>SDBV01001678.1_pt1 | contig 33252 bp, 29 predicted proteins | sample 2277081 | NCBI WGS metagenome assembly SDBV01 (sample SAMN10402039, study PRJNA504765) | marine sediment metagenome | isolation source: marine sediment core GS10_PC15, 223 cmbsf | place: Arctic Ocean: Southern Knipovich Ridge | collected 2010 | reverse complement strand
TCCCCGACCCCAGCGGGAACGATTGCTCCACTGCCACCAGGATGGTCATGGGGCTCCCCGTCAGGTTGGGATAGGCTATTCGACCGCTGCCGGAGAGCAGGCACGAGGTGTCGGCGCAGTCGGTTATGTAGTTGATGGCGATGGACGGCCCGTCGAGGAGCTCCACCTCCAGATTCTCACCGTCGGGAACATTTACCTCGAACCAGATCGTGCCTCCGTCCGCCGTCGTGCACCCCGAAAGGGAGTCCTCGAAAGTATCGGCCGTGAAATTGGTCCAGTCATCGATGTAATTGTAGAACGCCGGCGAGTCGGGAACTACTATGGGATTGCCGCAGGTTGCCCCCAGACTCGTATCCGTGCTGGTGTCCGTATCGGTGTCCGTGTCTGTGTCGGTATCCGTGTCCGTATCGGTGTCGGTGTCCGTGTCAGAATCCGTGTCGCTGTCGGTATCCGTGTCTGTGTCGGAATCTGAATCACTTCCGTTTTCGTTAGCGTCAATACTCTCGGCGCAAGACGACAAGAACGTCACAACAATATAGACCAACAAAATGACTAGGATTTTCTTCAACATATTTCTTTCTCCTTGTTACTTTCGATTATCGCTTTTCATAAACACAACATCTTAACATTTCATGATCATAATAAGTTGAAAACAATTTCAGCATTTTGGTCATATGTTGCTATTTGCAATGGAAATAATGGCCAATCGTGTTGAAAAAAAGCAGAAATGTTCTTGGACGTGCTTTGATCTACTCGCCCACGCGATCCACGCAGACAATGCCCAGGTTCTCAAGCTCATTGAGGATTGGGTTGTAGACGCCGGGCTTGACGGGGGCGATGACTCCGCGCTCGGTGATATGGCCTTCGAGGATCATGCGGGTGGCGATGGCCACCGGCAGGGAAACCATACGGGCCATGGAGCTGTCGCCTCCCGGGATTCCGAAGTCCACCAGGGAGGAATAAGCTTTCTCCGTCTTGTCTGCGTACTCAATGACGAAGTCGTGCTGTAACACGATCATGTCGCGTTCTCCCTTCTGGAAGGGGCACTTCTCGAACATCCTCGCCGCGAGAATATCCACATTCCCGCCCTCCTTGATCGAGATCGAGGACTCGTTGAAGAGGCCCAACCACTCGAGCTTTTCCACAGCGGGATGGTCCGGGGGAGTACCGATCCTGGACGAAACGGCCGCCTTCAGGTTTGCTGCGCCGTCGACGAAGCCCTGCATGAAGCGTTTGTAAGTGAGCCCGTCCAGATCCGAACGCGGGCTCTGATCGAACAGGCCGAGATTGACCCAGTGGTACCAGGTCTCGCAGTGGCCCAGGTTGCGCAGGGTGCCGCGGAACATGGTCTTGACGTCCTTGAGGCCGTACATGTCGATGTAGGGTATGGAGTCGCGGTTTGGATAGCCCTCGAACTCACCCATGTCCTTAACGCTGACTATCTCGGGTTTCTTGAACAGTTCGTTCCCCGGGACGTCCAGGATTTCGCCGTCCTTCATATGCCTTGCCGGACTGGTGGCAGCCACCAGAACACCGCGGGGCGCCCAGGAGAACTTGTATCCAATGGGGTTGGTATTGGCCTCGGGCGCGGGGAGCCCACCGCAGTACGAACGGAAGGACACGACCTTGCCGCCCTTGCTTTGGGCGTCGTGAATCACGCGCATGGCCGACATGTGGTCGATCCCCGGGTCGGCGCCGCACTCGTTGATGAACGTAAGGCCAGCTGCCGCGGCCTCCTCGTTCAGATTCTTCATCTGGGGGCTGATGTACGAGGTGGTGGTCATGTGCTTGCCGGCCTCGATGCACAGCCTGGCTACCTTGGGGTGCTCGGACGCCGGAAGCAGCGACACCGCGATGTCATGGTCGGCTATTAGGCTCTTGAGGGCTTCATCGTCCTTGACATTGAGGGCGACGGCCTTTCCCCTCTCGCGACCGGCCACCAGGGACTCGGCCTTGGAAACTGTGCGAGTGGCAACCGTTACTTCGATGTCATCCAGGTCAGTCAGATAGTGGACCAGCGGTCTGGAGACGAGCCCGGCTCCGAGTACAAGAACTTTTTTCATCTGGTTGTTCTCCTTGTTCATGAATCTGCTGTCAGTCCGTACCTTGGCGCAGGAAATCCTGCATATACTTGTATTCAGGAGTAAACTCTCCGTGCCAGAGGATGACGGAGCGTTTGATGGGTTCGGGGAGCGATACCTTCTCGAAATCCGTTTCGGCGAGATCGGCCAAGGCGATGTCCGGAATGTAGGGTGTGAGCGCGTGGCTGAACATGACCGAGGCTTCCCGTGGAAGCTCACAGGGCAGATTGCTCACGGCCATCACTGCGAGCCCGGACCCGTCGAAGCCGGATAGGGCCTCCCTCGTTGCAGCATTGTAAATATACGATGGATCGCCCGGGTCGGTGGCGCGAACCGTGCAGGCCAGAGAACCGTCCACGTCGCAGGCGATGTCCCCCACCGCAAGCAGCCGGGGTGGATCGCCGGCGAAAAGATCTTCGAGCTGTTCGGCGTCGGCGAGCCTGGGATATCGTTCGTCCCAATAGATGCCGTTGATAATAACCGTGAGTAGTTCCAGATGCGGTTGGAAAATTGAGCGGTAGTTCTCTCCGTTGTCATAATAGTCTTGGAGATTGAAATCGCCCGGGAACCCCGCATGCTCGACGAGATCCTCTTCCCTGTATACCACCCTTGCCACCTTGTCGGTCATTTCGCCGTTCTTCTCGACGAAGGAGGCCAGGTCGCCTGGAGCGACCTCCACGTGGGGAAGCAACTCGATGATCTCCTGGGCTCCCTGGGACACGTGTCCGTAGCCGGTGAAGCCGAACACCGTCGGCGCCATGAAGTCCGGCAGGCCTTCGTTCTCGATTCGCTTGCCCGCCTTTGCGACGGCTTTCTTTGCCGCCTCGAGATCCTCGTATGCGTGGGATGGCTTGATATCAAGAAGCGGAGTCTCGTAACCGAGCGCTTTCAGCCTGAGGCCGAGGGTCCAGAGCGTGTCGATCATTCCGGCCAGGCCCGCGAACCGACCGAAGAAGATGAGTCGGCGGCCCTTGTCATCGACGACGGTTTCATAATCGAATAGGGTACAGCGTTTTTCCACCAGCTCGGCCAGCATCTTCATGTTGTGCGACTGGCCCTTGATGGTGTGGGAGAAGAACATATACGCGCCGTCGTTCCGGAAGTAACCGGAGGGCATTTCCTTTATTCCGAGCACGATGTCGCAGTCCCTGACGTCGGTTGCCAGGGTGGCCCCGGAAGCCTCATATCGATCATCGTCGAACGCCCGGCGCGCGAAGCGCTCGGCATGAATATCCACACCCTCATCGACGAGAGCCGCGACGTCCGTCGGAATCAAGGCCACGCGGCGTTCCCACTCGTTCTTGTCTTCCAACCTGAGCCCTAATTTATTGGACATGCAAAATCCTTTTGCCCCGCAAAAAACCACGTATCTGTTTGCGCCCGCGAATTCAAGATCTCATGACAATAAAATTTTCTTTTTCGTTAATTCATTTGAAGTGATAGGCGAAGACCAATACTCTCGGGACACTCATGTCAGGGGCGTGAAATGATTCGCAAGACGAAAAAACCGCATCTTATCGCCATCTACGCGATCATCTGCGCGTTGGGTCTGTTGCTCGGGATGGCAGCTCGGCCGTACGCTTCCGACGCTCGCGCCGACAACCTTCAAGATCTGGTGAAGAAGGTCCTCGAGCAAATAGCCAGTGACGACAAGGCCGGTCCGGATGCGGGCGTCGGGGTGGAGGCAAAAAAAGGAACACGGGCCTTCGCTCCCTCGCCCGAGCCGGAGTTGCCGGACGGAGGGGTCGCCACGAGCAGTCTGTCGGCCCGGGCTCTGCCCGAACCGGATCCGGAGGGTGGCCTGGGCAAGTCCGTGCTCATCGTGAAGATAAGGGAAGATATCGAGATGGGCCTGCCCTCGTACATACGAAGGGCCATCGCCGACAATCCGAATGCCGTGGCTCTCATTCTCGATATCGATACGCCCGGCGGTCGCGTCGACGCGGCGACCGAGATCCGAGACACGCTCATCGAAACCCCCAAGAAAATGCGCACGGTGGCCTTCATCCACCCACGGGCCATCTCCGCCGGAGCCTTCATCTCGTTTGCCTGCGATCTGATTTTCATCGCTGACGGCGGTACGATCGGAGCGGCCACGCCCATCCAGATATCCGGTGCAGATGTGGCTCCCGTAGAAGAAAAGATGGTTTCCTATTTCCGAACTGAGATGGCGGCCACGGCTCGAGCGAAGGGGCGTCGGGGGGATATCGCCGAAGCCATGGTGGACGCCGACGTGGAGATCGAGGGGATCACGCCGGCGGGAAAGCTGTTGACCCTGGACACCGCCGGCGCGCTGCGCCACGACATCGCCGACGGCGTGGCCAACTCCATGGATGAAGTGCTCGAAAAGCTGGCCCTGTCCAAAGCCAGGCGCGTGACGGTTGAGTTGAACTGGGCCGAGAGAGTGGCCCAATTCCTTACCTCTCCGATCCTGGCGGGGCTGCTCATGTCCATCGGCATGCTGGGCCTCCTCGTCGAGCTGTATCAGCCCGGCTTCGGGGCTCCGGGGATAATCGGGCTGGCGTGCCTTACGGTTTTCTTCGCGGGTCACCTGGTGGTGCACCTGGCCGGGTGGGAGGAGGTGCTCCTTTTCGTTGTAGGGGTGGTCCTGCTCGTTGTGGAGGTGTACGTGACCCCGGGGTTCGGTGTTGCGGGCGTTATAGGGGTGGTGTTCATCCTGGTGAGCCTCGTGCTTGCCATCAGCGCGCTGCCCATTGACGTATCCTTCGACACCGGCGAACTCAAATGGTCCCTGGCGAGGGTGGTGGGGTCGATGGTTGCGGTGGCGGTCATGCTCTTCGCGGTGCTGGCGTTCTTGCCGAAGACCAGGTTCAGGAGCGTCCTTGTACTGGAGGCGTCCATCGACAGTACAACCGCCGGGGGTACCGAGGGAAAGGTCGTTCGCGAGACGGTTTCAGAAGGGCTGGCCGGCGTGGCCGAGACCTACCTCCGTCCCGCAGGGATAGTCCGGTTCGGAGGCAAGCGCGTCGACGTGACGACCCAGGGGGATTTTATCGAAAAAGGAGAGAGGGTTGTGATCGTCCGAGTGAAGGGCAATCACGTGGTGGTCAGGAAGGAGGGCAAGAGCTGATGGAACCTGTTCTGAGTCAGACAATCTATCCGGAATTCAGCTGGTACTGGGCCGCCATCGTGGGGGTTATCATTTTCGTGGGAATCATTATGCTGGGGTTCGAGATATTTGTGTTTCCGGGCTTCGGGGTCGCGGGGATCGTCGGGCTGGTCTTCCTGCTCGGCGGAACGGTAACCTCGTGGATAGCGCTGGGACCCACCTGGGGTGCGCTGATCACTGTCGGCACATGCGTGCTGGCGACAGCTACCTTTATTCTGGGGATGAAGAGCAAGTTCGTTCGCAATCGGCTGGTGTTGGGAACACAGCAGCCTTCGGGGAAGGGCGTCGAATCGGAAGACCTGGCCCCGTTGATAGGAAGAGCGGGGAAGGCCGAATCGGATCTGCGTCCCGCGGGGATAGCCATGGTGGGTGATCAGAGAGTAGACGTAGTTTCCGACGGAGGGTTCATAGAAAAGGGAGAAGCTATCAAGGTGATCGCCGTGGACGGCCCGAGGGTGGTCGTCGAACGGACGAACCTAAAGAAAGAAAATGGAGGGAAAAGATGATTTCATCAATGGTATCCGTTCTGGCCCAGCAGGGTGCGCCGTGGCCACCCCCGTCCGGCTCAGGCGACATGGGCATCTGGGCAATCCTTGGTATCGCAATCGCGGCCCTGGTCGTATTGATCCTGTTTTTCAGGTTCGTGCCCCTCGGGTTGTGGGTCGCCGCCTTTGCGGCCGGGGCCCACGTGGGTATCGGTACCCTCATAGCCATGCGCCTTCGTCGCGTGCCGCCAAAAGGAATCGTCGAGCCGAGGATAAGCGCGGTCAAGGCGGGACTGAGCATCGATCTCAACAAGCTGGAGGCGCACTACCTTGCCGGAGGGAACGTGCAGGCGGTGGTCGTTGCCCTGATCAGCGCGGACAAGGCCAACATCGAGCTGAACTTCGACCGGTGCGCGGCCATCGATTTGGCAGGCCGAAACGTTTTGGAGGCGGTGCAGATGTCCGTCAACCCCAAGGTGATAACCACCCCGAAGATCACGGCCATGGCCAAGGACGGCATCCAGATGTCGGCCATCACCAGGATCACCGTTCGCGCCAACATCGATCGACTGGTTGGCGGCGCCGGCGAGGAGACCATTGTGGCACGCGTCGGCGAGGGAATCGTATCCACCATCGGCTCCTCGGTGGATCACAAGGCCGTGCTGGAGAACCCGGACGCCATCTCCAAGAATGTGCTCAGCAAGGGTCTGGACGCGGGGACCGCTTTCGAGATCCTGTCCATCGACATCGCGGACGTGGACGTGGGCTCCAACATCGGCGCCAAGCTGAACGCGGAGCGGGCGGAGGCCGACAAGCAGGTCGCCCAGGCGAAGGCCGAGGGACGCCGGGCGATGGCCGTCGCCACCGAGCAGGAGATGACGGCGCGTGTGGTGGAGATGCGAGCCAAGCTGGTGGAGGCCGAGGCACAAGTCCCGCTGGCCATGGCGGAGGCTCTTCGAAGCGGGAACATAGGCGTGATGGACTACCTCAACTTCAAGAACATCGCCTCGGACACCGAGATGAGAACGGCAATTTCGGGTGTGTCCGGCGGTAAAAAGAGCGACCCCATTGGCGAATAGTTCAAAGGAGCGGAACGACAGGGGCGATTCCTTCGTGGACTCGTTTCTTTCCCACCTGATATTGGGAGAGGTGTTGACCCGGCGCGGCGAGATCGGCCCCCTGGCCAGACCCTGGACCCCGGCGGGAAGGCGGACGGGATCGTTGCGGTCAAGCCCGACCGCGGCATCGGCCGGCGCCCCGAGGAAAGAGGACTGAGGCTTGGACGACACTCTCCAGAACATGCTCTACGTCCTCGGGGCCATCGTTTTCTGGCTGGGGCCGATGATCCTCAAGTTCCTCAAGAGGAGAAAGCAGAAGGCCGCCTACTCCGCACCGACCAAACCCGCCGCCAAACCTGCCGCCCGGGCGCAAAAACCGATCCCGACACCTCGAAGTCCCTCGGTGACGCGCGGGCAAAGCACCGGTCTTGGGCAGGTGGACCGGATGCTCGATCGGGCGCGGATCGCTCGTGAGCGGGCGTATTCACTTGTCGACACGTGTCGCTCCAACGAAGCTTCGATCGACCTGGCGGGCTTCATCAATGCCAGGTGCTCCATACCCCTCGATGAAATCATCATCAGGTTGGAGCAACGATCTCCCGACGATGCCATGATGTCCTCGGGACTGTCGGTTATGAGCGGTGAAATCGGCTCCATCGAGAGGCGAGTGGGTTTCCTGGAGGTCGTGGTCGATCGAAGGATCGTTTTCGGAGAGGCGGACACCCTGAGGGCGTTCGACGGCTTCGTTCAGGATTGCCTCGGTCCCTACATTCTCCACGCTCGTCGCATGGACCTGACGGTGAGCACACTTGTTCCCTACGTGGTTCCGCACTCGCAGACAGACCACGACGACGTGCCTGTTCCCTCGTCCGATCTGCTTGCGCTGGAAGTCTCTGAGGCTCAACTGAGAAGCCCCGAATCCTGGAGCGTGCCGGCCTGGTCCGCGGCCAGGTCATTCTTTCGCGCCTCGAGAACACTGAATCAACGAATCGCGTTTGAGCTGCAATTGCCCGACGTGAGAAACTCGGTGGCCCACTTCTACTCCACGGGCAGACTCACACTTCCGACGTTGGCGAGTGGATGGTTCGAGGATATCCTGGCCGACGTCTGCGCTGCCACCCAGATGGGGCCGAGCTACGTCGCCGGTTTGTCGCAGGTTCGCGAGTTCGGCGCCATGGACACGGGCCATACCACGGCTACGATCGACGAGCACCTCCGGTTCGGGCCCATGCCGCTTCACCTGCGAATGTACGTTGCATGCCTGGCCCTGAAGCAACTCGGTTTCGAGGAGGAGGCGGACGGACGATGGGAGGACTGGAACGAATCCCAGAGTCGACCGGATGCAATCACCCTGGCCACATCCCGTTTCCCCGAGATGCCCCTGCCGGCGGATCGAATCTACGGCGCAATCGATCCTGTGATCACCGGTTTGCTCGGCAGGTCTTTCTCGGCGCTCGCAGGGTACGGAATCGCACAGATTCCCGACCTCCTGTGCACTCCGCAGCTGGCAGGTCGCATGGAGAGCCTATCGGGGCGGCTCATGCACGGGAAGTCCTCGGACGATCCTCCGAGGGTGGTATTCGGCGCGGTTCCCCTGGCGATGGAGAAGGGATCCTCGAGGGAGAATATTATCAAGAGGGCGGCGGTTGACGCTGTCATGGAAAAGGGCATGTCCGCAACGGCGCACAAGCCGGCAAGTGTCCCTGTCGGAGATCGCGGGGATCTCGTGAGGGTGTTGAGCTCGGTCGAGTCCATCGCGCGAGCGGTGGCCGTCTCCGCGACGTTATCGCCCCAACGTGGCGGGCGAGGCTTGCGGTAGAGGCGATTCGAAAAGTGTTTTATACTCGGGTGCCTGGTAAAGTTTCCGACCCTGAGGTCGTGATAGGTCTGGAATGAACAACACGGTGGTCGTATACATTTACACCGATCCCGCTTTCAAGGGCGATCTGGCCGCGACTATCAAGGTGTTGAAGCATCGCGGGTTTCGTGTGGTCAAGGGCGACAATCCGGACGAACTGCTCTTCCTCCTGCAAGTGGGACGGCCCGCCGCGGTGATCTACACTCTCGCCAACCGCGAATCCAAATCCTCGGCAAGCTACCAGATGGTTTCGAGGCGCGCTTTCGATCTGCTGGTGCCCATCGTGCTCGTGGGACCGGATGATCCGCGGGACGGAGTCCTGTGTGTTTTTCCGGAAGGTCGAAAGACCGTGGAGAAGCACCTCCCGTACCATTCCATCGTCGAGTTCATTTCAGACATGGACGAGAACCCTCCGTCAACCCTGTCCCAACCGCCGGACATTCCCGAGATGCCACCAAGTGACTTCGACGAGACGCGCCCGGTTCCCCAGGAGGAGATGGTCACAAAGGGCGCTCCGCAGGTCGAGACTACGGCAGGGGGCACCGGCGGCAAGCTCAAGATCGTGGCGATCGCCATGGGGGCCGTCACCATGGTGGCCATCGGTGTGATCGTGTTTCTTACCATGCGGCCTGCGGCGCCTGCTCCGAAGGCGTTTCCTCGCATCTCGGGTCCTATCGTCGGGTCTCCGGTTGCTGAGGAACCTCCAAACGAGACGGCGCCGGTAGAGGCCGTCACGCCGGTCACCCCTCCCGTACCTCCCGTACAGCCACAACCGGCCGGGGAGGATCAGGTTTCCAAGCAGAGGCCCAAAAACCGCCCCCCCATCGCGCCGTCGGCGGTCGTGGTAGGCGCCGGGGACCTGCTGCGGTTTCCAGGGCATTTCAGGGACGGCACGGCGATTTTCTGGTTCGGGGGATCCGAGGAGGAGCAGTTGTTTCTGGACGTCGTCAAGGCACGGGGCGCCGTGGGGAGAATAAACATCTTCGGGCGCGCAACCATCGAGGAGATCGCCGACGGGAAGGCCTATCTCGGGCTGAGCCGCGCGTGGGCGGTGGAGAAGTACCTCATCCGCATGGGCGTGGATCCCGACGTGATCCAGACCAGTCGCGCCGAGCCGGTCAATGCCCGCTCCGATGACGACGAGCTCGGATGGCCGCGCAACCGCTGGGTGGAGATCTCGTTCGACTAAGGGGCCATAGGACAAGACCCGTATCAGCCCTCGTTGTTTCTCTTTTCCAGCAGCGCCAGAAGAATCGGGAGCATGACCCTGTCCCTGGGTCGCATGGTCGCGGTTTTGATCTCCACGAGCCTCGCAAGGCTGATAACCCGAATGCCGATCTCCCCGTCCTCGAAACGTTCGCTGTCGGGAAGAAGTTCATCGTATCCGACCCCTTCGTTCAACTCGCAAAGCAGATCCAGGGGTCCATGGGCGGTCGCCAGATTGTTATGTCCCTTACCGGCAAGGGCAGACGCCTCCGGCCTCAGACACGCTTGAACCTCGCCAGTGCGATTGCGGCGTTCCGAGACCATGCGATCCGTTCCAGGGGTCGCATCTCGAGCAGCATCGCCACGAGGGACATATCCACATCCTTCGCAGCCAGCACCAATTCCGGATGCTCCCGACCTACTTTTTCGAGTACCTGCCTGGCTGTCTGGGGAGATCTCATGAAAAGATCGTAGATGCATGCCGGACGCGCGTCAACAGAGGGTGGAGATCGTTCATCCCAAAATCCACCCCAACCCTGTTGCAGTTCCGCGCCATCAATACTAATAGTCGATTTCAGTCGCTTTTCGATTTAACAATTCAGGCGGTGCCGGAGGTTCCATGTCCCTATTCAAATTCAAGATTGTCTACACAAGAAAACTAGGATAACAACACGCACGGGATCATCTTGGCTGGAAAGGGAGAAAAGAAAATGGCAGACGAGAAAATGGCAGACGAGAAGAAGAAACCGACATTTCGAAAAATCGAAGCATCCGGCCCCTGCAAGAAACTCATGGCGGATCATTTCTACGAGCTCGACGAGGCGGCCAAATCCGGATCTCGGAAGATCGCCTGGTGCACCAGCGTCGGGCCGGCCGAGCTGCTGCGCGCCATGGGATTTCTCGTTTACTTCCCCGAGAATCACGGAGCGATACTCGGCGCGACACGAATGGCCCTGGACACCATCCCCATCGCCAACGCCGCGGGCTATTCTCCGGAAATCTGTTCCTATCTCACAAGCGACGTGGGCGCTTACATGAAGGGCGAGACGCCCCTCTCCATGGCATACGAGGGCATCACCGAAGTACCGAAGCCCGACGTGCTCGTCTACAACACCAACCAGTGCAGGGACGTGAAGGACTGGTTCATGTGGTACAGCCGCGAGCTCAATGTTCCGTGCATCGGAGTAGAGAGCTTCTGCAACATAGATGTCTCCAGAGAGCCGCACATCTCCGCCGTCAGCCGACAGCTCCAGGATCTGGTCCCCGCGCTCGAGAAGATCTCCGGACAGAAACTCGACATGGATCGCCTCAAGGAAGTGGTGGGCCTCTCCCGCAAGTGCAGCGACCTGTGGGAGGAAACGCTCCAGATGGGCGCCGTCGTTCCGAGCCCCCTGACCTTCTTCGACAGCACCATCCTCATGGGGCCCGCCGTCGTCGCACGCGGAACACAGGAGGCCAACGACTTCTACGATCTCCTCATCCCCGAGCTAAGGCAGCGCGTGAAGGACGGCGTCGCGGCGGTGGACGGCGAGAAGCACCGGATATACTGGGACGGCATGCCCATCTGGGGCAAGCTGCGCGACCTCTCCACCACGTTCCTCGGTCTCAAGACCTGCGTGGTGGCATCGACCTACTGCAACTCCTGGATCTTCAGCGATCTCGATCCCGAGAATCCTTTCGACTCCATGGCAAAGGCCTACACCGACCTCTTCATCGTCCGTTCCGACTCCGCCAAGGAGGAGTACATCTCCAAAATGGCGCGCATCTTCAAGGTGGACGGGTTCCTCTTCCACGATGCCAAGACGTGCCCCAACAACTCCAACAACCGGTACGGCATGCCCGAGCGGCTGGCCGCCGAGTTCAAGGTCCCGAGCGTCACCATCGCCGGCGACCTCAACGACCTGCGCCTGTACAGCGAAGAACAGTCGATCACGCAGATAGAGGCGTTCGTCGAACAGCTCGGGGAGAAGTAGAAGTTGGCCGACAATCTCTATGCGGGTCTCGACGTGGGTTCGTCCGCCACGAAAGTGGTAATCGTCGACGGGACCGGCACGGCGCGAGGCAGGGCACTCGAGCAAAGCGGCATGGATTTCGTCACGGCGAGCAAGACGGCCCTCGAAAGAGCCGTCAACGATGCCGGCGCCTCCATTGAAGACATCGCCCACATCATCTCCTCGGGCTACGGACGCAAGAACGTGGAATTCGCGAACGACACGAAGACGGAGATAGCTTGCCACGCCAGGGGCGCCTACCGGTACTTCCGTGAGGCCATGACCATCGTGGACATCGGAGGGCAAGACAACAAGATCATCAAGATCGGCGCGGACGGCAGTCGCCTCGACTTCAAGATGAACCGCAAGTGCGCGGCCGGCACCGGCGCCTTTCTCGAGGAGATAGCACGGCGCATGAACGTGGACATGAGCGAGATGGACACCCTCGCGAGGAGGAGCGAGGAGATCGTGACGATCAGCTCGTTCTGTACGGTGTTTGCCGCCACAGAGATCCTCTCGCTCATCCGGCAGGGAGCCCAGACCCGGGACATAGCCAGGGGCGCATTTCGATCGGTGGTCAAGCGCGTTATAGAGATGGACTCTCTGGCCGGCAAAGTCGTGGCCACCGGAGGTGTCGTCTCCCACAACCCGATCGTACTGGAGCTGATGGCCGAGTCCATCGGTCACGAGGTGTTGACACCACCGGAACCTCAATTCTCGGGCGCCCTTGGAGCGGCGCTCTATGCCGTCGACGAAGCTCGACAATAGGAGTTGGCAATGCTGGATTCACTGTTTCGTCCAAAATCGGTAGCCGTCATCGGGGCGAGCAACCGCAGGCTGACAATCGGTTATCGCATCATCCAGAACCTGCTGGATTCGGGCTACAACGGGCCGATCTACCCTGTCCATCCAAAAGCACCCTTCATCAAGAGCATCCCCGCCTATCCCACGATCCTCGACGTGCCGGGGGAGGTCGAACTGGTGCACGTGGTGGTCAAGAGTTCCCTCGTTCCAATGGTGCTCAAGGATTGCGGAAAAAAGGGCGTCAAGGTGGCCATCATCAATACCGCCGGGTTCAAGGAGGTCGGGGGCGACGGAATCAAGGCGGAAGAAGAGATCGTGAAGATCGCAAAGGAGGCGGGGATCCGTCTGTTTGGGCCCAACTGCCAGGGCATCATGAACTCCGACCCGGAGGTCAATGCGTATTGCAACTTCACCTTCACCAAGCTGCGACCCGGTCACGTGTCGCTTCTCGCCCAGTCGGGGGGCGTGGGAGAGGTGATCAACAACAGGCTCTACGAGCTGGACGCGGGCATCCGGATGTACGCCTCCAACGGCAACGCCTGCGATGTTTCCATCCCCGAGATCATCGAGTACTGGGGCAACGATCTCGGCACCAGGGTTATCATCTGTCATGTCGAGAGCCTGTCCGATCCGGCACTCTTCCTGAAGGTGGCAAGGGAAGTCTCAAAGAAGAAGCCGATCCTGGGCATGAAGACCGGTCGCACGGCGGCCGGCGCAAAAGCCGTCGGCTCTCACACCGGCGGGCTCGTCAAACAGGACACCACCACGGAGCTGATTTTCGAGGAAGCCGGCGTGATCTCGTTCAATGATGAGGAGGATCTCTGCCAGGCGGCATACGCCATCTCCAGGCAGCCCATCCCCAGAGGCAATCGAATCGGCATCATCACCAACACGGGAGGCCCCGGAATCATCTCCGCGGACGAGCTGATCGAGGCCGGCTGCGAACTGCCCGAGCTCTCGGAGAAAACCCAGACCAAGCTGCGAGAAGTCCTGCACGCGGCGGCGACCATCTCCAACCCGGTGGACGTAATAGCCACCGCCGGGCCCGAGCACTACAAGGCCACGGTGGAGGCGCTCCTCGACGACGACAACATCGACAGCGTGCTCATCAACTTCATCACCCCGTTTTTTGTGGACTGTGAAGGCGTAGCGCGAGAGATTGCCGCCCTGGCGCCCAGGGCCGAAAAGCCGATCATGGCCATCGTGATGACCGAGAAGGAGGGCTGGGCGAAGACCATCACCACCTTCCGTGACGCGGGCATTCCGGTCTTTGATTTTCCCGAAACAGGCGCCAAAGCTCTGGCCGCCATGTCGAATTACGCCGTGTCAATGCGCCGACCGGATGAAGCGCCCGCCGAGTTCTCCGATGTCAAAAAGGATGTGGCCGCAAAGAAGATTCAGGAAACCCTCGACGCCAAGCGCGAGTTCGTTCCTCAAAAAGCCGCGATCGAATTGCTCGAGGCTTACGGCATCGGCGCTCCCAAGTCGGCGGAAGTCGGCACTCTCGATGAGGCTCTCAAGGCCGCGGACGCGATCGGATACCCGGTCGTGCTCAAGGTGGAGAGCGAGGATGTCGTACACAAGTCCGATTCGGGCGGCGTTGCGCTCAACCTGAAGGACAAGGGCGCCCTGAAAGCTTCGTTCAAGGAGATGGAAGGCAGGTTCACAGGAGCCCGCTTCCTGGTGGCGCAGTTCATCGGAGACGACGGCGTCGAGGTTCTCTTTGGAGCTAAAAAAGAAGAGGGGCTCGGGCACATGGTTGTCTTCGGCCTCGGTGGAATCTTCGTCGAAGTGCTCGAGGACGCCGCCTTTGCGCTGGCGCCCCTGTCAAAATCACGCGCAATTGAGATCATGAAGAAGCTCAAGGGTTATCCTCTGCTCGAAGGCGTGCGCGGGAAGAACCCGGTAGACCTTGATCTGCTGGCCGACGCACTGTGCCGCCTCGGCAGACTGGTGACTGACAATCCGCAGATCGTCGAACTCGATCTCAACCCCGTTTTCGCGTTTGGAAAAGGCAAAGCCCCCATCGCCGTGGACGTACGGATCAAGGTGAAATAGTCTCACTCCCCTTTTTGCATTACTTGAATTGCACGCCGGATCATCCCCAACGCTTCCTACATTCCGAACTGTCGGATATAGTATTCATGCATGAATAAAGAATTACGAGGTATCGCATGAACGGTCACAACATATGGATAGTGCTTCTATTGACCGCATTGACGGAGATCAACGACGTCGAGGTTCCCATCGAGTGAGTGAGACTAAGGAAGATGTGTTCAAAAGGAGGAAGTCGATGACAAGAAAAAGTCTATTCATTCTTCTCGGTGCAATCTTCTGGAACGCAGGGCTATTCCTCGGCGGTTGCGGCCCATCGCTTCAGGATCAGCAGGTCCACGAGGCTTGTATGAGCAACTGCGATCTGGAGCTGATGTCGTGTCTGGAGTCTTCGACCTGCGTCGACATCGAGGGCCGGCAGATTCCTTGCGAAAGCGAGTGCGATACGAAAAAAAGCGAGTGTGAGAGCAACTGCCCCGACTGAAGAAACCGTACGGGTACTCGCTCGACGGCGCCCTCTTATCTCCCCTTGAACAATACCGGGTTCCCGCGTTATAGGATGATTTGGCCGACAGGACAAAACCACGGAGGAAACGGCATGGCAAACTGGCTGAACCTGGGACAGATCTTTCCGGTCAACGCAAGTAAATACCCGAACAACATTGCCTTCATGGACAAAGATCGCTCGTACACATTTCCAGAGGCCAACAAGCGGATCAACCGCCTGGCGAACGCGATGCTGGGTCTCGGCCTCGAGAAGGGCGACAAGGTCTCGTGCCTGCTGGAGAACTGCGTAGAGATCTGCGAACTATATATGGCGTGCGCCAAGATCGGCGTGGTGATCAACCCCATCAACTTCCGTGTGTCCCAAAGCGACGTCCTGTTCATCGCCGACAACGCCGACTCCAGGGCGTTCTTCGTCCACGAGCAGTTCGCGGGAGTGATCGACAACATCCGCGAGCAACTCCCCAAGGTGGAGAACTACTTCACGGTCGGGGTTCCCGGCGACGGATACGTTCCCTACGAGGAACTGCTGGCGAGCGCCGACGACCGTGAACCGGAGGCAAAGGTCGCCCCGTCGGATCCCTGGATACTCCTGTACACCTCCGGCACGACCGGTCAACCCAAGGGTGTGCTCCGCTCCCACGAAAGCTACGTCGCTTTCTACTTGATCAACGGAACCGATTTTGAATACTCCTCCAAAGAGGTGGTGCTCACCGCCATGCCCCTTTGCCACGTGAACACCACGTTCTTCAGCTTCGCCGCCACCTACTTCGGCGGGTCCAACTACATCCACCCGGCCACCGGCTTCGACGCCCTTGAGATCTTGAAAATAGTCGAGGAGCGCAAGATCACCTTCATCTCACTCATCCCCACCCACTACAACCTGATCCTGGCCATCCCGATGGAACAGCGCGCGAAGATCGATGTGAGATCCATAGAGAAGCTGCTGTGCTCGAGCGCCCCCGCCCGGGTTGACCAGAAGGAGGGCATTATCGAGTACTTCAAGGGGGTCGATCTCTACGAGGGTTACGGTTCCACCGAGGCGGGCATCGTCACCACGCTGATGCCCGAGGATCAGCTCACCCATCCGGGATCCATCGGGCAGGAGTCATCCGGAACGTACCTTGTCAAGATCCTCGACGATGACGGCAACGAGGTTCCGGCGGGTCAGGTCGGAGAGCTCTACTCGGCCGGGCCGATGATGTTCGAGCGGTATCACAAGATGCCGGACGAAACCGAGAAGAGCTTTCACGGAATGTACTTCACCGCCGGGGACATGGCCCGCAAGGACGAGAACGGCTACATCTACTTGATCGACCGCAAGAAGAACATGATCATCACCGGCGGCGAGCACGTCTTTCCCAGCGAGATCGAGACGCTCATCGCGAAACACCCGGCCGTGTTCGACGTGGCCGTGATCGGGCTGAGCGATCCCAAGTGGACCGAGGCCGTCACCGCCGTCGTGATCCTCAAAGAAGGCGCCTCGGCAACGGACGGGGACATCAAGAGTTACTGCAAGGACAAGGTCGCCCGCTTCAAGGTCCCAAAGAGAGTGATCTTCATTGACGCGGACGAAATGCCCCGCACCGGCACCGGCAAGATCCTCCATCGAATCCTGAAGGACAGTTACTCCGAGTAGCTGTTGTCACCAAGCCCCGCGTCATTTTGGGCTAGTCGCCAAGACGAATCGTCGAGGACGGCTCGAACAGGAGAACCGCAGCTTCTGCGTCCGCCACGGGACGGTGCTCGACCCCACGTGGCACCACGTAGAACTCTCCCTCCGACAACTCGACTGTCTCGCCCCTCATCTCGATTCGGATCACACCTCCGACGACCAGGAACAACTCGTCCTCGTTGTTGTGTGTGTGCCAGCTGAACTCGCCCAGGAACTTGGCCAGCTTGACCTGCTGGCCATTCAGCTCGGCCACAACCTCAGGTGACCAATGTTCTGTGATTCCCGCGAACTTGTCCTTCAAGCTGACCTTCCCCATCTGCAATCCTCTCCCATCCGGCTGGCTAACGCTGTGTTTCATGGGCGGCTGCCTGGCTGGACGCCAGGTTATCTGTCCCATGGAAACACTTGTTATGCATTGCTAATTGCCGTCTCTCCTAATGACTATTTTTCAGCACCTAAGGGCGACATATATCCAACTATCGATTTTTATTACACTCTATATGTCAAGTGGAGGGTTTTGACCCCCTATGTCTTCTGCCACTATGGAGCGCCAGCGGAATAGTGGTCAGGAGCACCCAGTTGTTGGCCATTCTTCATGTACGCTGGACTGTGAATGTTGGCGTAAGTAATGCGATCTTGCCGGAAAGTTTCATAGTTGTCTTATCAAATGGAAATTCATCACGATATTCAGTATTCTCTGGCGGCTTGTGCTTAAAGATCATCGCGGCTTCACATCGATCCCTGGACGCGCTCGCAACTGCTCCAAAAGAGAAACATAGCTCATTTTCTCGTCGCACATGTTTTTTCCAGTCTTCGTATTTTTCATGACCATCTATTCGGTCTCGTACATTTCCTGACTCTCCGATATAAATGAGTTTGTTGAGGGACACCGTTTTGTTTTCAGCGTTGTATGTGCATTCATACACGCAATAGATGCCTGACTGTGCAGGGATTCCCCCCTTGTTTTGGTCTCGCCAATGGCCATCAAATTCTATACTGTAAGTTTGCTCTGCCATGCTCTCCTCCTTTTTTCTGGTGGTTAACGTGAAGCTAACCTGCCACACCACCTGAACTCGTCACGTAGCACCGCCGCCGTTCTCGCGGCCAGGCTAAGCGTTTTGTTGGCCGTTTTTCTTCACAGTATTCCAATCAGCTTGCCAGCGGCTGACCCAAGTACGGACGTAGTCAGAGGGTGAGAGAGAAACGCTTTAAGTTTCGCCTTTGCATCTTTCTTTTGGTCCTCCGGTACGTCGGCGGAGTCGAAGGCTTTCGCAAGTGCCTCGAAAGACGTGACGATGTTCTGAACATTGCCGTCGCCGATCTGGATGCCCTGTGACTGCGATATATTTATAGTTGTAGACGAGGGCACAGGCACGAGAGAGGAATCCTTCCGTGTGGTGATTTCGTAGTGAGATAGGGTGCCGCCAAAAGTATCCTTGTGAAAATCCACCTGAAGGATCGAGTAGGATTCCGCCTTTCCGTTCGGCAGCGGCCGGAGGATCTTTCCACCCTCCTCGATCACGAGCGTTTCGTCATTGATGAAGACCTTGTTTCCTTGCACGGACGACTTAACTGGACCAACCATTTCTCCCGAAGGAGATTCGATATAGATGTCGTCTCCCATCAAACTGTCGATGCTCATGGATCCCTCCTTTCTGGCCAACGCCGCTAATCAGCCGCGCGGCTTTTTGCGTCGGCTGAATTAGCATTGTTATGTTGTTGTTTCATGGCACGTTGAATGAAAGGTATAAATTTCTTCTTTAATTTTAGAAGGTTTTCAATATGCCATTTTCTAAGTTGTTCTAATTCACTATCAGGCGCTTCAATTGTACCATTGCAATAGAGGGTAATTCGGCAACTCCTCTTATCATCAAGTCTTTCCCACTCAAAAGATGATCCAAATTCATTCTCAATTTCGGTTTGTTGCTTTTGAAGAGCATCAAAAAGATTTTTATTTGTGTCATAATCCCCTTGGTCTATATAGATTTCTGTTCTGGCCTTTCCTCCCATCGCAAAATTCGCTCCATACAGAATTCCTTTTATTCCGGTCGAAAAAGAATACCAGCTTTGTGGTTGGCCTGCTTTAGCTCCAGTGAACCTATGATCCTGACGTAATTCATCAATAAGAGATTGGAAATATGACCTATATTTTTCGCCTTTTGAAGAGACATTGGAGGAGGTCTTTTGTTTCTTCGACTTTTGCCATTCGTTCGGAAAAACAACAGGCTTGAAATTATATGCTGGTTTTGAATCGTCAATTTGCAGCACTTCCATTATTACACCAAAAAACTGGGTTTCAGTGTCTGTTCTTTGATTTAACCATTCTAAAGCTTGCCGATGTTCATCCCTTATCGATTCTGACACCCAAATCACAATTGATGCGCTAAAACCAGCAGCATACGTTAACAGCTTACCCAAATGATCATGATCAGTTTGAGTAAGCTGATTTTCAATTATAGCGATTCTGGAGCTACCAAGATCTTTTGCAAGCAAATCTAGAGAGAAGTCGCCAACAGATGCCTCTCTTTCTGCAAGTTCCAATTCTAATCCGAGGGCCTTCCCCAAAGCTTCAATATTTGAAGCAAGCCACGGTGTAAAATTAGATGCTTCATTTGGCCATATTTCACGCAATGGTAAGGTTTTCAATTCTCCAAATTTGCTCATTTCATGACCTCCCAATCAAAACCCAACGGTGGAACTAAGCGGCGCACACTAGCCTGTCAACATTGCCTGCCGGCGCCTCATGCGTCCGCTTTAGTGATTTGTTCTGCATTTCTAGTTGTCCCCTCCTATGTCGCTCTGAGACACTGAAAACTTTCGGCTGAATATCAATCTTTGATTCGAAAATTTCAAACTCACTCGAACCACTGGCGGCGAGCGGTGGCGGGCGCCGCAAGTTTCGCCGCATTTGTCCGACAATTGAGAGCTGCATATCCCCTCCACAAAGGCATTCTACCTGGGATGCATCTCAGGCACAAATGTTGCTCCGCTGAATTCCTCTTTTCAGTGTCTCTGGGCCACATTTGGGGGGCTATTTGGGGGGGCGCAAGTGTCAGGCGCTCGCGCGGCTGTCACTTGTCGCTCTCCATGCGGTTGCTGTCATCAGTTTTGGCGTTTGCCTCCTTGAGTTGCTTCAGCATTTGCTCCAACTCTTCGACTCGGAACGGCTTTTGCAAGAAAAGCAAATCAGGTCGCGAGCCGAATCCAGCAGTTTTGATTTGTTGCGAGAAAACATCATCGCTGGAATATCCAGAGATAACGAGAGTCGGCAAATCCAAGCCCTCGGTCCGAAGGGCTTTCAAGAGGTCAATGCCGCTAAGGTGTGGCATTACAATGTCAGTTATCAGGATTGCTGGCCTATTGTGTCGAATCTTCTCAAGTGCTTCCTGCCCATCGGAGGCCGTCTCGACATCGACTGTCGGATCTTTCCGGCGCAACATCCTGGGGACAATCGCTCGTATGGCCTCTTCGTCGTCAACAAGGAGCAGACGTTCTGCGTGACTCGGAAGGTTGGTTGGCTGATCAGGCTGTTTGGATGCCAGGTCGCGGGCCTCTTCGATGAAGTCGCTTCGCTTCGCCTTCTCATGCTCCAATTGTTCCTTAAGAAGTTTCTGGCGGAGGTGTTGGTACCAGATGTAGATCGCACCTGCACAGAGCGCGAGAACAGTGAGTGACTGTACGCCCAGTCCGTTCTTCAGCAACGTCACAAGTTCTTTGAGAATTTCAGTCATCTTCTCATGCCAACAGCTACTCGCCAACAATGATTTTCGGAATAGTAACAAGAAGCGGGGATGATTGCACTGCACCGATAACTCACCACTCGGAGCTACATGCCGAAGCAAAATTGTGAAGACCGTGAACATATTTGGGCTTTTCGAAGTCTCCTTTTCAGATCTCCGCGAAGCTCTTCTTGTACCGCTCGCATAGTCCTATGTAGAGGTCTTTTCCCCTGGTCCACAGGGCGCGTTGCTCGTCGCTCACCGGGCCGACCACCCTCGCAGGAAGTCCCACCGCAACTTTTCCCGGGGGAATGATCTGGTGATTCTTGACAAGGGCCGCTTCGCCGATGATGGCGCCCTCCCCTACCACAGACCAGTCGGCAATAGTGGAGCGCATGCCTATGACCGCCTCGGACTCGATTGTCGCGTTGTGGATCATGGCTCCGTGGCCGATGGTCACCCGCTCACCGATACTGGTCCGGTCGCCGGGTCGCGCGTGGATGATGACACCTTCCTCCACTGCGGTGCCCTGCCCCAGCTCTATCGTGCCGTAATCACCGCGCAGAATCGCGCCGTGACCGACGTAACACCGGGCGCCGATTCTCACGTCACCTATCACGACGGCCGAGGGCGCCACAAATGCAGTCTCGTCTATCTGCGGCCTTCGTTTTTCAAATTCGTAAAGCGGCATGGTTGTCCCTTTTCGTTATTTCGACACAATACCATTCTCTTTTCCCCTTGCGACAAGAGAACGTTGATGGAATAATGACCGAAAATGCATTTTGGTCAGAAAAAGAAATCCCCAAAACAAGAAAAACGCGAGGTGATCCTCCAGGCGTCGTGGAAACTGATCCATCAGTACGGCTATCAGAAGACCACGATCGACGATATCGCTAAGACGGCTGGAATCGCCAAGGGCACTATCTACCTGTACTTCAAATCCAAGTCAGAGATAATGCTGACCCTTGTCGACCTGACCAACCTTCGAATCGCCGACGAACAGGACCGAATAGCGGCGAAAAGCGATCCTGCGGTGGAGAAGCTCCGCGCATGCCTCAAGCACCGGGTAATGACCCTGTTCGACATTATCAATCGATATCCCCACGGCGAGGAAATGGTCACCTCGCTGTTGCCCGATATCGTGCACAGGCTCGACTGGTACGTGATCCGCCACGGGGAGCTCCTCGGCAAGATCATCGAGGAGGGATGCGCCGACCGGGTGTTCGACGTGGCCGATCCCGGGAAGACCGGACAGCTGCTCGCGCGCCTGTTCGAGCACTTCACCCCGCCGTACTACCGATTCGGCTCGCGCAAGTCTCTCGAACAATTCACCGACCACCTGCTCGACCTCCTGTCAGCGGGCTTGTGGACCAGAAAACCAAACACCGTAAGAACCCCTCAGAGTTCGAAAAAACCCCATCCCGGCCTTCCCCTGAGATAGGGGAAGGGGAAGATGATGGAGACCGACTTTAAATGGAGGAAACAATGAAACCAAAGGGCAAATCTCGCGACGGCGAGGTGCGATGTCTGAACTGCTTCACCAGATTCGTACCACCGCCCAGGTCTGAAAAAGTCCCCTGTCCATCGTGCGGCATCGAGTGGCGAATATCATGGGCCGGCTCGACGTTCGCAAAAATCCGTGGACCAGTGTGGGACAAGTACCCACGAATGAACCGGTAACCCGCTCTTGAAGGAGATTACATCATGGCCTTGAAACGAAAGCTGGCGCTCGTGAACCTCTCGACCGGTAAGATCGAGATACAGGAGATCACAAGAGAGCTGCGCGAAAAATACATCGGCGGACGCGGTCTCGACATTTACCTCCTATACACCCATCTGAAACCCGGCACGGATCCCCTGTCTCCGGGCAACGTGTGCTGTATTTCGGCGGGCATCCTCGGCGGAACTCCCGCCAGCGCATCCGCGCGCACCCACGTAATGGCCAAGAGCCCCCTCACCGGCTTTTTGGGATCGGCGAATATGGGCGGCTTCTTCGCCCCGGAGCTGCGGTACGCCGGGTTCGATCACCTGGTCATCACCGGCGCCTCCAGGACACCGGTCTACCTGTGGATACACAACGGAGAGATCGAAATTCGCGACGCGTCTCACCTGTGGGGTCTGGATACCTTCGATACCCAGGAGACCATCTGCGAAGAGCTCGACGACCCGGAGATCAAGTCCATGACCATCGGCGTGGCGGGCGAGAATCTTGTGCGATTCGCCAACGTGGTCACCAGTCACAAGAACGCGGGAGGCCGGACCGGCCTGGGCGCGGTACTGGGATCGAAGAAGCTCAAGGCCGTGGCGGTTCGCGGGACCATGGATATCGGAATAGCCCACCCTAAGGAGACCATCGAGTACAACCGCAAGGTCATCAAACGCATTGTCTCCACCAAGTTCGCCCAGATCATGCAAAAGTGGGGCACCATGTTCATCTACGGGGTCACCAACTCCACGGGGCTGGTGCGAACCCGGAATTTCCAGGAGAACCAGCTCGACAACAGCGAGATGATAGAGTGTGAGGAAATAGAGAAACACTCGGAGGGAACCGCGGGCTGCTTCGGCTGCCAGATCCACTGCCGCCACCGGTACGTGATCAAGGATGGCAAGTACGCCGGAACGTACGACGAGGGTCCCGAGTATACAACGCAGGGCGCTTTCGGCGCCGAGATCGGATGTCGCGACTTCGGCACCATCCTCTACGGAAACCACCTGGTCAACAAGCTCGGGATGGACACCCTCGAGATAGGGAGCATGATCAGCTGGGCCATGGAGCTCTACGAGAAGGGGATCATCACCAAGAAGGACACAAAGGGGCTCGAACTCGAGTTCGGCAACGAGGAGGCCGCGATAGAGATGACCCGCCAGATCGCCCACCGCGAGGGATTCGGCGACATCCTGGCGGACGGCCCCAGGGGTGCGATGAAGCGCCTGCCGAAGGAAGCGGCGAAGTACTGTATACACGTCAAGGGCATGAGCAACCTCCACTCGGACGAGCGACCCACCCCTGGTTTGGCCCTGGGGATCGCAACCGGATCTCGCGGATCTGACCACCTTCGCAGCCGTCCCGCGCTCGACCTGTACCACCTTCCCGAACCGTTGCTCAGGAAGATCTACGGCTACCCGGTGCCATACGACGGCCCGCTCACTTCCGACTACCACGACTACGAGGGCAAGCCATGGATGGTCATGTGGCAGGAGATGGTCTACATGGCCGTGGACTGCGTCGGGGTTTGCAAGTACCACACGGTCTTCCTCTCCCCGAGCATGCCCTCCTTCGACGAGTTTTCAAAATGGCTGGAACTCATCGCGGGCATCGAGCTGACCCCCCTGCAGGTGTGGGAAGTTGCCGAGCGGGCGTACAACCTGGAGCGGCTCTTCAACATCCGCGAGGGATTGACACGCGACGACGACTGGCTGGTGGACAGGTACTTTGACGAGAAGACCACCCGCGGCCTCGACGTGGCTGCGGGCAGGTGCATAAGCCGCCCCAAGTTCAAGAAGATGATCGATATGTACTACACGCACCACGGTTGGGACAAAAAGGGCAACCCCAAAAAGGAAACCCTCAAACGACTCGGAATCGAAGACCTGGTTTCCTGAACGAAGCTGCATAAGGAGCGAACGATATGTCGAAAATGCTAATCATAGATCAGGCGGCCTGTACCGGTTGCCGGCAGTGTGAGCTCATGTGCTCTGTCAAACATAACGGCTCGGCCAACCCGGCCCGCGCCAGAATCAGCATTGTGAAGTGGGAGCGCGAGGGGTTCTACCTGCCCATGCTCTGTCAGCAGTGCCGGGAACCCGCATGCGCGGCGGTATGCCCGAAGAGCGCACTCTCGAGGGATGACGAAAACGATCTCGTGGTGTGGGATAAGGATCGCTGCATCGGCTGCAAGATGTGCGTGATGGCATGCCCATTTGGCGCCATGGCTGTCGATACCAGGGACGGCAAAGTGTTCAAGTGCGATCAATGCGACGGGGATCCCCTCTGCGTGGCCTTCTGCGAGGCCGGCGCTCTCAAGTACGTCGACTCGACCACCGCAAATCTGACCAAGAAACGCGCTCACGGAGCCCGATTCTCGGAGATCATGCGAACAACCTGACGATCGGGCTCGACAATGGGCATCCGCACCGTGGAGGATATCTGGTGACGACCGCCAGGCCAAGTAAATCGGTACTCGTCCTCGGCGGAGGAATCGCCGGGCTCCAGGCGGCTGTCGATATCGCCAACCTGGGTTTTCACGTTCACCTGGTGGAGCGTACACCCTCCATCGGCGGCCGCATGGCCCAGCTCGACAAGACCTTCCCTACCAACGATTGCTCCATGTGCATCCTGGCCCCCAAGATGATGGAGTGTGCAGGGCACAACCTTGTGACCCTCCACACTTGCTCGGATCTCACCAGATTGGAGGGTCGACTCGGCGCCTTTCGGGCCGAGATCCTTCACAGGAGCAGGTTCGTCGACGCCGGCAAGTGTACCGGCTGCAACGACTGCGCAATAGCGTGCCCGGTGGAAGTGCCCAGCGAGTTCGAAATGGGCCTGGCCAACCGCAAGGCCGTCTACAAGCCCTTCCCCCAGGCCGTGCCCAACGTGTTCGCGATCACCAAGACCGGAGTGGCCCCGTGTCGGGACACCTGCCCGGCGGGGGTCAACGCCCAGGGGTACATACAGCTCGTCAAGCTCGGAAAGTTCGACGAGGCGCTAGAGGTAGTCCACCGCACCATGCCCTTCGCCGGAACGATCGGGCGAATCTGCCCGCACCCATGCGAAACCGATTGTACGCGACTCGACGTGGAATCGCCGGTGTCCATCTGCGCGATCAAGAGGGCGGCCGCCGATCACGGAAACCACATCCCAAAGGTGGAAGCCACGCCACAGGAGCGCGTGAAGCGCGCCGGGAAATCCGTGGCGATAGTGGGCGCGGGTCCCGCGGGAATCAACGCGGCATACAATCTCGCCCGCAAGGGGTATCCGGTAACCGTCTTCGAGAAACTCCCGGTTGTCGGGGGAATGCTGCGCGTGGGCGTACCCTCCTATCGGCTTCCCTGGGATGTGCTCGATCGCGAGATCGACCTGGTAAAAAATCTGGGAGTCGAGATCAAGACGTCGTCGCCAATCAGTGGTCCCTCGGGAATTCGAGACCTCTTCAAAAAAGGCTTCAAGGCTGTCTTGCTGAGCATCGGCGCCCACGCCTCGCTCAAGCTCGGCATCCCCGGCGAGAAGCGCAAGGGAGTCGTCGGCGCTGTCGATTTCCTCCGACGACACGCTCTTGGCAAGAATATCACCGTGGGCAAACACACGGTCATCGTGGGCGGCGGTAACGCGGCCATCGACTCATCCCGCACCGCGCTGCGGCTCGGAGCTCGCAAGGCGACCATCCTCTACCGGCGTTCGCGCACGGAGATGCCCGCCCTTTCCTGGGAGGTGGAGGCCGCCCTCGAAGAAGGGGTGGAGCTGATAACCCTCGCCGCGCCCATTGCCGTGCTCGCAAAAAAGGGAAAGGTCACGGGGATCGAGGCCATCCATATGCGGCTGGAGGATCCCGACTCTTCGGGGCGTCCGCGACCGGTTCCCATCCCCGACAGCAATCACTTCATCAACTGCGACATGCTGATCCCGGCCATCGGCCAGGCGCCGATCCTCGACTGCCTGGGTCCGAGATCAAGGGTAAAAATATCCAAATGGGGAACCATCGTCGCACATGAAAAGACCTGCGCCACCGACCAGAAGGGTGTGTTCGCCTGCGGTGACGTGGTCACGGGACCGGCCACCGCCATTGACGCCGTCGACGCCGGCAATCGAGCTGCCGAATCGATCCACCGATTCCTCCAGGGAAAACCAATCGAAGCTATGGCCCCGCAGATCCCGTGCGTGCGACCACCCTCCGAAGACCTGTCCGGCATCCCCATCGTCGACCGGGCCGGGATGAGCGAGTTATCGGTTCGAGGTCGAAGGCGGAATTTCAAGGAAGTAGAGAAGGGCCTGTCCGCAAAGGATGCCCGCGCGGAAGCCGAGCGCTGCCTCAACTGCGCCGCCTGCTGCGAGTGCATGGAGTGCGTGCGGGCCTGTCAGGCGGACGCGGTAGACCACGGCATGGTTGACGAGACGGTCTCGCTGAAGGTGGGCGCTTGCGTCGTGGCCACCGGGTTCGACATGATGGATGCTTCCATCGTCGAGGAGTACGGCGCCGGCAGGATTCCCAATGTCGTGACGGGCCTGGAGTTCGAGAGGCTATTGTCGGCCTCCGGACCGTGCGGCGGGCATGTCCGGCGTCCGTCCGACGGTCGCTCCCCAAAGAAGATTGCGTTCATCCAGTGCGTGGGATCGCGCGATGTCAGAAATCACGCATACTGCTCAGCGGTGTGCTGCATGCACGCCACCAAGGAAGCTATTCTGGCCAACGAGCACGAACGCGACGTCAGGAGCACCATCTTCTATATGGATCTGCGCGCGGCGGGAAAGAACTTCCAGACCTACGTCGCTCGCGCAAAAGAGCAGTACTCGGTCTCCTATGTTCGCGCCCGGCCCGGCCTGGTGGAAGAGGTAGAGGGCACGGATGACGTCAGGGTTGTGTACGAGGACACAGAACTTAGAAAAAAGACTGATGAGGTTTTCGACCTTGTCGTGTTGTGCCAGGCCATGATCCCGTCGAAGGGCGCGACACAACTGGCGGAGATCCTGGGCATCGAACTCGATGAGCACGGTTTCATAAGCACACCATCGCCGCTTGCCGCGCCGGTCGACACAACAAAGCCGGGGCTGCTGACCATAGGTTATGCGTCGAGCCCGCAGGACATCCCGGACTCCGTGGTCCAGGCCTCCGCCGCCGCGGGCCGCGTGGCCGAGCTGCTCAACCCCATCCCGGCCTTCCCCTGCGAGGGGAAGGGGAAGATGATGGCGGCCAGCTTCAAGGGGAGGGTCGCCGATGAGTAGGGTCAAGGTTGGCGTCTTCGTCTGTCACTGCGGGTCGAACATCGGCGGCACCGTCGACGTCCCCAATGTGGTGGAGTACGCCAAAGATCTTCCCCTCGTCCATTACGCGGAGGACAACCTCTACACCTGCTCCGACGCGGGTCTCACTGCGATAAAGAAAAAGATCAAGGAACACGGGCTCAACAGGGTGGTTGTGGCGTCGTGCACGCCGCGAACTCACGAGGAGCTCTTCAGGCGCACCTGCGAAGAAGCCGGCGTCAACCGCTACCTCTTCGAGTTCGTGAACCTTCGCGAGCATTGCTCATGGATACACATGAACCAGCCGCAGGAAGCCACGTGCAAGGCGAAGGAGCTGGTCCGGCTGGGCGCGGCAAAGGCCGCGCGTTTGCGCCCGCTGGAAATTTCCCGCGCACCGGTCAAGCCCGCATGCCTGGTGATCGGCGGCGGCGTGGCGGGACTGGCGGCTGCCGGGAGCCTGGCGCAGCAGGGTTTCGAGGTCCACCTGGTCGAACGCGATGATCGCCTCGGAGGGCTCACCGGGGATCTCTGGAAGCTCCTTCCCGGCGATCGCCCGGCGTCAGAGCTCCTGCACACTCTCTCAAGCAAAGTGACCGACGAAGATAACGTCACGGTGTATTTGAGCAGCGAGCTGGACGAGATCACCGGGTTCATCGGTTCTTTCAAGGCTACCCTTTCCACCCCCTCGGGTAAGAAGGACATCGACATCGGCACGGTCATCGTGGCTACCGGCGCCGTGGAGCTCGAGCCGCTGGGCCTGTACCACCTCGGCGAAATCGAGGGAGTGATCACCCAGATGGGCCTCGAGAAGATGCTGTCCGACGGAAGGAAAGATCTCGGTGACGTGGTCTTCATCAACTGCGCCGGCGCGCGCGATCCCGACCGTGAATACTGCGGGCGGCTTTGCTGCGCAGTCTCCATCAAGAATGCGAGATACCTCAAGGAAGCCGACCCCGACGCCCGCGTTACCATTCTTCAGCGAGACGTGATGGCGTTCGGCACCGAGTTCGAAACGGAATACCGCAAGGCCATGTGCGCCGGAGTGAGGTTCATTCGCTTCTCACCGGAACGCCCGCCGACGATGATCGGCAAAGACAAGGTCACCGGTGTACGCATCTACAACCAGCTCACCGGCGAGGAATCGGATCTGTCGGCTAACACGGTCGTGCTCACCACCCCGCTTGCGGCCGACTCGGGCGCCTCGCATCTTGCACAGATGCTCAAGGTACCCATCGACAAGGAGGGTTTCTTCCTCGAAGCTCACCTCAAGCTGCGACCGGTGGAGTTCGCCACCGACGGTGTCTTCATCGCCGGGGCGGCTCGCTTCCCGGCGGACATCGGAGAGGCGGTAGCCCAGGGAACCGCAGCGGCGGCCAAGGCCGCGGCGCCCATGTTTGCCGGCGAGGTTTCGGTGGAGGCCACCACCGCGGTCACGAACCAGAGGCTGTGCTCAGGATGCGGAACCTGCGAAGCGGTCTGCCCCTTCGGCGCCATCGAAATCACCCCGGACAGACACTGTCGACCTGTCTCCGATGTCAACGCGGTCATGTGCAAGGGTTGTGGCGCCTGCGCCGCCGCGTGTCCCTGCGGAGCGATCCAACAACTGGGTTTCACCGACTCGCAAATCTTCGAGATGGTCAGATCCCTCGCCAGGGACGGTGATCCGTCGGGACCGGAGGCTTGAGAAGCATGAGCGATTTCGAACCGAAGATCCTGATCTTTGCCTGCAACTGGTGCAGTTACGCCGGCGCGGATATGGCGGGGGTCTCCCGCTATCAGATGCCCCCCAACTGCCGGGTCATCCGCGTCATGTGCTCCGCCCGAGTGAGACCCGAGCAGGTGATCTCGGCGTTGACACAGGGTCTGGACGCGGTGCTCGTCCTGGGATGCCATCCCGGCGATTGCCACTATTCGGAGGGAAACTACATCACGCGCCGCAGGGGCATCATGCTCAAAAATCTTCTCGAAACCATGGGCTTCGAAAAGAGCCGTTTCCAGTTGAATTGGGTCTCCGCCGCCGAGGGAGCGAGGTTCGCCGAGGTGGTTCGCGAGTTCGTCGAGGAGATCAAGGCGCTCGGACCGAGCCTGATATCACGTGAGAGGGACACCAAAACGGAGGGTAGCCATGCAGGCTAGGCTACGGGAGATTGCCGCGGCGTTCCTGGAACGCCCCGACGCCCTGTGCTTCATCGGATGGGAGATGACCCCGGACGAGAAGGAGACCCGTCCGTTCTTTGCGCGAAAACCACGACAGGCGCAACGGCTCGTCTGGAACGAGATGTGCCACCCCAACCCGGCCTCGTATCTTCCTCGATTGCGGGGCTCTGAGGGCATAATCGGCGTGGCGGTCAAGGGATGCGACGCCCGCGCTCTTCGTGAGCTGATCGCAGCAAATCAGATCGAGCGCAAGAACCTCTTCGTCCTCGGTATTCCGTGCACGGGCCTGGTCGATCCGGACACCGGGTCCATCGCGTCGCGCTGCTCCGAATGTCGATACCCGGTCGACTTCGACTACGACGAGACTCTCGGGCCCATGGAGACGCCGGATCTCACGGTGGAGCGCTCGGCGCCCGACCTCGACGCCATGACCCTCCAACAACGCCGTGCCTTCTGGAAACAGGAGCTGGACAAATGCATACGGTGCGATGCCTGCAGGAAGATCTGCTACGGCTGCTACTGTCCCGAGTGCATCTTCGAAATGTCCGATCCCAAGTGGGCAACCAACCGTGGAGATCTCGCCGACAAGATCTTCTACCATGCAGTGCGGGCGTATCATCTGGCCGGCCGTTGCGTGGGATGTGACGAATGCGCGCGGGCCTGCCCAATGGGTGTTCGCCTGGATCTCCTCAACAGGAGCCTGCGCGACCACGCAAGGGAGATGTTCTCATTCGACGGCGCCGGCGTGAACGACGAAGAACCCCCGTTGCGGACATTCTCCACGGAGGATCCCGATCCGTTCTTCGGAGGTGATAAATGACCGTGATCGGGTACATGGAACGCTCTGCCCTCGAGGGTGTGCTCGGAGACCTTTCCGATACGCTCGAGGTAATTGCTCCGCTGCCCTCCGGGAAGGAAGGCGGCGTGGAGCTGGGCCGCTTTGAAAAAGGGGCGAAGGTTGTCATCGGGCCCGTCAAGACGATGCTCCCGCTCAAGACGATCTTCCTCCCACCGGTCGAGCAGATATTCCGGTTTGGCAAATCGAAAAATGAAACGATGGTGACCCCCTCCACCCCGGTCACGAGAGATCGAGTGGTGTTCGGTGCGCTCGGGTGCGATATCGCGGCGCTCGCGCTCATCGACGGGGTCTTTCTCCGAGAGCCCATCGACGAGGCGTACGCCGAGAGAAGAGCACGCACAACCATCGTCGCGTTGGCGTGCGAGGGTCAGGGACCCGAGTGCTTCTGTGCATCGGTGGGAATCGATCCGGTTCGACCCGACGGCGCCGACGTAGTGATGATCCCGGTGGGAGACGGGTTCATCATGGAGACGATCACTCAGAAAGGCGAACAACTCGGGGCGATGCTGCAAGGTGCGCTGCGCGATCCCACCGGCCCGCAGAAGAAGGCCGCGCGCTCGTTTACATCAACTTCCAGGAGCGATGTCGATCTATCCGCTCCTGCGGGGGGCTGGTCCGCGGTATGGGAGTCCGAGGCATGGGAGGATGCTTCCGCGCGGTGCATAGGTTGCGGAATCTGCACCGTGGTGTGTCCCACGTGTCATTGCTTCGATGTGCACGACGAGCGGCACGGCAACGAGGGAGGGCGCTTTCGCAAATGGGATTCGTGCATGGCCGCAAACTTCACCATGATGGCACACGGTGAGAATCCGCGCCCGCAGCACAGGGCCCGGGTCCGGCAGAGGTACATGCACAAGCTGGTCTACTTCCCCGAAAACCACGGCGCGCCCGCGTGCGTCGGTTGCGGTCGTTGCGCCGTCGCCTGCCCCAACCGAACGGGCATCGACGAGGTGGCGGCGCGGATGAGAAACCAGGAGGAAGACAGCGATGGGTGATCTGATGATGATTCCCCGGATCGCGCGGATCCGATCCATCCGGGAGGTAACCTTCGACACCCTCATGTTCGAAGTGGATATCGAGAAGGACGGAAAAGAGGTTCCGTTCTCTTATCTTCCAGGACAGTTTGCCGAGCTCAGCGTGTTCGGCGTGGGCGAGTCTCCCATCTCCATAACCTCCACCTGTACCCGACCCGGCCCCGTGGAGTTCGCCGTGCGTGAGGTGGGCCTGGTGACCGGGGCCATGCACAACATGCGGCCCGGCGACAGGATGGGTATCCGGGGACCGCTGGGCAACGGGTTCCCGGTGGACGAGATGAAGGGAAAGGACATCCTGTTCATCGCGGGGGGCATCGGGCTGGCTCCCTTGCGGGGATTGATCAACTATGTGCTGGACAACAGGTCCGATTTTGGAGCCATAGACATTGTTTACGGCGCTCGCGCACCGGACCTCCTGTGTTTCAACTGGGAGTTCGACACCTGGAAGGCGGCGCCCGACACCCGCGTCCACCTCACCATCGACGCTCCCGCAGCCGGTTGGAAGGGCAGCGTGGGGTTCGTTCCGGCCATCGTCAAGGAGCTGGCGTTACCCCCGAAAAATCGCCTCGCGGTGGCGTGCGGCCCGCCCATCATGATCAAGTACGTGCTCGAGGATCTGGCCGCGGCGGGCTATCCCGACGAGGACGTGTTAACCACCCTGGAGATGAAAATGAAGTGCGGCGTCGGCAAGTGCGGACGATGTAACATAGGCGCAAAGTACATCTGCGTCGACGGGCCGGTCTTTCGCTTGAGCGAACTCAAGACGATTCCCTCGGAGTATTGAAATGGCAATCACGCCCAAGGACATAGATCGCCTCATTTCGGAACACGGGCTCGGCGCATGCCTCGAATGCGGAAAGTGCACCGCCATCTGTCCCATGAGCGAAGCCTTCGGCGACATTGAGTACGGGCACACGCCGAGGGGGATCGTGGAGAAGGCCCTCTTCGATTCCGATCTGATCACCGGCGACGCCATCTGGTACTGCCTCACCTGCGAAGTCTGCACCAAGGGCTGCCCTTCCGGGGTCCGTTTCCGGGATTTCATCGAGGAGCTCCGCGAGATGATGATCGCGGCGGGACATGACGAGCACGGCGTCCGCTGCAGGCTCTGCAATCGCTACTTCGTGCCCGATCCCTCGCTAAAGATGATGATCGCCAAGATGGACGTGAAGGACTCCCCGCCCGAGTTCCTGCTCACCTGCCCCAAGTGCAAGACGCGCGATTTTGGGCGCAAGATGATGAAAAACTTCGCGCCGGGTAGATTTGAAAAATGAAGATATCCCTAAAAATCCTCCTCCCCATGCTCTCCGATGCCATCGGCGCCAATGCGCTCGAGCTGGAGTTCCCGGGGAAAACCGCCGGCGAGCTGGTGGATCACATCGCAAAGACTTTTGGCAAACGCGCCGCCGCCGCCCTCTACGACAAGACCGGCGTTCTCGATCTCGAAGTGCAGATCCTCATCAACCACAAGACATGGGTCACCCGCGAAAACCTCGACGAACGCCTAAAAGAAGGCGACCGGGTTCAGATCATGGTGATGATGGGTGGGGGGTAGAGCCATACTGGCCCCCTCAGGAGGCGAGACACCTGAAAGGGTGAGACCGTCATGATATGGTCCACCCAGGAGGTGCCTCATGTCACGACCGTCGAAGTTCACGGATGAGCAGAAGATGGAGATAGC
>SDBV01001677.1_pt1 | contig 33259 bp, 36 predicted proteins | sample 2277081 | NCBI WGS metagenome assembly SDBV01 (sample SAMN10402039, study PRJNA504765) | marine sediment metagenome | isolation source: marine sediment core GS10_PC15, 223 cmbsf | place: Arctic Ocean: Southern Knipovich Ridge | collected 2010 | reverse complement strand
CCTTCCCTTAATCTGATATAATTTAGCGGAAAAATATGGGAAAAAATGGATAGACGATACCTGATAGATTTCGATATAAAACAAATACCGGTTCAAGTCAGCGACTTTCTTATTATCGGCGGAGGGATCGCGGGTCTTACGGCTGCGCTGATAGCCGGAGATGAACTCAGGACGACTATCCTAACCAAGGGAAAGATAAAGCAGTCAAGCACATGGTTCGCTCAGGGTGGAATAGCGGCGGCAATCGGAGAGGACGACTCGAGTGATATTCATTTTGAAGATACGATGGAGGTCGGCGCCAATCTAAGCGACAGGGAGGCCGTTAAGGTCATAGTGGAAGAAGCGAGAGCGGCTATAGAGTTCTTGATTGAACAGGGCGCGGACTTTGATAAGGAGAACGGAAAGTTAAGACTGGCAAAGGAGGGTGGACACTCAAGGCATAGGGTGCTTCACTCCGGTGACGGAACAGGAAGCGTAATCGCTTCGACTCTTGGTAAGGCCGCTTCGACCAAAAAAAAATTAACGCTACATCAGGATCGCTTCGTCATCGACCTCTTGACCTCTGACGACAGGTGTGTCGGTGCTTTAGTTTTCAATTGCGAAAGGTCGATTCTAGAGGCTCATATCGCGACAGCTACGATGTTGGCTACCGGGGGTATGGGTCAAGCCTATGACATGACAACTAATCCGATAATTGCAACGGGTGATGGTTTTGCTATGGCAATGAGGGCCGGAGCACGCGTCGAAAACTTGGAATTTATCCAGTTTCATCCCACTTCTTTTTATTTTGACCAAAACCCGAGATTTTTAATAACGGAGACTTTAAGGGGAGAAGGCGCTTATTTAAGAGATCGGTCAGGAGAGAGATTTATGGTAAGTAAACATCGGCTGGCAGATCTGGCTCCAAGAGATGTTGTCTGCAGAGCGATGTTTGAGGTAATGGAAAGAGACGACACGGACCACGTATTTTTAGACGCGACGCACATCGAGGTCAGTAAGTTAAGATCCAGGTTTCCCGGCATCTACAAGTATTTAAAAGAATATGGCTACGACTTAAAAAAAGATAAGGTCCCGGTATCGCCCGCGGTCCATTATATGATCGGAGGCGTAAAGACAGACCTGCTCGGCCGCACAAACTTGGAGGGGCTTTACGCGAGCGGCGAGGTAGCTTCCACGGGCGTCCATGGGGCAAATCGTCTGGCAAGCAATTCTCTTTTGGAAGGACTCGTTTTTAGTAAGCGCGCTACCTTGAACCTTATGGATGGTCTGCGTCCAAAGCCCGAGAATATCCCTGATATCAATGTGCGTGATCATGGACCTGTCGAGGGTCTTTCACTAGAAGATATTAAAGACGATTTGAAAAAATTAATGACAGCGAATGTTGGTATAGTAAGAGATGGCAGTGGGCTGCTCTTTGCCAAAGAAAGGATCGGCCACTGGAGAGACGAGTTATCAGGTCGTCAGTTCGATATCCCGGCGGCTTGGGAGGTTCAGAATCTGCTTGATCTTTCACTGGAAATAATAGTCGAAGCTCTGGCGAGAACTGACAGTGTCGGCGCTCATTATCGAGTCGGCTAGCACAATGTCAGAGCAAGGTCACGTTAAATAGAAGAAAGAAGAAATATTGAAAGAGCTGACCAAAGATCCTAATTATCGAAAATTGATAGACCTTGCGTTAGATGAGGATCTAAAAGAAAAGGGAGATATCACATCGAATGCCGTTATCTCTCCATCATCGGTTTGCGAGGCTAAGATCACCACAAAAGCCGCCGGCGTCGTGGCCGGTATGGAGATTGCGAGAATGGTCTATCAGCTGATCGATGGAGACGTTGTTTTTGACGCTCGTTTTAGAGATAGTGAAAAAGTCGATGGTGGTGAAATTCTTGTCGGGTTAAGCGGCCCGACTCTTTCTGTGCTAAAAGGGGAAAGAGTCGCTCTTAATTTTCTATCTTATCTTTCCGGAATAGCGACCACAACAAATAAATTCGTCAGCGAGACTGAGTATACAAAGGCAAAAATATTTGATACCAGAAAGACGCATCCTGGGCTTCGCTCATTCGAAAAATACGCGGTTCGCGTTGGCGGCGGTTCAAATCATCGCGCCGGTCTCTATGATCAGGTACTAATAAAAGATAATCACTTAGTAGCGGCCCCGGATATTAAGAATGCTGTAGAGTCGGGAAAAAAAATGGGAGTGACTGAAATCGAGGTCGAAAACCTCTCTCAACTGCGTGAGGCGATACAGGCAGGTCCGGATATTGTGATGTTGGATAACATGGATATCGAAACGATCAGGAAAGCGGTAAGTATCGCGGGAGACAAAGTCTTGCTTGAAGTTTCGGGTGGCGTAGACCTGGAAAATGTTATAGATATTGCCGGTAGCGGAGTCGATAGAATATCTGTCGGGTCCATTACGATGGCGGCGCTTCCCATAGATATGGCGCTCGACGTCATTAAAGTCGAAGAGGTCGGTAAATGATTGAAGAGATTGCATCAGATTATTTGATTCAATACGGTTACTTTTTCATTTTTTTAGCTACGGCAATGGAGAACATCCCTTTCGTGGGCATATTTCTTCCCGGTGAAGTCGTAGTCGTGGCGGCTGGTTTTTTCGCGGCCACCGGTGAGCTGGATATATCTTTAGTGTTTTTAGTAGCTGCTTTCGGCGGCATAGTCGGAAACAATATCGGTTATTGGGTCGGTCGTTATGGCGGCAGACCACTCATTGAGGGTCTGGCCGATCGTTTTCATATAGATAGCAGACACGTTAAGTCAGCTGAAGCATATTTTGATTCGCATGGGTCAAAGACGGTTTTTTTCGGGCGATACATGGCCGGCCTAAAGGCTTTAGTTACGACGCTGGCCGGGGCGTCGCATATGAACTACGGAGTTTTTTTGCTCTATTCCTCAGCCGGAATTGTCAGCTGGACAATAATCGCTCTGATACTGGGGTTTTTCTTCGGACAGTATTTTGATACAGTCTTGTCGGTCCTTCAGACGGTCGGCTGGGTAATACCGGTCTTGATGATTATCATCCTAATCGCTTTTTTGATCATAAGGAGACGAAACAAAAGAAATAATGACTGATCTCTTTAACGAAAAAAAGGTTAAAGGACTCTCGATCCTTAGGGCTTCGACATCCTCTGTCTCCGGCGAAGATATCTCCAGAGAGCTAAATGTCTCCAGGGCCGCGGTGTGGAAATATATTGAGGCGCTAAGAAAAGACGGTTATAAGATCGAGGGTATCTCAAACCAGGGATATCTTCTAAAGGGCTCGCCGGATGAACTTCTTTCAACCGAGATAAGACCGCGTCTACCTGACGCCTATAAGGGAGAGATATATTTCCATGAAGAATTGGAATCTACAAACGATGAGGCAAGGCGCCTTGCCCAGGAGGGTGCGCCTTCCGGCACCTTAGTAATTGCCAAGAGTCAGAAAGGCGGACGTGGAAGAAGGGGCAGGGCCTGGCAGTCACCCGTTGGGGGGATCTGGTTTTCGGTGATCTTAAGACCTGACATACCGCTGCTGCTGGCTCCGAGAGTTTCAGTCTTCACCGCTGTTATTGTAGCCGAGAGCATCTCTTTGGCAACCGGTCTTAAGACGGCTATTAAGTGGCCTAATGACATTTTTACGAATGATAAAAAAATATGTGGGATTCTGATTGAACTTTCGGCTGAACTAGATAGGGTCGGCCATATGGTTATTGGCATCGGAATAAACGCTAACATAAGCGGCGCTGAATTGACTGACGATGTTAAGGGCATAGCAACGACACTTATGGATGAGATGGGAAAAAAGATCGATAGAAAGGCACTGGTCGCGAGCATTGCAACGCGCTATTTTCTGGAACTCGAAAAAGTATTCACGGATAAGTACCAAGAATATTTGGAAAGTTGGCGAAAAAATTCTTTGATTCTCGGCAGGGTTGTAAGTATTGAAGAGAGCGGTAAAGAGACTATTGGAGAGGCGCTCGATATTGAGGAGAACGGTGCGCTCATCGTCAGGCTTAGTGACGGTAGGAAAAAAGTATTTCACTCGGGTGACGTTTCGCTTAAGTTGAGGGATTCATAGTAAGAAGTAAGGAGTACATTTGCTAGTCTCGATAGATATATTACTATCAAGTAAACCAATCAGGAGAGAAAGACATGAAAAAAGAGGAAGATAAGAAGACAAGAGTGAAGATAGAGATAAACGCGAAAGATGTGAAAGGTGAGTACTGCAATATGGCCGGCATTCATCACTCGGAAAGCGAGTTTGTACTTGATTTCGCTTTCGTGATGGGAAATCAGGGAAAGATGGTTTCCAGGGTCATAACCAACCCTCAGCACGCCAAAGCGATAGCGCTGGCACTCAGTGACAACATCAAGAAGTACGAAGATCAATACGGGGAAATAAAGGCCGCGAGTCAAAGCATCAATAAACCACTTAACCTGCATTAAAATAAAAGGGGACTGCCCCTTTTATTGAGTTCCGGCGTGGTCGCAAAAGCCCGAATAATCTGGTAAAATATTGCAGGTAACAAAAAGTAAGTATTGCCCGGAAAGGGGCTTTTTTTCGACTATGGCCAAAAAAGAAGAATTCATACCTAAATGGATAGCCTGGGAGATCACCGGAAGGTGTAATCTAAACTGTGTGCATTGCCGCTGTGACGCGTCGATGGAGTCCGGCATGGGCGATTTCTCGACCGATGAAGCGAAAGCGTTACTGGATGATATTGCCAGCTACGCCAAGCCGGTCATGGTCTTGTCGGGTGGCGAGCCGCTGATTAGGGAAGACCTGTTTGAGATAGCCTCTTACGGCACAGAACTCGGTCTTCGCATGTGCATTGCTACCAACGGTACGTTAATAAATGATGATATTTGCGAGAAGATGAAGTCGTCTGATATCAAGATGGTCTCGCTATCTCTTGATGGGTCTACGGCAGAGATACACGATGATTTTCGCCATCAAAAGGGCGCCTTTACGGGAACTCTGAGAGGGATAGAGTTTTTAAAGAAACACGGTATTCCTTTTCTTATCAACTCATCCTTTACAAAGAGAAATCAAGAAGATATTCCCAGTACTTATAAGCTGGCAAAGGAACTCGGCGCTACCGCTTGGTATATGTTCATGGTCGTTCCTACGGGGCGGGGCGAGGAGATTATGTCAGAGCTCATCTCGGCTGAGGATTACGAAGAGATTCTCGACTGGCACTTCGATGCCGAGATGGAAGAAGAGTCGATGTTGATGAGGCCGACCTGCGCGCCGCATTACTATCGCGTACAGCTACAAAGGCAGAAAAAAGGCGCCGAATACGAGAGGCGTAACCTATCTTTTTCTACGGGAGGATCGAAAGGGTGTATAGCCGCTCAGGTGATAGCTCTCATCACCCAGCACGGCGACATCCAGCCCTGCAGCTACTTTCCGAAATCTGCCGGAAATCTTAAGGAGCAATCTTTCAAAGATATATGGGAGAATTCACCTCTTTTAAACGAGTTAAGGGATTTCGAGAAATATAAGGGAAGATGCGGATCGTGCGAGTATTTAAGTGTCTGCGGCGGCTGTAGAGCCAGAGCGGACGCGGTATATGGAGATTATATGGCTGAAGAGCCTTTTTGTAATTATGTCCCTTTTAAAATGAGGAAAGAGAAGGTCCATGAATAAAGTTGATTATCGATTCTTAAAAGCATGTTGGCGCGAACCGGTTGATACGACCCCTGTCTGGATCATGCGTCAGGCGGGCCGGTATCTTCCGGAATATAGAGAAGTCAGGCAGAATGCGGATTTTCTTACGATGTGTAAGACGCCGGAATTGGCCGCTGAAGTGACTATCCAGCCGATAGATCGCTTAGGCGTAGACGCGGCGATCCTTTTTTCCGATATTTTGATACTGGTGGAGGCCATGGGGCTTCCTCTGCAGTTCCTGGAATCTGTCGGACCCGTTTTGGACTTCACAGTCACTGATCAGGCGTCTGTCGATAAGTTGTTCATACCGGACCCTATTGAATCTACCCCTTTTGTAATGGACGCGATAAGACTTCTTCGAAAAGAGCTGGAGGGGCGTGTGCCGCTGATTGGTTTTGCCGGTGCCCCGTATACGGTCGCCAGTTATATGATCGAAGGTAAGACTTCGAAGCAATTCTTAAAAATCAAATCACTGATGTTCCAGCAACCGAAAGTGATGCATAACCTCTTAGATAAAGTAGCGAAGGCGACGATTCTTTATATCAATGCCCAGATAGAAGCCGGGGCACAAGCTATTCAATTGTTCGATAGTTGGGCCGGGGCATTAGCACCGGAAGACTTCGAAGAGTTTGCCGTTAGATACGCCAGCCAAGTATTCGATGGGCTTAAAAGAGAGGGCATTCCGATAATCTATTTTGCCCAGGGCAATCCGGCAGCGCTTGAAATGGCGAAAAAAGCGGGCAGCGATGTCATAGGAGTCGATTGGCGCATAAGGCTGGAAGACGCTTACGATATTCTTGCTCCGGACGTGGCAGTCCAGGGCAACCTTGATCCGACAGCTCTATTTCTTCCACCGGACAAGATCAAAGAACGCGTAAAAGATATCATGGATCAAATAGACAATAGGCCGGGACACATCTTTAATCTGGGTCACGGTATTACGCCACCGACACCTGTCGAGAGCGCTATCGCTGTTGTTGAAGCGGTCCATGAGTATGGGAAACGATCTTAGGCCCTTAACCAACCCAAGCAATCAGTATGGTTAAATTCAAGAAGCGGGAATCTTCATGGCTCAACAAATCAAATGTCCTAAGTGTGGTGAGGCTGAAGAATTGATTGGTCGACCCACTGAAGAGGGCATTAAGATTCAGTGTGAAAGCTGTAAACACTCCTGGCTTAGAGACGCTGAGCCGCAAAAATGCGCTAGTTGCGGGGGTAGTGATATTGTTAAGCGAAAGAGGGCGCTTACGCAGACTTCTCGCGGCACCCAACTGTCGATTGTAGGATTTACTCCGATCTTGCTTTGCCGACAGTGTGATCAGCGAATGCTTGAGTGGGCTAATACGGGACACCCGGTGCCATTTAATTACAAATCCGCGGCAGTAGACGCGGACGCGATAGCCAATCGCGACGAAGATGATAATAAAGATATTAAAATTACTCCTTAAGACTGTTCGACAAGCTCACGTGTAACGTCTAAAATCATGTAGTCAAACTGTTCAAGAGAGTTGGTATTAGATGTCAAAAAAGATCGCTGTACTACTTCTAAACCTGGGGGGGCCGGACTCTATCCCCGCGATCAAGCCCTTTCTTACAAATCTTTTTTTAGACAGGCAGATAATCAAACTTCCCATCCAGCCGATCTTCGCGCGACTGATTGCCAGAGGGCGGGCAAAGAAGGTAGCTATGAGATATGAAGTCATCGGTGGTAAATCGCCGATACTCGATCTTACCAACGAACAGGCTGATTTAATTAAAAAAACTCTTAATGACACCAGCGAAATAAGCGGTAGCGACATTGTTTTCGAGACTTTTGTCGGCATGAGATACTGGCACCCGCTTATCGGCGATACGGTAAAAGAAATAAAGGATGGCGACTTTGACGAACTAGTCGTCTTATCTCTTTTTCCTCATTACTCAAAGGCAACGACCGGCTCATGCGTGCATGAATTCGAGTCCGCTTTTGGTAAGAGCGATCTAAAAGTAGAAGTGATTGATAGGTGGTTCGATCAGCCGGCTTACATGGATGCCGTAGCTGAGACGATAAAAGTCGGTTTGGAAGAATTTCCAAAGGAGTCAAGAAAGGATGTCCAGGTCCTGTTTAGCGCCCACGCCCTTCCCCAGGAATTTGTGGACGATGGCGATCCATATCCAGAGCACCTTAGGTCGACTATCGATGGCGTATTGGAGAGGACGGGAGAGCTGAATTGGCACCTTTCCTATCAGAGCAGAAGCGGCCCCGTTGAGTGGATGGAGCCTCAGACAGATAAAGAGATCAAGCGCTTGGCAGCTGAGGGTTATGAAAGTATATTAGCTGTACCCATAAGTTTTGTCTCCGATCATATAGAGACACTCTTTGAAATTGATATAATGTATAAGGAACTGGCAGTTGAACACGGCGTCAAAAATTTTAAAAGAAGCCCGTCCCTTAACTCGAGACCGACTTTTATAAAAGCGCTATCAGAGCTGGTTTGGGAAAGAGCGGTTAAGAAAAGTGAGTAGGATATAGATGACACTTAGGATCACCATAGTCGGGGGCGGCATATCCGGTCTAGCCACAGCCTACGCAATAGAGAATAAAGCCGTGGAAGCCGATCTCAAAATCGAGACCACTCTTCTTGAGGGCGAAAATCGTATCGGCGGTAAGATCATGACAAAACGACAAGATGGTTATCTGCTTGAGTGGGGACCGTTCGGATTTTTGGATAATAAACCGGAAACTCCGAAGCTGGTCAGTGAAATCGGCTTGGATAGCGAACTTCTAAGAAGTAACGATGCCTCAAGAAAAAGATATATTTTCACCGGCGGTGAGCTAAAGAAACTACCTGAAAACCCTCCCGCTTTTATTAAAAGCAATATTCTCTCGTTTGGAAGCAAAGCAAGGATCCTAAAAGAGCCATGGTCGAAACCGGCGCCTGCCGGAAAAGATGAGACGATAGCGGAATTCACCGAACGTCATCTGGGAAAAGAAGCGGTAGCAAAACTGATCGATCCGATGGCTACAGGTATTTTTGCCGGTAGCGCTGATACTTTAAGCTTAAAGAGCTGCCTGCCGGTCATGGCTGATCTGGAAAAAGAGGGCAGCGGCAGTCTCATCAAGGCGATGATGAGGCGGAGAAAGAAGAAAAAGGCTGAACTCCTAAAACTTTCGGCAAAGGAGAGGAAGGCAAGAGGCGGCACCGAGATGGGTGGCGGTATCCTTACTTCTTTCAAGGAAGGCATGGAGACGTTTACGAGCGGGCTTGGCCGAAGTCTTCAAGCCGATATAATTTCAGAGGCAAAAGTAGAGAGAATCGAAAAAGATGACGGAAATTGGAATGTTATCTTGGCTGACAATAAAGGCACGGTAACCGCCGATATAGTTGTCCTCGCGGTCCCGTCATATGCAGCCGCTGACATAATAAAAGACGTAGATGACACACTTTCGGATCTTCTTAGGGGCATACCTTATGTATCGGTAAACATGGTTAACTTAGGTTATGACTTGACGGGTCTAGAGCACGATCTGGATGGATTTGGATTTCTTATTCCCGGACAGGAAAAAAGAAAGATCCTGGGTGCTATCTGGTCGTCAAGCATTTTCGACGGTTTCGCGCCTACGGGCAAAGGATCTCTTAGGGTGATGCTCGGCGGGTCGAAGAATCCGGATGTCGCCGACTATGATGACAAAACGACACTACTCACGGTTCAGCAGGGGCTAAAAGAAACTATGGGTATCAGCACGGACCCCGAGTTTATAAATATAATAAGACACAACAGGGCTATTCCCCAGTATATCGTCGGTCATGGTGCTAGACTGAGTAAGATCGATGAGCGGGTGGCTGAACAAAAAGGCTTATATCTAACCGGAAACGCTTACAGAGGTATCGGTGTAAATGATTGCACCAGAAATGCCCGGATACTGGCTGAGAGGCTAATCGAGATCGTCAAAGATTAGGCAGAAAGCAGAGAACCGGGAACAGACTTGAGGGAGCTACTTAGAGAACCGCGGTTGACTGAGATTCTTCACTATCGCCCAGAATGACCGGGAATCTGTCACCCTGTACATTAAGGCCAATGGGCGAAGGGTCTAATGATGAATGAAGGATCTAACGCTTTTTTCCTCTAGACTCCAGACTAAAGACGAATCCCTCTAGATTCTAGAATCTAGACTTACTCATTAAAGACCCAACCGCCGTAATCTTCAAAGTAATAACTTGAGTCTTCTAAGTATTTTTTAGATTCCTGCAGAAGTTTATAGTGCACTATCTCCTGCTCGGCTAAGAATTTAAAAAACCTTTGCACGCGCGGATCTTCTTTCGCGTCGATACTGGCGTTCTTATAGGCGTCGTAACCTCTTTTTTCCATATCCAGCGCTACATCGTATATCTCGAGGTCCTTTGAGTCGGTCGTTATCTTGTCGCCCTCTTTGTTGATGAATTCATCGATGAATTCATCGGTCTGCTCCGACAGATTGGAGCGGCACTCAGTCTCAAGATCAAAGTCGTTATTTTTTATAAGAGCCCTATTGAAAGCTTTGATCCTTTTTGTGTGAGTTACTTCGTCGGCAGCTATAAAATTGAGTGCCTTTTTCGCGAAATCGTCACAAACACGCTCGCTTGCTTTTTTGTAAAATTCCTCGCTTTTTTTTTCAAATTCAATAGCGAACCTTAGTGCGTCGCAATATGTCTCTTCCATTTCCACTCCTAAAATTACCAAGTCTTTGCTTGCTTATTATTTCCTCATAAACACGAAATATAATCAAGTCAAATCCTTTTATATCCATTTTTGAGCTAACATCACATCAAATTCCCGCCGATAAACTAATTACTTACGCGGGAGCGGGCTAAGATGTTTTTCCTTTTTCCTTATTCGATCGGCAGATTAAAGAAGAAAATACCGATCATTACCTATAACCTAATATTTTTCAACGTACTCATCTTCGCGATGACCGTAATCGGCGATTTTGATTCGATTGTTTCCATCCTAGGCTACAAAGTCGATCAAAACGCCTGGTACACTTGGATAACGCATGCGTTCCTCCATGCCAATATACTGCATCTCGTAGGTAACATGGTCTTTCTATATGCTTTCGGTTCTTTCTTAGAGGATGTTTTAGGAGAGGTAAGGTTTCTTATCGTTTACGTGGGAAGCGCGTTTTTCTCAGCGGTTCTTTTTGGAATGATCAATGTAGCGTTTATCCCCGGAGCCGGTGGGGTGCCGCTAGTAGGCGCATCCGGCGCCGTCGCCGGATTGTTGGGACTGTCGATGATCCGCTTTAGACATAACGATCTGTATGTATTTTACGCTATCTGGCTTCTTCTCGTAAAATGGGGGACTTTTTCTGTTAAGACCATATATGCGATCATGGCTTATATCGCTGTTGAGATGATTAGCGGAATACTGCAGATACTTGGTGGTTCTGTTGGCGGTGTCGGTCACTGGGCCCACATCGGCGGCCTTTCGTTTGGGATCATCGCGGCCTTGGTGCTTGGCGTAAGAGGTGAAGCCATAGCTGAAAAAAAAGAGGATAACGCTTCAGGGTGGTTGTATACGGGCAAGGTCGATGACGCGGCCGATACTTTCATTGAACTTTTAAAAAAAGATCCAAATAGCGCTTATTACCACTTTATGTCAGGCAAAGCCCATAATTTCAAAGATGACGTCGAGCCGGCTCTTTATCATACTTCGAAAGCAATCGAGATCTATCTAAAAGAGGGAGATAAGGAGGCGGCTTTTAATGTTTATGATGAATTTTGTTCGTACAGGAAAGAGGTTGTCTTTGAGCCGACTATCCTGCTGGCGCTAAGCTCGGCTTGTCAGGCGATCGGTCAATTCGAAGCTTCGATAAAGTGTCTTAGAAGTTTTGCGATGAACTACCCGGCCGATGATAGACTGGAACTTTGCATCTTAAAGTTAGCTCAGACTTATGAAAAAATGGGCGACGACGAGTCTGCCGATAACGTCTATTGTAAATTTTTAAGTACTTTCACAAAAAGCGAATGGACGCCCTTGGTCAAAGGGCGTCTCATCGAGTAAGAGCGGCGCGCTGTCTGATCGTCTACGCGGCCTTTACGTCCATCACTTCGATCTCAAAGTTTAGGATTTTGCCTGCTAATGGATGATTTAGATCGAAGGTTACCGATTCGTCGTCACTTTCCACGATTTGTGCCGGTATTACTTCTCCCTCAGCTGTCTGCAGTTGTATTACTTCACCGTTTTGGACTTCTTGCCCGCCGAGGATATCCTTCGGTGCTTGGCGTATAAGATCGTTATCGTGCTGACCATATCCCTTTTCGGGATCGATGGATACGACCTTCTTGTCGCCGGCTTCGAGACCGAGGACGGCTTCTTCAACGCCTTCGATTATCTGGTTTGCACCGACTTTAAACTCAACCGGATCCTGACCTTCGCTAGTATCAAAAGTGACACCATTATCAAACTTAGCTGTATAATGCAGCTGTACCTGATCGCCGTTTTTGACTCCCATAATCATTCCTCCAATATTAATGTGTTAATTTTTTGATTTCCTATTAGATACCCGATAAACAAAAAAGATCATTATCAGTCATCCGCGCAAAACAGCAATCGACGGTGCTTACCCCGCTAGTTTGCCGTGGTGAAAATATTTAAACTAAAAAAAAATTATATGCATGCTTGACGTGTGTTCATGCACTCATATATTTTATAAACAAGCAATAAATGGCGATAGATAGGGAATATAAGGATATTAAATTATCGGATAAAACGAAGGCCCTAAGGAGGCAGTAATATGTTACAACTGGCACCACGAGTAAAACTTGACGAAATGAACATCAGTACGGGAAAGAAGGTCCGGCTCCATCGGTTATTATATGAGCATGGTCCCGCTAACGGTACGTTGCTCCTTCTTCCGATCGATCAAGGCGTAGAGCATGGACCGATAGATTTTTTCGATAATCCGGAAAGCGTGGATCCTGAGTATCAATACAAGATCGCCTTAGAAGGCGGATTTTCCGGTATCGCCCTTCACGTCGGGCTTGCTGAAAAATATCAAAAAAAATATGCGGGAAAGGTACCGCTGGTCCTTAAGTTAAACGGTAGGACCAATATCCCGTCGGACGCTCATGCGTTCTCACCGCAGACGGGATCGGTGGAAGACGCGTTAAGGCTCGGCGCAGACGCGGTCGGGTATACGCTCTACGTCGGTTCTCCGGCACAGGACGCCGACATTATCCAGCTCTCAGCTATCAGGGAAGAGTGCGAAAGATTTGGTATGCCTCTGATTATCTGGTCATATCCAAGAGGAGAATCTATAGAGAAAAAAGGTGGAAAAGATTCGTTATACGCCATCGACTACGCGTCTAGGCTAGCGGCAGAGATGGGCGCCGATATAGTCAAGCTAAATGTTCCTAAAGTCGATGGCCCAAAGAACGGAGAAACACCGTCACCGTATGGCGATCTACAGATCAGCCTCGGCGACGCTCTCGCTAAGATCGTAAAGTCAGCGGGGAAGACATTTGTTATCTTTGCGGGCGGCAGCAAATTAAGTGATGAGGACCTTCTGAGCAAAGCCAGGATGACTATGGAAGCAGGAGCCTCCGGCCTTATCTTTGGCAGAAATGTCTGGCAACGTCCCCATGATCAAGCGCTGCATATTGCTCATCAAATCCGTGATATCTTGAATGAATTTGCAGGCTAGTCCGGCTTATCACCTCTAAGAACTTAAGCTCTGTCTGATATTCTAAGGCAGAGCTTTGTTGTAAATAAGCGTAAACCCGTTGCCGAGCCGGTAGTCCTTTCTATCTTCGCAAGCTTGATTTATCCGGCTATTACTAAGAGAATCATGGCAGGTATCAAAAAGAGTGGGGAGGATCATAATGTCTATTATTATAAGTGTCGTGGTGATCATCTTAGCGGCTTGGGCGGTATATCATACTGTAGCCGAGTCGCAGCAAGACAAGAGGATCGACAGGCTTGAAGAGAAGATTAAAAGTATCAAATCGAATAGCTGACATGTAAAAAAGCCGACCCGTTAAAGTCGGCTTTTTTATCTTCGCGCTATATACTCAGTGCGTATTAAGCGGCTCTGTGTAGTTTATCCTTGCGTGTATCTTCTGTTTCTCTTGCCATCTCTGTTGCCATCAATGCATGGTTAACGGTTACTAAAACGCTTACCATGATGACAAACGAACCAATGACTATCTCATTGATCACGAGGTTACCGATCAGCGGTGAATATCCGAAAATAAACGGTGAAAGGATAACTATAACACCTGTAGGCACTAAGATAGTGCTTAGAGCTAAATCACCGCCGCTTGACAGATATTCGGGAAGTACCGCACCTATTGCATGGCGAATCGCTACAAACGCTGAGAGGCTGACCAGGATTACTCCTAAAGTCAGTTCTGCTGCTAGCGCTGCGGGTATATCATTGTATGAGAGCGCAAAAGGCGATACTATCAGCCATACTCCTACGATCAGTATTAACCAGTCCGCGAGTCCAAAGTCATGGGACCCCATTCTTTTTGTCAATCGTGTCATTGTTGACACCTCCTTTAGATTCATATATTTTTTTTACCCGCAACGGCCTTCGGATAACATTTGCAGCACATCTTTATGATTTATAACCGCAGCTCAAAATGTAGCAATTTAAATAATTATAAAATCCGGTAAAAAGTATTTTGAAATCACTGTAAAAAACGTGAACTCACAATGTACTTCTGTTTTTCGATTTTATAGTTCAGCCCGACTCGATAAGTGGAAAGTATTCTACTGTAGATATTTATGTATAATGGTCAGACATTTTGTTTAACCAGTCGGTACTCGGGTAAGTAACTGGTTAAAGAGTGGGTATGCAAGCATAAAAATGCGGATATTTAAAAAAGGAGAGATACTATGAGTGAAAAGATACCGATAGAATTAAAGATCAAAGACGGTGTTCCGGGCATATCTAAAGAACAGATAAGCGGGCACTACGAGGTGCTCTATAAGGGTTACTGTAAGAAGATCAACGAAATAACGACAAAGCTCAAGACAACGGATATTGAGGGGGCAAACGCGACATACCATCCGTTTAGGGAACTGAAGAGAGAAGAGGTGTTTACTACAAACGCGACCCGGCTTCACGAGGGATATTTTGACAGTCTTGGGGGAGATGGTGAGATAGAAGGGAAGATCGAGGACTGGATCGCTGAAGATTTCGGTTCATTTGAATCTTGGAAGAAGGAGTTCGCGGCGCTTGGCATGTCTGCCAGAGGCTGGGTTGTACTGGCTTATGACTTTACCGATGGACGGCTACATAGTTATCTCTCCGACATCCATTCAGACGGGGTATGGTCGGCAGCGCCACTTCTTGTTCTTGACGTCTATGAGCATGCGTATTTTACCGATTACGGGACAGGCAGAAAGAGCTATATAGAGGCTTATTTTAAGAATATCGATTGGTCCGAAGTCAATCAAAAGATCGAGAGATACGGTTTACAGAAAGTAAGAGAGGCGGCCTGATCAAAAGGGCTTTAGCGTAAAAAGTACAGATATTTACATGTTCCAATAAAAGCGGTTGATGTTGAATGGCAATGGGTCGGGAGAAATTCCGGCCTACTGCTTTTTCGGGGGCTAAGTCTTTTGTTTTATTACTTCACCTCTATCAACTATAATCATTTCTATGAGTTCAGGTTCAAAAAGGAAATTGACCGTAGGTGGAGTTGAAATAGGTGGTGGCGCGCCTATCTCGATACAGACGATGACTAATACCGACTCCAGAGATTATGACAGTACTCTAAAGCAGGTATTGGAATTGGAGTCGGCCGGAGCCGAACTTATCAGGATATCTCTTATTGACGCCGCATCGGTTAAAGTGTTTAAAAGGTTAAAAGCCGAAATCGGCACCCCCCTCATCGCGGATATTCATTTTAATGCCGATATCGCTGTTCAGGCTATTTTGGCCGGGGCGGATAAAGTAAGGATAAACCCCGGAAATATTGGCGGAAAAGATCAGGTAGCCAGAGTGGCAGAGGCGGCTGCAGAGCGGAGTATTCCGATTCGGATCGGCGTAAACGCCGGCTCGATTAATGACAGGCTAAGAGATCTGGACATGCCGCTTTCACAAAAGCTTGTAGAGAGCGTTCGAGAAAGCATAGCTATAATGGAAGCGATCGGATTTAATGATATCATCGTCTCCGCGAAAGCGTATGGGGTACAAGATACGATTGAGACATACAGGGCTTTATCAAAAACGTTTGATTATCCGCTTCACATCGGGGTGACCGAGAGTGGTACGCTGGAGTCCGGGTCGGTAAGGTCCGCGGTCGGTCTGGGCATACTACTAAACGAGGGTATCGGAGATACGATAAGAGTGTCTCTTAGCGCCGACCCGGTCCACGAGGTCCACGTCGCTAAACAGATACTACAGGCGTTGGAGATAAGAAGATTTCATCCGGAACTGATCGCCTGCCCTACCTGTTCCAGGTGTGAGGTAGACCTTATTCCAATTGCCAGACAGGTGGAGCAAGAGTTAAAAAAAATCTCCAAGCCGTTGCAGGTGGCGATAATGGGATGCTCGGTCAACGGCCCCGGAGAGGCGAAACAGGCTGATATTGGAATTGCCGCGGGTAGAGGGAAAGGCGTACTTTTTAAAAAAGGAAAACCGGTAAAAACGGTCGATGAAGCGGATTTTGTGGAAGAGTTGTTAAAGTTGATTGATAAGGATAAATGATCATAAAAGAGAAGGTTAGAGCGGAGGATGGATGCGTCTAAAAGAATTGTACTTGCCGACCCTGAAAGAGGAACCGGCCGAAGCGGAGATCATCAGTCATAGGCTGATGCTTAGGACGGGGATGCTTAGAAAAATAGCTTCGGGTGTCTATACATTTATGCCGCTGGGTTTTAGGGTCCTTAAAAAAATAGAAAACATTGTACGCGAAGAGATGGACAGGATCGGTTCACAGGAGCTATTGATGCCGGTGCTACAACCCGCGGAGCTGTGGCAAAAGAGCGGAAGATGGTTTGCTTACGGCGGCGAGATGATGAGGTTAAAAGACAGGCATGATCGAGAATTTTGTCTGGGACCGACTCATGAGGAGCTGGTGACCTCTATCGCCGCTGAGCTGAAGTCTTATAAGGATCTGCCAAAGATACTCTATCAAATACAGGTAAAATTTAGAGATGAGATACGGCCGAGATACGGCGTGATGCGATCTCGTGAATTCATCATGAAAGACGCTTATAGCTTTCATGATAGTCATGAAAGTCTCAACAAGACCTACGAGGACATGCACGAGGCTTATGGCAGGATAGTTTCAAGGTGTGGCTTAGAATATCGTTCAGTCAAGGCGGCAAGCGGACTAATAGGTGGCGCGGTATCCGAGGAGTTTCACGTTCTTGCTGATTCAGGTGAAGATACGGTAGTCTACTGTCCCAACTGCAGTTACGCGGCTAATTTGGAGATGGCTTCCTCAAGATGGCACTTAATAGAGCCGGACGAGTTCCTGCAGCCCATTGAAAAAGTCGAGACCCCGGATAAAAAAAGCGTAGAAGAGGTGGCGGACTTTCTCGATGTCGCGAAATCTAAATTAGTGAAAACCTTGATCTTCAAAGACGGGGATGGTCGGTTGATCGGAGCCCTTATTCCCGGTCATAAAGAACTTAACCTTTCAAAGCTTGCATCGCTGCTCGGAAGTGAGCCGACACTGATCGATAGGGAAGAGTTTGCGACATATCCTCAGCTTATTTACGGATTCGTTGGCCCGATCGGCCTGCAGGGTATCAGTATCGTAGCTGATAACTCTATAAAAGATATGAGGAATTTTATTATTGGGGCCAACGAAGAAGGTTATCATCATAAAAACGTCAATATCGGTCGAGACATTTCTCCGGACGGGTGGGCTGATATTATTTTTGCCGAGGAAGGTGATGTCTGCGGCCAGTGTCATGTTGGCGAATTAAAGAAGATGCAGGGAATAGAGGTCGGACACATATTTCAGCTTGGCGTCAAATATAGCGAGGCGATGGAAGTCTCCTATGCCGATGACAGCGGGACACAGCAGCCTTTCATAATGGGCTGCTACGGAGTGGGTGTCAGCAGACTGGTCGCGGCCGCGATCGAGCAAAAAAGCGACGAAGCGGGAATAATCTGGCCAATGTCCATCGCTCCATTTCAAATACATCTCATGCTGCTCGGAAAAGATGATGACCTGCTTCAGGCGGCAGATGATCTCTATAACCATCTGATCTCGGAGAATATTGAAGTCCTATATGATGACAGAAGCCTAAGTGCCGGGATAAAATTTGCGGAGGCGGACCTTATAGGTCTGCCCCTACAGATGATCGTAGGCAAAAAATTTCTCGCTACCAGACAAGTAGAGATAAAAGAGCGCGCTACGGGAGAAAGGACGGAGGTCTCCCTTGACGGGATCATCGGCTGGATAAAGGATAGGGTCGAAAGTGAGATGAGAAGGTTAAGAGAAGTACCAAAAAAGCAGAGCGATGGAGCGAAGTAGGTTGATGGATAATTCGGTATCTGTCATAATCCCCGCTTTTAACGAAGCGGATAGAATAGCGGATGTCCTTGAAGCGGTAGCTTCTGTGACCTGGCTTGACGAGGTTATTGTTATCGATGATTCATCGCTGGATGATACGGTTTTAAAGGCCAAGGAGTATTCGGTAAAAGTCATCGAATTGGCGAAGAATGTTGGTAAGGGCGGAGCCTTGCAAGCCGGAATAGATGAATCCTTAGGCGATATACTTATTTTTATCGACGCTGATCTGGTCGGGTTAAGGGAAGATCATATCGCGACGCTTGTAAGTCCGCTGCTTGAAGATGAAAAGGTGATGATGACTGTTGGTAAATTCTCTAAAGGGAGGCTTACCACTAACCTTTCGCAGCGGATAACTCCGATCTTAAACGGTCAACGAGGACTGCGAAGGAATTTCGCTGACCGGTTGCCGGATCTTACGGATTATCGCTTCGGTGTCGAGATATTTTTAAGCCGTTACGCGGCAAGCCGGGATATTGAAACTGAGGACGTAGTACTTGAGGGATTATCACAGGTTTTAAAAGAGGAAAAAAGCGGTATTTTAAAGGGAACGATCGAGAGATATAAGATGTATGGGCAGCTGATTAAAACGCTAAAAGATACTGGTAAATAGAGGGTTTACTGTTTGCACAATCAGTGCTTATATGCTATATTTCTCCAAAGCTGCAATAGTCGACTTACGAAGTGGGTATACGCCCACTTTTTTATTGGAGCAAGACATGATTCAGCCAAAGTTAGCTGACGATTTGACAAAAAAATTTACACCGGTGTTGGACGATATGGGACTTGAATTAGTCGATATCGAGCTTGTGGGGTCGCCGACAGGAAAGATACTAAGATTCTTTATCGACAGCCCGCAAGGGATAGATCTGGACGATTGCGCTCTTGCCAGTGAAAAAATAAGTAATGCGCTGGACGAGATAGATATGATCGATTACGCGTATAGTTTAGAAGTATCATCACCGGGTGCTGAAAGACCACTTAAGAAGTTAAAAGATTTTAAACGGTTTACAGGAAGTAAAGTAGCGGTAATAACAATTGAACCGTCTGCTAAGGGTAGAAGGAAGTTCACGGGAAAATTGATCGAAGCTGACCAATTGGGATTCGTAGTAGAGTCGGATGAAATGAAGATCGAGTTTAAGTACGAAGAAGTACAAAGTACGCGATTGGTCGTGGAAATATAATGAAAGGGGTGGTTTGCAAATGAGCTCAGAATTAATTGAAGCGTTAAAGCAGCTCGAAAGAGAGAAGAAAATTGATCCCCAGACGATACTTGATGCGCTTGAACAGGCGTTGGCTGCCGCATATATGCGAAACCATCCTGAGGGAGATGATATCGAGGTAACTGTCGATCCTGAGACGGGTGAAATAAAGGCTTTCGCGCTTGAGTATGAAGGCGGCGAAGAAGAAGATGAAGAGCCGGTAGTGGTCGATCGAACAGAGATACCACAGCAGGAGATTGGAAGGATCGCGGCGCAAACCGCTAAGCAGGTCATCCAGCAACGGATCAGGGAAGCGGAACGCGAATTGATGTTCGAAGAGTATATCGATAGGGAAGGTGATATTGTCACCGGCATCATCCAGCAATCCGATCAAAGATATACGCTTGTCAGTCTTGGAAGGGTAGAGGCGCTGCTTCCCAGCACCGAACAGATACCAACAGAAAGATATGACCACGGTGCCAGGATCAAAGCTTATATCGTTGAAGTCCGAAAGACGACCAAGGAACCTCAGATAATATTGTCTCGGTCTCATCCGGGATTGCTTAGACGCCTATTTGAGCTGGAAGTCCCTGAAATATATGATGGATTTGTAGAAATCCAGTCCGTGGCCAGAGAACCAGGATATCGTTCAAAGGTCGCGGTCTCATCCAACGACAGCGGCGTAGATCCCGTAGGCGCATGCGTCGGTCCAAAAGGATCAAGGGTGAGAATGGTAGTCATGGAGTTAAAGGGTGAAAAGATAGATGTCGTCCAGTATAATGAGGACCCCGTCACTTTTGTCGCTAACGCTCTATCGCCTGCTAAAGTAAAAGCCGTTACGGTTAACGAAGACGCTCATACGGCTCAGGTCATCGTTCCGGACGATCAGTTATCGTTAGCTATCGGAAAAGAGGGCCAGAACGCCAGGCTTGCGGCGAAGCTTACAGGCTGGAGAGTCGATATAAAGAGCGAGACTAAGCTAGCCGAAGAACTCCTGTCTCCGTCACCTGATGATGAAGTGGATGAGTCCGCCGTTACCGAGCAGTGCGCCGCGACTAAGTCTAACGGCGAAAGATGCGCGAACAACACAAAGCCCGGTAGTGATTATTGTGGAATAGCCGCTCATCAAAGATTAGCCGAAGAATAAATTTACTGGTAATATAATTAAGCGGAGTGACGCGTTGGCGAAAAAAGTATCGACTCGTACGTGTGTCTCATGCGGTAAAAGCCGGCCTAAGACGGAATTGATTAGGTTTGTCAGAACGCCGGAAGGCAAAATAGTTTTGGACGTTAGCGGTAAATTAAACGGCAGAGGCGCTTATATATGCTTGGATGAGGATTGCTTTAAAGATATGAAGAGAAAGAAGAGGCTAAAAAAAGAGCTTCGTATTGATATTGATGAAGAAAGAGTAGTTGCGTTAGAGGAAGACTTCAATGATTTAATTAAGAAAAAAGGTGACAAATAAGTGCCAAAAATAAGGGTGCACCAGCTCGCGAAAGAATTGAATATTTCAAACGAAAAGGTCATCGAGTACCTGACAAAGAAAAAAGTCAAGGTCAAGAACCATTTTTCCGCGTTAGACGAAGATACGGTGACGATGGTCAAAAGGATGATCGAGAAAGAGAGCGAGCGTACTAAAGCAAGAGCTATAAAGCCGGTAAAAGAGAGTGAAAGGGCTGGAAAAAAGCCTGAAAAGATAGTCGGTGTAGTCAAAGAGGAAGGCGTCGGCGAAGATATTGACTCCAAACCCGAAGAAGTTGAGGTCCCCAAGGAAAAGATAGAGATCCATGAAGGGGCGAGTGTAAAAGATTTTGCGGAAGCGATAGGAAAGCCTCCAAACGACCTGATCAAAATGATGATTGCGCTCGGTGAGATGGTCACCATAAACCAGCAGATAAGTCATGAGGCGATCGATGTCCTTGCCGAAGAACTTCATTTGGAAGTGGAGATTCTAACGGTTGAGGACGAAGAAGAGGAGATAATCGATGACGAGGCCTCCCTAAAACCTCGTCCCCCGATTGTTACGGTTATGGGCCACGTCGATCACGGGAAAACACTCCTACTTGACGCGATCCGTGAGACCGACGTAGTCAGCGGAGAAGCCGGAGGAATTACCCAACATATCGGTGCTTACCAAGTCGAGCACGGCGGTAAACCGGTTACTTTTATCGATACCCCTGGTCACGAAGCATTTACGGCGATGAGAGCGCGAGGCGCGTCCATTACGGATATAGCTGTTCTTGTAGTTGCGGCCGATGATGCTGTCATGCCTCAGACTGTCGAGGCTATAGATCACGCAAAAGCGGCAGGCGTACCAATCGTTGTTGCTATAAATAAGATGGATAAACCCGAAGCAAATCCGGATAAAGTCAGGAAGGAACTTAGCGAACATCAGCTGATCGCGGAAGACTGGGGCGGCGACACGGTCTTTGTCGAAGTCTCGGCAAAGCAACGCACTAATATAAACGATCTTGTCGACATGGTCATTCTGGTAGCCGATATAGGCGACCTAAAAGCCAACCCCGATGCTCTGGCAAGTGGTGTGGTCGTAGAAGCCAGACTGGACAAAGGCAGGGGTCCGGTTGCCAGTGTTTTGATCCAAAGAGGAACGCTGAAAGTCGGCGATCCGCTAGTCATCGGCAAAGTCTTTGGAAAAGTAAGGGCGATGCTTGACGATAAAGGTAAGCATTTAAAAGAGGCAAAGCCTGCTCAACCTGTTGAGATATTGGGTTTATCCTCAGTACCGTCTCCCGGCGATAAATTGAGAGTGTATGAGGAAGAAAAGATGGCCCGTCAAGTCGCCGAAGAGAGAGAGATCAAGGCAAGGCTAGCTCAGCATTCTCGCGGGAGAGTAAGTCTGGATGATCTTTTTGAAAGGATCAAAGAGGGCGAGATCCAGGACCTAAATATCGTTATAAAAGCGGACACGCAAGGTTCGGTGGAAGCGGTTAAAGAGTCGCTGGAAAAGATTGATCAGGAAGAAGTAAGGATAAACGTCATCCATAAGGGTACCGGGGCGATCAGTGAGTCAAATGTGATGTTGGCCGCGGCATCTAACGCTATAATCATCGGCTTCAACGTAAGGCCGACTATCGGCGCTAAGGATATGTCTGAAAAAGAGCAAGTCGATATTCGGACCTATCGTGTCATATATAAAGTAATAGAAGATATCAAAGCTGCCCGTGTGGGTCTGCTTGCTCCGCAATACGAGGAGAGAGATGTCGGTTATGTGGAGGTAAGAGAGACCTTTAAGGTACCGAAGATCGGTCTTATCGCCGGATGCTATGTAAGTCAAGGCGAGGTAAGCAGGGATTCGCTGGCAAGACTTGTCAGGGAAGGAACGGTTGTTTATGAGGGCAAGGTGTCATCGCTTCGCCGTTTTAAAGATGACGCTAAAAACGTTAAAGAAGGGTTCGAGTGCGGTGTCAGTCTTGAAAATTTTCAGGATATTAAAGTCGGCGATGTTATCGAGATCTATGAGATGATAGAGATACCTCAAGAGGGTTAACATCTAAGGTGGGCTATTATGTTTGTCGGCGTTAGCCGCATAGAGTTACATATTAGCGGCGCCACATCTCTTAAAGAAAAACGTCAGGTGATGAAGAGCTTGGCTCAAAGGATCGGACATCGATTCAATGTTTCGGTCGCCGAAACGGAACATCAAGATCTTATGCAACGCGGCACACTTGCCGTTGCCCACGTCTCCATCAACCAGCGTGAAGTAGAAAAAGTACTCCAGAAGATCACCGAATTTGCCGAAGCTAACGCTCGCGCCGAGGTAATCCGCTGTACGCACACTTTCTTCGATCCGGAAAAGGACTATATAGATGAGTGAACGACTGGCAAGGGTAACTGAAAACGTAAAAGAGACTGTATCGTTACTTATCGAGAGAAAAATAAAAGATCCCCGCATAGAGTTAGTAACCATTACCGGAGTTGACATATCAGGGGATTTACGACATTGTAAGGTGTTCTTTTCGACCTTGGGAGGAAAGGCCGAACATGATAGGGCACTTGAGGGTCTTGAGAGCGCCAGTGGATATGTGAGACGTGAGTTGGGGAAAAGACTCAGGATGAAATATACTCCGGGGGTCCGTTTTTACTTTGATGAGTCGGTTGAACAAGGTGAGCGTATCGATAAGATCATAACTAGGCTCAAGGCTGAAGAAAGGGAAGAATAAACTGTACGATCTAGCTGAAGGCGATAAGCGAGACCTGTTTGAACTCTTAAGTAAGGAGACGGAGTTTATTCTCTGCCCTCATATTCAACCTGATGGCGATGGACTTGGTTCGATGCTAGCCCTCTACCGTTATCTAAAGTCTAAGGGTAAAAAAGTAACGGCGACTCTGGGTGAAGACATAATAATACCACCCCAGTATCAATTTCTTCCCGGACAAAAGGAGATCTCCAAAATAACGGAAGATCTTGAGGATAGTGTTTTCATAGCTCTTGACTGTGCTAACCTCGACAGATTGGGTGCCATTAAGACCGCGGCATGTGGATCTAAAGCCCTTATCAATATTGATCATCACCCCGACAACTCAAGGTTTGGGAGTATAAATGTACTCGATTCCAAAGCTTCTTCAGTGGCGGAGATGGTCTACTCAATACTTAAATATATCGGCGCCGATATCGACGAGGAGATGGCGACTTGTCTTTATGTAGGCATAGTCACCGATACGGGCCGGTTTCAATATAGCAATACGACGTCGAGAGCTCTAAAGGTCGCCTCAGAACTTGTGGAGTATGGAGCAAATCCGAATCGTATATTTCAAAATGTTTATGAGAACAATTCTTTTGCCTGGCTTAAGATCGTCGGACGCGGCATCGATAAGGCAGTCTTCATGCCGGAGCTTACCTTTGTCTACACAGCTATTACTTTTGATGACTTTCTTCAGACAGGCGCATCTTTAGGTGAGACGGAAAATCTTGTCGACTGGCTGAGGGGACTTCAGGGGGTACACATCTCAGCTGTACTGAAAGAGACTAAGGATAAAAAAGTAAAAGTCAGTCTGCGTTCAAGGGGCAAGTTCAATGTAAGCGCCATCGCTAATTCGTTCGGTGGAGGAGGCCATAAGAACGCGGCCGGTTATGTATCCGAACTAGAGCTAGATAAAGTCATCAAGTCACTGGTCGCTACCGTGACCGAAGCCTGTGCTGCAATGCAGCCTTCCGAGTAAGGGCCGGTTTCAAAAGGTGATTAACGGTCTTCTTTTGATCGATAAACCTAAGAACAAGACATCGCACGATATTGTCGACATAGTGAGAAGGAAGACGTCCCAGAAAAAAGTCGGCCACAGCGGAACGCTGGACCCGATGGCTACCGGACTCCTAGTCATGATGCTTGGAAAAGCGACAAGACTTCTCCCATATCTAGCCGACGACAAAGAATATGAGGGGACCATCCGCTTTGGCATAACCACCGATACCTTAGATGCCGACGGCAAGGAACTTACCCGATCGACGTGTTCTGTAGATAGTATGATGTTGCAAAAAGTGGCGTTATCATTAGTCGGTGAGATAGATCAAGTGCCGCCGATGGTGTCGGCAATAAAGATCGATGGAAAACCTCTCTACAAGCTGGCAAGAGAAGGTAAAGAGGTCGAACGAAAGGCAAGAAGAGTTAGTATTTACGCTCTTGACCTTATAGATCTGGACGAGATGCCTGATCACCCTAAGGTCGATTTTAGAGTAGCCTGCTCCAAGGGGACTTATGTCAGGGTGCTGGCTTTTGATATCGGCGAGAAGCTAGGTTGCGGGGCGCATCTGGAGAGGCTGCGGCGGACCATGTCCGGAAAATTTAATCTCGATAAGGCGATTACCGTCGACGAACTTAACGACCTTTCGATGGATGAACTGAAAAACAGGTATTTAATCTCACCAAGAGACGCTTTAGACAACACCGAAATAGTCGTAGACGAACACGGCGAGCAGGATATCGGCCAAGGAAGATCTGTAAAGGCCGGAGCATTGATCGATGGGCTTGACCGATCAAGTGACCTTAGCTTCGCGAGCATCATCGGACCGTCTGGCGATCTTATAGCGGTGGCGGCCATCTCCGCCGATGACGGTGAGATCAGGCTGATGCCCAAGGTCGTGTTGATCTAAAGGGACGCTAGAGTCTGAAGTCTGGAGTGAAAAGAATAAAGCGGTGGGTGGAGAATTAGGAGCAGAAATAAGAGTCACACGTTAATGAGGGGGCTGAAAAGATTCCGGGGTGTCTAAAGTCTGGAGGGAATAGCATAAGATCATTCATCCATTAGACGATAAGGATGAGCCGTAGAGTTTTAGTCTAGAAGGGTCTAAGCCCTGTCTTTGCGAGGTATCGACACCTCAGCCGTCGCAATCTCCGACCCCCTCAGCTCAGCTTTCCGCGCTCTCACGCCCTTACTCTTTGCCTTGACCCCCTCGCTTCTGCTCTCTGTTCTCTAACACCCGCACTCCTTTACTCCTAACTCCTCACTCCTTACTTCGACCCCTCAAATTTAAGCTCTTACTCCTTACTCTCTCACTTCCTTACTCCTTACTCCTTACTTCGACCCCCAAAAACACATCTCTGCTCACTAGTTTTGTCCCATATTCACAAATTCTTCATGAAAATTTTCTGGCATTTTCGCCATCATCTATGGTAAACTTGCCAAAAGTAATGACTAAGGAATGATGCTAATGTTTCTAAAGGGAATAGGTGCTCCAGAACTAATTATCATACTTGTTATTGTGTTGGTCATCTTTGGACCAAAGAAACTTCCGCAACTCGGAAAGTCGATTGGTGATACTTTAAAGGCTTTTAGAAGCTCGACAAAGGACGATGACTCAGACGAGCTGGAAGAATCAAAGTCAACTGACGAAAAGGTCGAGGCTAAGGAGACCGAAAAAGTCAAAAGCTAACTTCGGTCTCTCAATATATCTTTAACCTGTACTTTCTCCCCAAATCCGTTATCCTATTAGAGTGGATATCCGATATCTTATCGCTATTGAAGCTGCAAAGATCGGCGGCGGCCTAAGCAGACGTTTTGGCTTAGGCGGAGGCACGTCTCTACCCGGATTTATCGCCACCAGAGTCGATCCTGATATAGTGAAAAAGTTGTCGAGGCACCTGCAAAGATCGGTAATCATCACCGGCACTAACGGAAAGACCACCTCTTCTAATATGCTAGCCGATATCCTGGTCGAATCGGGCCAGATGCCTGTCCATAATTCGGAAGGCGCTAATCTTGTCGCCGGTGTTGTAACGTCCATTATCAACGACTTAAATAGTGACCGGCGAGGAAGAATCGGTCTGTTTGAGGTTGATGAAGCGACCATTCCCGTCGTTTCTAAGGATCTTAAGCCGAGTGTCGTAGCTGTTACCAATATCTTTCGCGATCAACTAGACAGATATGGAGAGTTAGACCACATGGCCGCTCTCATCAAAAAGTCTCTTTCTCATCTGCGCAGTGGCGCTAAAGCGGTTTTGAACGCCGACGATCCAAGAGTGGCAACGCTCTCTGATGGTGTCGATATAGATTCACTATATTTTGGAATCGACGACAAGTCCGCTGCCGGCGATATAGTTGATGAGGCAAGAGACGCGAGTAATTGCGTAAAATGCGGCGCTCCGCTCACATACGATCACACCTACTTTGCTCACCTCGGTAAATATCGATGCAGTAAATGCGACTTTATGAGGCCAAAGCTGGACGTGCGAGCCACGAATATAACGCTCGGAATCGACCAGGCAACTTTTAGAGTCGAGACGCCAAGTGATTACTTTGACGTGAACCTAAAGATCAGTGGTCTATATAATGTCTACAATGCTCTGACGGCCATCTCTTCCGCCACAGCTCTTGGGATTGAGGTAAGTACCATCAAGAAGGCGCTGGAAAGTTTTGCTCCGACCTTTGGCCGGCTAGAGACGGTGATCGTAGATGGCAAATCGGTTCATCTTATGTTAATAAAAAATCCCACGGGCTTTAACCAAGTACTGAAAACTCTTCTTCTTGGTGAGCCTAGTAAAGAGATAGTCATCGCCATCAATGATAATATCGCCGACGGAAAAGATGTCTCTTGGCTCTGGGACGTTGAAATCGAGAGCATGAGCGGGTCAAATAATATTATTACCAGTGGAATCAGAGCCGAGGATATGGCAGTGCGACTTAAGTACGCGGGAGTTGAAGACGCGAGGATCAGAGTAGAAAGCGACATGGAAAAGGCGATCGATGAAGGACTCAAAAGGATAGAAAAAGGACAGACGCTTTACGTGCTACCCACCTACACGGCTCTACTCGATATAAGAAAGTATTTAGAGAGTATCGGAGATATAGAAGCTTTTTGGAACAGGGAGGTCAGTGTATGAAGGAGCTGAACCTGGCAGTTCTTTACCCTGAGATAATGAATATATATGCCGACCGGGGAAACACAATCGCTCTAAAAAAAAGGTGTGAGTGGCACGGTATCGATCTGGATATCACTGAGATCACTATCGGCGACGACTTGGGAGACGATAAACACGACTTGGTATTTATCGGTGGCGGACAGGATAGGGAGCAGTTATTGATCGCCGAGGATCTTTTGTCAAAAAAGGAACAATTAAAGAAAATGGCAAATGACGGAGTCACCATGCTTGCTATCTGCGGCGGCTTCCAACTCTTTGGTTCGACATATGAGCCAAAAGACAGGCCGGTAATGGAGGGTGTCGGTATCTTTGATATGAAAACAATAGCCGGAGATAGACGATTGATAGGAAATATAGTTCTTCGCGTAGAGTTAGAAGGGTTCGCAAGAACTCTCGTTGGTTTTGAAAACCATAGCGGTAAGACCTTTCTTGATGGAGGCACAAAACCGCTTGGCAAGGTAATTGCCGGGCATGGTAACAATGGCAGCGATGAAAATGAGGGCGCACAATACAAGAATGTGATCGGTACCTATCTTCACGGCTCACTACTTCCCAAGAATCCGTGGCTGACTGATCATCTGATAAGCAAAGCGCTGACTAGACGTTACGGTGAAGCGGAGTTGAAAGTATTAGATGACACTCTTGAGACAAGGGCCCACGAGGTTGCTATCGCCAGAGCCAAGGAGACGAATAAGAACCCTGGTTTTGTTGCGAGGATGTTCGAGAGATAAGTCAAAGAGAGCAGAAAACAGTAATCAGAGAAGAGATAACCACCGAATTAGATTCTTCACTCCTACAACAAAGTTCAAGGCTATCATTGCCTGTCTTTGCGAGGCACTAACTTCTCAGCCGTGGCAATCTTTGACCACTCGCATCTCTTCTCTACTGATAAAATTTACTTTTTAATATTTACAACCCTAGATCCTTCACTCATAAATCGATGTTCAGGACGATCAAAGTACGATCGATTTACAATTCAAGAAGCGCTTTTTGCTTCGAGTGAGCTACGGTTTTGCCGCCCTAAACGCGATTGTCGCCGCTTGGATAGTCATCTCGATATCTTCATCACTGTGGGCAAGGGACATAAAGCCGGATTCAAATTGAGATGGGGCAAGGTTTACGCCTTGCTCGAGCATGCACCTGAAAAATCTCGCGAACGCTTCGCTATCTGTTGTCTTAGCAGTTTCAAAGTCCACTACTTGTTTATCGGTAAAGAAGGTAGTGAACATCGAGCCCACTCTATTGGCGGTAACAGTTACACCGACTATTTCTGCCGCTTTTGCTACGCCGTCAGCAAGTTTAGCAGATTTCTTTTCCAACTCATCGTATACGCCCGGCTCGGAAAGGGCGTTTAAGGTCGCAAGGCCAGCAGCCATCGCCAACGGATTACCCGAGAGCGTTCCCGCTTGATAGATGGAACCGACTGGAGCGACGCTGTCCATTATGTCGGCCCGACCGCCAAAAGCACCTACCGGGAGGCCGCCGCCGATTATTTTGCCTAGGCAAGTAATATCCGGGGTGATCCCGTAACGCTCTTGAGCACCGCCAAGGGCTACCCTAAAACCGGTCATGACTTCATCAAAAATAAGAAGGGCGCCACTTGCTTTTGTTGCCTCGCGTAGACCCTCAAGAAAACCTTCTTTTGGCGGCACGCAGCCCATATTGCCGGCTATCGGCTCGACTATCACGCAGGCCACTTCTTCGTCAGCTAATACTTTTTTTACGCTGTCCAGATCGTTATAGGGAACAGAGATCGTGTCAGCTGTAGCACCTTTAGTGACGCCAGGGCTATCAGGCAGTCCGAGTGTCGCTACCCCTGAGCCCGCCTGAACGAGAAGGCAGTCGACATGGCCATGGTAGCAGCCTTCGAACTTTATGATCTTGTCTCGTCCGGTGAAACCACGGGCCAGGCGAATGGCGCTCATGGTCGCCTCGGTTCCCGAATTTACCATCCTTATCTTTTCGATGGAGGGGACGATCTCAGTAACTTTCTTAGCCATTGCTACTTCCAGAGCTGTTGGCGCTCCAAAAGATGTTCCGCTTTGCAAGGTTATCTCCACCGCCTCGGTCACATCTTCAAATGTGTGGCCGAGAATGAACGGTCCCCATGATGCTACGTAATCGATATATTCATTACCGTCGATATCGTAGACTTTTGATCCTTCTCCGCGGGAGATAAAGATCGGATGTCCACCCACGCTCTTGAATGCTCTAACCGGAGAGTTGACACCTCCGGGGATATATTTTTTAGCGTTCTCAAAAAACTCTTCTGAATTCTTGTGTTCCATTTCTTATCCTTTACTATTCTTCGTCCGCCAACTTGCCGGCTATGGCCCAGTTTTCCTGATCTACTTCGGTAAATACGACATGCACGTTTTCCGGTGCCGTCTTTCCAACCCTTGAGATGACCTCAGTGATCCCTTTTGCCATCTCCGCTTTTTGCTCTCTGTCTCTACCTTTCCATAATTTTATTTCTACTACAGGCATAATATCCTCCTAAGATTAAGTGTTTAGTCTATAGTCTAAAGTCAAAAGTGAAGGTAAAAAAATTCACACCTATGATTCATTTAATTTATTGATGATCGCGCTCAATAATGCATTGACTTCACTTATTAATTGGCTGCTTTCATTATAGTTGTTGTTATCAATATAATTCAAATCGTGTGATAGAAATACCCAATAATCTGATTCCGTAGCCGAGCGTCTTGCAATTACTAGGAAATTACGGAAACTTTTCCCCTTGCTCCCTCCATAGCCTTCGGCGATATTCGACGGAATAGACATAGCTGAGCGAATTAGTTGTTTTTTGATAATATCGGCATCTATAGATTGTGGAAACTTTTCAACTATATTTAGGATTAACTTTACTAATTTGTGGGATTTTTGCCAAACGATTAGATCACGGTAGGATCTTATTTCTGTTTCTACTTTTTCCATAACTTCTTAGTGTTTTCTTGTTTTTCCCTTTAGACTCTAGACTAATCCCTCTAGATTCAGACTCTAGGCCAGTCCCTACAGATTCCCGACTAAACCCCTTAACTTCCTACAGTGTTTGTTATCATTATGTATTTTGCAAAGAGCTCACGTCTTTCCTCTCTAGACTCTAGACTAATCCCTCTAGACTTACTTTAGCCACTTCGCAGCGTCCTTAGCGTAGTAGGTGATAATTATATCGGCCCCGGCTCTTTTGATACTTGTCAGGACCTCCATCGCTACCGCGCGCTCATCGATCCAGCCATTTTTCGCAGCAGCCTTGATCATCGAATATTCACCGCTGACACTATAGGCGGCAATCGGATAGTCTATTATGTCGTAGGCCGCTTTTATTACGTCGAGATAGGACAGGGCTGGTTTGATCATGATGATATCAGCGCCTTCCTCTATATCCATATTTATCTCTCTTAGCGCTTCGGTAATATTTCCCGGATCCATCTGATAGCTACGCCTGTCACCAAAGCTCGGAGTCGATTCGGCGGCATCCCTAAAGGGGCCGTAGAATCCTGAAGCGTATTTAGCGGCGTATGACATGATCGGAACATTATGAAAATTATTCTCATCCAGTGTCGCTCTGATGACCGCGACCCTTCCGTCCATCATATCTGACGGCGCTACCATATCAGCTCCGGCTTCAGCGTGCGATAGAGCGGTCCTTGCCAGGAGTTCTATGGAGATATCGTTTAAAATCTCACCGTCTTTTACCACGCCACAATGTCCGTGACTCATATATTCGCAAAGACAGACATCGGTGATGACGATAAGCTCCGGCACGGCCTCTTTGATCGCCTCGACTGCTTGTTGGACGATGCCATCTACAGCATAGGCGCCAGTTGCGGCTTCATCCTTTTCTTTTGGAAGACCGAACAAGATAACGGATGAAATACCAAGAGAGGCGACTTCTTTTGCCTCCTCGACGATGTTTTCCACCGAGAGTTGATAGATGCCGGGCATCGAGGGCACTTCGTTTTTGATATTATTACCCCATATGGCGAACAGGGGATAGACAAAGTCTTTTACCGAGAGCTCGGTCTCCCTTACAAGGTCTCGTATTTTTTCGTTTTGCCTAAGTCTTCTTGGGCGATGTGTCGGATAAAACATAGATTTTGCCTTTCTAGGTGATTACTCGCTAAATTCTCTTACTTCCCGTTCAAGTTCTTCGTCTGCTCTACTTGCTATACGGTCCCGAGTGATCTGGCTATTTACCCAGCGGCGAAAATCAAGCCACGCCAGGAGGAGTATGATGACTACTCCAAAGGGGTAGACGATAGATCCAATGATCTGAAGCCACCTGAGTATTTCTGTAACTATTGATGTCTGACTTAACAACGCACCCTCCTTTTAACCCTTAAAGACTATTACAACCGACCGATACTTTCAAGTGCGTGACAACTCTCTTCCCACAACTTCTTCTATGGCTGCTACCAGGCCGCTATTTGTCGATTTACCTGCTGTTACCTCGACCGCTAGCCCGTATTTTTCGGCAGTCTTTTCGGTGATGGGTCCGATCGCCGCGATCTTTACTTTTTTTGAAAGTTCCACTAAATCAATACCATCCATGATCTTAATAAAGTTTTTCACTGTCGAAGCGCTTGTAAAAGTTATCCAATCGATCCTGCCTTCCGTAAGTCGCTTTTTGATAGGAACAGAGACATCTTTGGCCGTGATCGTCTCATAAGCGGGAGCGACCTCTACAATAGCGCCAAGCTTTCTTAGTTCACTTGGAAGGAGCTCTCTTGCCTTTAGAGCTCTTGGAAGAAGCATCTTCTTGCCCTTTATTCCCATTTTTGAAAAACTCTTGATAAGGCCTTCGGCCACAAAATCCTTTGGAACTAGATCGACCTTGATCTTTAGATCTTTTACTTTTTTGGCCGTGGCCGGCCCCACGGTGGCGATATTAATATTTTTCAGAGATCTCACGTCTTTACCGTTATCCAGCAAACGCTCTATGAAATAACTAACACCGTTCGCGCTGGTAAATATTAGCCAATCATAACTATCAATCTCGTCTATGGCCTTATCTAAGCTTGAATAGTCGCTTGCTGGAATTGTTTGAATAGTAGGGAATTCCAGCGCCTCTCCGCCTAGATCTTCAAGCATGCCGATAAGCTCCGTTGATTGGTCCTTTGGTCTTGTGATCAAGACCCTTTGACCAAAAAGCGGTTTTTTATCAAACCATGTGAGGGTATCCCTAAGCCTGACGACTTCACCGACGATGATTATTGCCGGGGGTCGAAGCTCAGCTTCTTTTACTTTAGTAGCGATATTGGCAAGCGTACCGGATATGACTTTCTGCTCCGCCATCGTGCCCCATCTGACGACCGCCGACGGGGTGCATGAATTACGTCCGTTCTCGATTAGATTTGTCGTAATTCTTTCAATATTTTTTATCCCCATCATAAAGACAAGCGTGCCGGTTCCTCTCGCGAGTCCACGCCAATCGATCTGCGCCCTTGCTCCATCGCTTCGCTCATGCCCGGTTACGAAGGTCACGGCGCTTGCAAAGTCCCGGTGGGTCAGGGGGATGC
>SDBV01001676.1_pt1 | contig 33262 bp, 31 predicted proteins | sample 2277081 | NCBI WGS metagenome assembly SDBV01 (sample SAMN10402039, study PRJNA504765) | marine sediment metagenome | isolation source: marine sediment core GS10_PC15, 223 cmbsf | place: Arctic Ocean: Southern Knipovich Ridge | collected 2010 | reverse complement strand
TATTGCCTATTATCTCCTTATTACGGATGTTACGGAAGATAGTATCGCCGAACGGGCAGGGATAGAGCTTCAGGACAGAATAATCGGAGCAGGTCAGAGGCTTGTTGGGCCGGAAAACAAATATGTAACGTCAACGCAGATACTTGAGCAGCTTGCAACAACGGCGGGTCAAGAGACCATTACCGTTCAGGTCAGGCGAGTGGACAAGAAAGCAGAGGGGGAAGATATTCAGTTTGAGCTGCCGGTTCCTACAAAGGACGGGTATGCTGACGAGCAGGGTCTGTCGGGGTTATCGCGTCTTAAATGGCAGGTACAGTGGGATGTTATCGATCTTGCGCAAAGGGCGACGAGCTATGTTCCTCGCGATCAGCCTAAGGCGGCGACATTGAAAGCTGTGACGGTCATAATCATCCTGATGGGTTTGGTGACGATAGCCAGGTGCATTACACGATTTATACAGAGCTATCTCGCCGAGAAGGTTGTGCAGGTGTCCATGGCTCATTTGCGGGAGGATACATTTACACATGTTATGGGGATGCCGGCGGGATTTTTCTCCAGTGAAGGAACAAGCGATACGATCAGCAGGATAATCGGCGATACGGCTACGGCTGGGCGTGGGATAAAGATACTGTTGGGCAAGGCGCTTCGGGAACCACTTAAGGCGATTTTCTGTCTTGCCGGTGCAATGATCTTTAGCGTGAAGCTTACGTTGATATTTCTTTGCATGGCTCCTGTTACTGTTGGGCTATTGGGTTTGCTGGGCAAGAAGATCAAGAAGGCGACTAAGCGGTCTCTTGTAAGCAGTGCCTTGATGTTGGGCAGGTTGCAGGGAGCGATAAACGCGTTGCGTGTGGTGAAGGTGTATAACCGGCAGGAGCATGAAAGTGAAACTTATGCCGGGATCAATCGCAGATTTTTGCGACAGGTTTTACGGGTTGCAAAGGTTCAGGCTGGTACCGGACCGATCATGGAGGTTCTGGGTATGGTGGCTGGGTCGGCAGCTCTTTTGGTGGGCGCTCGCTGGATTTTCGGTCCGAATAGCAACATGGAAAACAGTTCGTTTTTCGGCTTGCTTATTCTGCTTGGGACGGCGGCGGAGTCTATTCGTAAGGTCAGCGATGTGTGGAACAAGATCCAGCAGGCAAATGCCGCTTCTGAGAGGGTTTTTGAGATTATCGATCAGCCACAGGAGAAGGAAGCTGAAAATGCGATCGAGCTGTTGCCGATGAAGGAACGGATCGAGTTTCGTGATGTTGCGTTTACGTATCCAGGTAGCGAGAGGCCGATACTTAACGGTATTAATCTGACGGCTAACGCTGGTCAGACGGTTGCGGTGGTGGGGCCGAACGGTTCGGGTAAGACTACGCTGGTCAATCTTATTCCACGATTGTACGATGCCGATAGCGGGCAGATCCTTATTGACGGGGTGGATGTTGCCGGCGCTACTCTAATGAGTCTTCGCGATCAGATCGGTATGGTGACGCAGAATGTGGTTACGTTTAACGATACGGTGGCGGCGAATATCAGCTATGGTAAACCGGATGCCAGTTTCGATGAGGTTGTCGAGGCGGCGAAGCGTTCGTTTGCTCATGAGTTTATCGAGGTGCTTCCGGATGGCTATGACACTATGATCGGTGAGAATAGTGCGGGATTTAGCGGCGGTCAATTGCAGCGGATCGTGATCGCAAGGGCGATATTGAGGGATCCGGCGATACTTATCTTCGACGAAGCGATGAGCCAGGTGGATGCGGAAAGCGAATCGCGGATAAACGAGGCGCTTGCCGGTCTTATGCAGAATAGAACGTGCTTCGTGATCGCTCACCGGTTCAGTACGGTGGTTTCTGCGGATAGAATCGTTGTGCTGGATGACGGCAGAATTGTCGCACAAGGCAAACACGATGAACTAATACAGAGTTGTGATCTGTATAAGGGTCTATACGAAACACAACTGGTAGGGCCTCAATAAAGGTGACTAAATGAAAGATGGAAAGAAAGTTATCGCAAGAGTTTTCTCTGCCTATGATGGGCCAGGTGACTACTACTTATTAGATCGTATGAAGATGGTAGATCGCGATAAGTTTGAGACTATTTGTATTTATCTGAAAAAACGAAGCGAAGAACATAACACTCTGGAGGATGAGGGATTTAAATGTTTTTATGTTTCACGACAGAAGTATTTCAAGTGTTTTAACCTAGTAGCTATTTTTAAACTTGCGAGGATATTTAAAGAAAATAAGGTTGATGTACTGCACTGCAACCGTCATCAAGCTACCATGTACTCAGTAATTGCATCGATGTTTACTAAAGTTCCTGTAATCCTATCCCATGTTCACGGAATGAAGCGTGCTAATAAGCTTCGCCGCAAATTGTTTTATCGAATTTTTGGAAGAAAAGTATCAAGATTTACAGCTGTGTCCAAGGCCGTTGCTGAAGATGTAATATCCACTTTCTCTGTCAGGAAATCGCAGGTAGTTGTATTGGATAATTCCATAGATTATGGCTTATATGCCAATGCCAATGTAGATCGCAATGTTATGCGTCATGAACTTGGTATTCCTCTGGATGCATTTACTTTTGTGGCGGTGGGTAGATTTGCGCCTACGAAAGGATATGAATATCTAATCGATGCTTTTGCGGAGGTCAGAAAGATTTATTCAGATGCTCATCTTGTTATTGTTGGTGACGGAAAGACTCGCCCGGATGTTGAAAAACAAATTATTAGGTGTGGTCTGAGCGAAAGCGTTACTCTTACGGGCCATCGTAAAGATGTACCACAAATCCTAAAGGCCTGTGATGTTTTTGTTTTGCCCTCGATTCGTGAAGCCTTTGGGTTGGTAATACTTGAAGCAATGGCTGCTGGATTGCCTGTCATAGTAACAGATTCCGGAGGACCATCTGAGGTTGTAAACGACCAGATAGACGGGCTTGTTGTGCCGCCAGCGAATTCAGGAAAATTCACTGAGGCGATGCTGGAGATTCGTACAATGCCTGAGAATAAATTAAAGGAGTGTGTTGAGATGGCCGACAAAAAAGCGAGATGCCGCTATAGCCACAAATCAGCTGTTTCACAGTTACAAGAATTATATTCAATGTGAGACTCTGAATATTTGATAAAGTGTTAGGCATTTGATATGAAATCGGTCAGGAATTTTTAGGATTTTTATCCCAACGTGGGGGATTGAGGATTTGTTGGGATTGAACTCTATCGGCGAACTGTTTGACCGCTATTTGTATAAATTAAAGAGAGTAATTACTTTTGTTAATTGTTTAAACGAGCGATGTCAGTTAAGATAGTTGGAGATTTTGAATGCGATTATTAGTCAAAGAGTTTGTAGAAATATGCACAGCTAACTTTAACTTCCCGGAACCTGTCTATGAATTCGGAGCTTTGCAGGTCGAAGGACAGGAGGGTTTTGCGGACATCAGACCTTTTTTCAAGGGCAAAGAATACATAGGCACTGATTTCCGACAGGGTAAAGGTGTTGATCTGATATTAGATCTTCACAGCATTGATTTACCTGACAGTTCAATAGGAAGTGCATTATTACTTGAGACATTAGAGCATGTTGAATATGCTCGAAAGGCGATGGAACAGGTGCGTAGAGTTATGCGTCCTGATGGAATTGTTATTATCACATCACTTATGCGATTTAAAATCCATAGCTATCCTAATGATTATTGGCGTTTTACGCCTGAAGGTTTCAAGAGTCTCTTGAGTCCTTTTTCAAATTCATTTGTTTCTTATGCAGGAAATCCCGAGTTCCCACACACTGTGGTAGGTATTGGTTTTGCCGGTTCAATTCCATCAATCGAAGAGTTCGAAAGAGATATAAAACAATGGCAGCAAAAATGGAGCAGTGAAAACGGGAGAATAAAACCCAGTTTCTCAGAGAAATGGGCAAATAGTTTTCGTAAGCGATATCAAGAATTTAATAAACTTTTTAAGTAGACATGGCTTATTAAGAATGTTTCGATGATTACACAATTGAACGGTTTGTTAATATGAAATGGTAGGGATGGGGACACGATGAGATCGCTAAGTCTTTACCCTTGCTATATAAAAAATGACATTGTAGCATTTCTCAATTATGGTAAAAATAAGGTGTTGTAAGAATATGGACGTATCTATTGTAATTGTCAGTTATAACACTTGCGATTTGCTTGGGCAGTGTTTGAGGTCCATTTATTCGTTAAAAAGCGATTTGGAAATTGAAGTAGTGGTTGTTGATAATGCCAGCAGTGACGGCTCTCAGGAAATGTGTAAGGTTGAATTTACTGAAGTAGACCTTATTGAGAATTCCGAGAATAATCGTTATGCAATTGCAAACAATCAAGGCTGGCAAGTGACCTCTGGCAGGAATATTCTTTTTTTGAATTCTGACACGATAGTTTTGGATGGGGCAATAGAGGCTATGTCCAATGTATTGGATACAAATGATATGGCTGGCGGGTGTTCATGTAAACTTCTAAATGATGACGGTTCTCTGCAACGTAATCTTAAGAGGGATCCAACCTTAATTAATCAAATGTATTGCGATACACTTTTCAGAGGCATGAGATTAATTCGACAACCATGGTCATCGTATCAGATGAAAAGTTTTGACTATAATGGTACATGTGCAGTTGGTAATGCGTCAGGTGCGGTTTTGATGGTTAAAATAGATATTCTTGAAAAGACAGGCGGTATGGATGAGGGATTTCCATTTTATTTTGAAGATACAGATATGTGCCGAAAGGTATGGGAATCTGGCAGCGAATTATGGTATACGGCGAAAGGTCAGATAGTACATCTTGGAGGAGGGAGCTCCGAGTCTGATGCAATGAAACCCGAATTGAAATACTTTTTCTATTTCGGGCTTTTGCGATACCTTAGGAAATATTATGGAAAGAACAAGACCTTGCTTTTTTGTTTGTTCTGGAAGCCTTTGGTGGTTTTGATGCATCTCTGGCGTATTATATGGAACAGTTTAAGGTGTTCCATATATAATCTGGTCGGAAAGAAAGATCATCAACTTACGAAAAAATATTCTCTCAGAGCAAGAACTTCGGGTTCATTTCTGATGCATTATTTTCTCAAGTTTATTTTTACATGAGGATACAGAAATGTTATAAAAGAGTTGTGAGTAACAAAAACAAGGTAAGGTTCCAGTGACAAATAAGATGAGCAGGAAGTTGTTACTAAGACAAGGTTTGGCAGTATAATACACAAAAAGTGAAGAGTTAGTTTGAGTGTTTGAGATGCCTGAAATAAGTGTTTGTATTCCAACTTATAACCGCAAGTCGTATCTGAAAGAGACGCTTGACAGTGTTTTTGCGCAGACGTTTAAGGATTTCGAGGTTGTTATTGTTGATGACGGTTCTACCGACGGCACTGAAGAGATGGTCAAATCACTTGGTTTGCCCATACGTTATTGTTGGCAGGAGAATTCAGGTGATGCTGCGGCTCGCAATAAGCTGATCGAACTTGCAGAGGGTAAGTATATTTCTTTTATAGATTCTGATGACCTGCTGGAGGCAGATGCCCTTGAACGAATGGTAGCGGCGATGGAGCAGGCCGGTACAGATTCGGTTGCCTATGGGCCCTACTTTGGGATCGATGAAAATGGCAATATTGTCAAAAGATGCAAACGTAAACTTTACAGCGGCAAGGTAACAGAATATCTATTTCAGGACATATTTATTCATTCTTGCGGGTCGATGTTTCCAAGGCATATTTTTCAAGAAAATCAACCTTTCGACACGTCGCTGAGGGTTTGTTCGGATTACGATTTGTGGCTACGGCTTTCTCTGAAGTATCCGTTTATTGGTCTTGAGGAACCAACTTTCAGGCGACGCAGACACAGTGATAATCTCTCGACGGCCTCGTTTGATAACAGGGTTGCGGAACTTAATGTGCTTGAGCGTTTTTATTATGAAAAAGGCGGCCGGAAAGCGGTGCCGGAGAAGGCAGCAATGCGAAGATTGGCAAAGGAAGAATACAGGGCGGCGAAAAGTGCTTTTGGAGAGGGATTGTTTGCTGATGCTTATGAATATTCACGGAGGTCATTTAAGCGTTGCCCGCAGGTCAAAACTTTGGTATATCTGATAAGCAGCAGGATAATGAAAAAAGTGAAATAGAAACGATTTGCAGTTAATAGAACTGTCAGGAGAAGAATATGAAGCGAATATTAGTGACAGGTGGTGCTGGTTTCGTGGGATCGCATCTTTGCGAGCGACTTCTGGAGTTGGGGCATGAGGTTTTGTGTGTTGATAATTACTTCACCGGGAGAAAGGGAAACATCTGCCACCTCCTTGGAAATCCTTATTTTGAGGTGATGCGTCACGATATTACGCTTCCTCTTTATGTCGAAGCCGATGAAATATACAACCTTGCATGTCCGGCTTCGCCGATCCATTATCAGTTTGACCCTGTGCAGACGACTAAGACGAGTGTGCATGGTGCGATTAACATGCTGGGTTTGGCTAAGCGGATAAAGGCCAAGATATTTCAGGCTTCGACCAGTGAGGTATACGGCGACCCTGAAGTACATCCACAGGTAGAAGATTACTGGGGCCATGTCAATTCGATCGGCGAGAGGTCCTGCTATGATGAGGGTAAGCGGTGTGCCGAAACGTTGTTCTTCGACTATTACAGGCAACATAAGCTGCGAATAAAGGTGGCTCGTATTTTCAATACTTATGGCCCGCGGATGCACCCTAATGATGGTCGTGTTGTTTCGAATTTTATCGTCCAGGCTCTTCAGAATAAGCCAATAACGATCTATGGAGAGGGCTCGCAGACGCGATCATTTTGTTATGTTGACGATATGATTACTGCATTCATTAGCTTTATGGACTCGGATGACGATTTTGTCGGCCCGGTGAATCTGGGCAATCCAACCGAAACAACGATTCTCCAACTGGCCGAGAAGGTTATTGACCTGACCGGGTCAGGTTCAAAGCTGGAAAAAAAACCTCTGCCTTCGGATGATCCTAAACAGCGACAGCCGGATATTTCTCTGGCAAAAGATAAGCTCAACTGGGAGCCAACGACATCGCTTGAGGAAGGCCTGAAGAAAACCATCAATTACTTTGAGCAACTGCTGAAAGAGGAAAGGCCTTGACTGCAAAACTTGAAAAGAAGGATCTTTCGAATCTTGTGATCTTGCTGGCTGTGGCCGCTGTGATAGGTGTGTACTTGATCGTTACGACGGTTATCATATCAAGGGATGGCGTATATTACATTGAACGAGCTCAGCAATTCGCCGATGACCCGGTATCCGTTATAAAGGGGCACCCCTTCGGTTTTCCATTTCTTATTTTCTTAGCTCACAAGGTCGCATCTGTTTTTTGTGATGGGGCATCTGTGTACTCGTGGGTATATGCGGGTCAGGGGGCAGCATTGCTTTGCAGACTGCTTACGCTGATACCACTGTACTTCATTGGCAAGCTGTTAGTGGGAAAAAAGATGAGTTTCTTTGCTCTTTTGATACTCATTGCATTGCCTTATCCTGCTGAGCATGGGAGTGATGTACTTCGCGGATGGCCGCATCTACTTTTTTTGTCCAGTGGTTTTTTGTGTTTGTTATTGGGTGCGAAAAGTGGCAGATGGTGGCTATTTGGTTTGGCTGGTATTCTGGCGGGTTTCGGTCACATGATTCGCCCGGAATGCACTCAATTGGTCATTTACATGGTCTTGTGGTTTGTGCTGTGTTTATTCCGGCCCAAAGCCAATATGCCAAGGGGCAAAGCAGCCATTGCATTACTGGTACTGCTAACATGTTTCGCTATGACCGCAGGGCCTTATATCAAAATTAAAGGTAAGGCGTTGCCGCCAAAGCTTGGCGGGCTTATTGGGTCTGTCGAAAGTGATGCAAAACACGCCGCTTTAGAACCGGCTATTAGTGTGATCAAAGGTGCCTGTAAACTGATAAGCAGGATCAGTGAAAATCTCATGCATTTTTTCACGCCAGCGTTATTCATAGGCCTTTATGTGTGCTTACGCAAATATTTAATAACGAATGAAGAAAAATTCTTTATGGCAGGTTTTATTGTGATCAATGTTCTGATGATGGTATTACTGTACCGTGACTATGGATACATCAGCAGGAGGCACTGTATGCCACTTGTTGTATTGACAATCTTTTATGTGCCAGTTGGCTTGAATGTTTTGGCTGCATGGATAAATGAAAGGTTCTGCCGTGATGGTTCGTCTGGGACTGGAGCCAATCGCATGTTTGCGATTCTTCTCATTATTGGATTTGCAATTTGTATTCCGAAAATTCTTCGACCTTTGGGATGCAATAAAAAAGCGTACTTGCAGGCGTCAAAGTGGCTCAGCGAAAATACTGACAAAAATGCTGTTATTGCCGCAGTTGACAGCCGATTTAGTTTCTATGCCGACAGGGAATGGGGCGTTATTCGTAACGATGCTGTTCCGGACGGCGATGATTATGTTGTTAGAGTGTTGAAAAAGAATGAAGGTTATCAAAGTCAGGGCGACAAATTCAGTGAGGTGCATTCAATACAGATTGACGAGGAAAAGAAAAGCAGGGTCATAATTTTCAAAAAGATATAAAGGTAAGTTGCACAATTGGGTTTGTCGACAGAATTGTGTGACGTATTAACCGGTAGTTTTTTTGTCTGTTAGATGCCATGCGACTTTTTCAAATACAAGGTCTACGCTCACAGCCTCAATAGCATAGATTGGATCAAAACTGACAATATTATAGCCACGTTTATCCGGGTTAATAGCAACGACGGCATTTTCGCATCCATATGGTTCAATCCTGGCAGGATTGGTCGGGCCAAATATCATTACCACAGGCTTGCCAAGGGCAACGGCAATATGGCCGGGGCCGGTGTCATTAGTTATGGTTAAACGTGCACCGCTTAGGATAGCTACTAATTGTGAAATATCTGTCATACCAGCAAAATTCACAATCGGAACATTTGTGTTGGCCTTGATATTTTCGATGATCTGCTTTTCGGTTTTGGTCCCGATGGCAATTACGGGAAGAGTAAACTCTGCATTGATCCGTTCGGCAAGAGCGACAAAATGTTTTGGAGGCCAGCACTTATGTGCGTGTGCGGCGCCAGCTACGAAAACAACATAGTTGCCATAGGTCAACTCGTATTGCGCCAGTAGCTTCGTTATGTTCTCTATATCTAGCGGCGTTGGAGACAAATCATAGTTGAGCGTTATTTTAGAGGCGCCGGTTGCCGTGATTATCTTTTCATAGCAGTCAATCACATGGACGACATTGTCTTCGATTGATATTTTATGGGTATAGAAAATAGAAGCTAACTCTCTTGCTTTTTTCGTCCCAAAGCGTTTTTTGCAGCCGGTAAACCACGAGAAAATGGCTGTTCTCAGCAAACCTTGCAGGTCAATCACAAGATCGAATTCACCTTTTCGGAGTTTAGAGACAAGCTTGACAAGTGCAGCAAAGGCCTTTTGGTTGCACCACCACTTACCAAGGAGTCTGCGATCAAAGATAATCATATCGTCAAGGTTCGGAACACCTTTCAGAAGTGGAGCAAATTCAGGGCGGACAAACCATGTTATCTTCGCTTCCGGGAAACTCGCGCGAAGCGACGCCAAAGCGGGCAGCGCAAGGACTATATCGCCTAAAGCAGATGGTTTCAATATTAGAATATTTTTCGGAGTACTTGGCATTGTCACCTGCTACGATTACAAAAGATTCTCAGTTTGCACAGGTTACTACAAAACACTGATATAAGCAAGCAGTCATTGATTTGGCTAACAAATTGCGTTGTGTCCTGGCAAATACCCATGTTCCGATAAAACCTTGAATATCAGTGCTGTTTTTGGGGGCTAAAACAGATGGATACCGTCTTTGCGATTTTCCTAAAATATGCTTGCAAATCATCAAAAAAAAGTATCTAATGGGCCACTAACGGATTGAAATATGAGCCCGGGAAATACTCGTTCTGCTCGCTTTTCATAACCCCCTGTCGTACAGCAGGTTATGAGTTTGTTCGCCAATTCCTACATCTATAACAACGCAGAATGGTACAGGTTGCTCCACAACCGACGAGGACGGAGTCTGTCTATTAAAATTTACAGAAGGCTCTAAATATGGCAAATACAGAAAATAATAGTGCAAGTAAACAGACTGCTGGCGATGTGATTGACGAAGAATCGCATATCTATAAAGATGAGGTAGATCTCATGGGCTATTCCTTGTGATCTGGAAGCATAAGTGGCTCATTTTAGTCTGTTCGGTATTACATACCCTGATAGTCGGGCTTAGTATCTATCTGTCGCCGAGAAATTATCTGGTTGCATACACCTACGACGTAAGTGATGATATCAACAGTAAAAATGCGCCCGACGGGGACGGAGTCTAATTTGACCGGTCTGCATCAAGCTCTTACTTATACACCATTAAATATTTTAGGATATGCTGCAAAAACTTAAAGATGAAATTACCAGTAACTTTCTAAGTCATAGCGGGTTTAGGCGTTATTTTGCCAATACAAGCTGGCTTATGGGGGAAAGAATTCTGCGTATGACTGTCGGGCTGTTTGTGGGAGTTTATGTTGCCCGTTATCTGGGGCCTAAAACTTATGTGGTTACATACTTCTGAGCGCAGCGAAGCCGCTTCAAACTTCATACTTGAATTGTCCGGCCCATTTGCCCAAACGATTTTTTCGTAGAAACCGGTTTTATGGCTGACCTATACATCAACCGGACAAGCCCAGAAAACAAACAAATAAAACACCTCAATGACTTAAATTAGCCAGCAGTTATAAACACTTGTCCATTTATTAAATAAAATTCAGGGAGTATAAGGCAAATGAAAGCTGTGATATTAGCTGGCGGGTTTGGTACTCGGATAAGCGAGGAGAGCCATCTCAAACCCAAGCCGATGATTGAGATTGGCGAAAAGCCGATCCTTTGGCATATTATGAAGGGGTACTCAACTTATGGGATCAACGATTTCATTATTTGCTGCGGGTACAAAGGCTATCAGATCAAGGAATACTTTGCGAATTATTTTCTGCACATGTCCGATGTGACTTTCGATATGCATTCTAACGAAATGGAAGTTCATCAGCAGTATTCGGAGCCGTGGAAAGTTACGCTTGTCGATACGGGTTTGCGTACCATGACTGGCGGCAGGCTCAAACGCGTACGTGACTATATCGGGGATGAGACTTTTTGCTTTACATACGGCGACGGGATATCCAATATCAATATTTCCGGGCTTGTAGATTTTCATAAACAGCAGAAGACATTAGCAACTCTGACAGCTATCCAGGCTCCCGGCAGGTTTGGTGCACTGGGGATCGATAGCGGGCTTATCAGGACTTTTCAGGAAAAGCCGCAAGGTGACGGCATGTGGATCAACGGCGGTTTTTTTGTTCTTGAGCCAGGCGTTATCGATCTGATAGAAGGCGATAATACCTTATGGGAGGACGAGCCTTTGAAGAAACTGTCGTCTATGAAGCAGTTGTCTGCATTTAAACATGATGGTTTCTGGGCGCCGATGGATACGCAGCGGGATCGGCGAAATCTCGAAGTTCAATGGGCTAGCGGCGAAGCGCCTTGGAAGGTGTGGTAATGGATCCGGCATTTTGGAAAGATAAAACAGTTCTGGTTACCGGCCATACCGGGTTTAAAGGGCCGTGGCTTTGCCTGTGGCTTGAGCAACTCGGTGCCAAGGTCAGTGGGTACGCTACAGAACCACCTACAAAACCAAGTCTTTTTGATCTTGCTTCGGTCGAGTCTTGTACAGAATCAACTATTGCTGACATTAGAGATGCTGCCTCGCTGGAGAAAGTATTCAAATTGAATCAGCCTGAGATCGTTTTTCATTTGGCTGCTCAGACACTTGTCAGGCCATCATACGCTAATCCTGTTGAAACGTATTCTACGAATGTTATGGGCACAGTCAATCTGCTTGAATCAGTTCGCAATTGCGAATCAGTAAGGGCTGTTGTCATTGTCACTACCGACAAATGCTATGAGAATCGTCAGTGGGTTTGGGGCTATAGAGAAAATGACGCCCTGGGCGGGTACGACCCATATTCATCAAGCAAGGCGTGCGCGGAACTTGTGACCGCCGCTTATCGCAGCTCATTTTTTAATCAAAAAGATTGCCATTCCAAGTGCCCTTCTATTGCTTCGGCTAGAGCGGGCAATGTCATAGGAGGCGGTGACTGGGCGACTGACAGGCTGATTCCAGATTTAGTTAGAGCTTTCATTGATAATCGTTCGACAGTTATTCGCAACCCTCTGGCTACACGGCCATGGCAGCACGTACTTGAACCCCTGGCAGGTTATATTACTCTTGCAGAATCTTTGTACGACAGACAAAATAATACGGATCAGGCATGGAATTTTGGGCCAGAAGAAACGAATGTACGTTCGGTCAGTGATGTCTGCGATGGAATGATCAAACGATTTAAAAATGCGCCTAATTGGCAGCAGGACACTTCAGTAAATCCGCATGAAGCACATTTATTAAAGCTGGATTCGGCAAAAGCTCGCCGTGAACTTGGTTGGAAAAGCATTCTTACTTTTGAAGAAACATTAGACTGGACGTCGCAATGGTACCAGGCGTATCTCGCTGGTAAAAATGCTCGTCAATTAACAATGACTGATATTAACCGTTATCAACTTCGACTTACTCAGTCGGACCAGGAATCTACCATATGAAATGTCGTGCCTGTGAAAACACACTAAATGATATCTTTGTAGACCTTGGTGTATCTCCACTTAGCAATAGCTATTTAGCTGAAGATGCACTTGAAGCAATGGAACCTCATTTCCCGCTGAAAGTTTTGCTATGTTCGCATTGTTGGCTGGTGCAACTTCCAGCAGTCACAACTCCTGAAAATATCTTCAGTGACTATGCGTATTTCTCCTCATTTTCGCAGTCATGGCTTGATCACGCTAAAGATTACGTTGGAAAAATGACTACGCGTTTTGGTTTTAATGAAAACAACAATGTAGTTGAGATCGCAAGTAACGATGGCTACCTACTCCAATTCTTCGCTGAAAAAAACATTCCAGTTCTAGGTATAGAACCAGCTGCAAACGTTGCGAAGGTCGCTATTGAAAAAGGGGTTGAAACCCTCGTTAAATTTTTTGGTGTTGAAACTGCAACTGACCTTGCTTCCAAAGGGAAAAAGGCTGACCTGCTTCTCGGCAACAATGTTCTGGCACATGTACCTGATCTGAATGATTTCATAGCGGGCATGAAAATATTACTGAATGAAGGCGGGGTCATTACAATGGAATTCCCGCACCTGATCAAACTGATGAGCGGCAACCAGTTTGATACAATTTACCATGAGCACTTTTCTTATTTCTCTTTCATTAGCGTCGAAAAAGCTTTTGCGCGTCATGGTATTACATTATTTGATGTCGAAGAACTCCCAACGCATGGTGGCTCATTACGGATTTATGGATGTCACCAGGGAGATGGTAATCATCCGGTAACCTGTAATGTTGAAGAACTACGAAATCGTGAGTTGAGTGCTGGATTTGACAAACTTGAAACATACCAGGGATTCGCAAAACAAGTTGAAGAAACCAAACGAAACTTGCTTGAATTTCTAATCGATACAAAACGTCAAGGGGAAATAGTCGTTGGTTATGGCGCACCGGCCAAAGGAAATACCTTGCTGAATTATTGCGGCATCAGAACGGACCTGATTGATTATACCGTGGACTTAAGCCCGCATAAGCAAGGCTATTATTTGCCGGGTACGAGAATCCCAATTTATTCGCCTGATAAAATTTCAGAAACCAAACCAGATTATGTACTGATTTTACCATGGAACTTAAAAGATGAAATTGCCGCTCAGATGGCTCACATCAGCGAATGGGGCGGGCGTTTTGTTGTGGCTATTCCAGGGATCGAGGTTCTTTGATGATATTCACCGAAACACCGCTAAAAGGTGCATTTGTTATTGAGCCCGAACTAATTGAAGATGATCGAGGCTTCTTCGCCCGCAGCTGGTGCAAACATGAATTCGAGGAACACGGTCTGAATCCCAAATTGGCACAATGCAATATCTCCTTTAACAAAAAAAAGGGGACATTGCGAGGTATGCACTATCAAGCCGCTCCTCACGAAGAAGCAAAGCTTGTAAGATGCACAATGGGTTCGCTGTACGATGTAATCATTGATCTGCGTAAAGATTCATCGACCTTCAAAAAATGGTTTGACGTGGAACTTAGCGTAAAGAACAGAAAAATGCTTTACATCCCTGAAGGTTTCGCACACGGGTTTCAAACACTGGAAGACGACACAGAAGTTTTTTATCAAATGTCAGATTTCTATCATCCAGAATGCAGTTGTGGCGTGCGATATGACGACCCAACGGTTGCGATTGAATGGCCTTTAAGCGATCCGATTATTTCATTAAACGATCTTTCCTATTAGATATTTGGAGGATATCAGTTTGAGTATTAATATTGGCATTTTCGCTGGCGGTAAAATTGGACTAGAAGTGCTCAGATTTTTAGATGAGATTGGCGAAACCTTATCGTGTGTTGTGTTTGATTCAAATGGCAATCACGAAATCACCGAAGAGATAACCCATGTAGCAAGCAGACTAACAAATGAGATCATAGACAGTAGCACTCTCTATGAGGATACTACAATAGCCACCTTAAAATCCCTTAATAGCGATTTGCTGATTCTCGCATGGTGGCCATATATAATAAAAGAAATCCTAATTGACTTGCCACGAATTGGCGTCTTGAATTTCCACCCCAGTTTCCTACCGTACAATCGAGGAAAACATTATAATTTCTGGAGTATCATTGAGGATTCGCCTTTTGGAGTTTCTTTGCATTTCGTTAACAAGACAATAGATACTGGTGCTATTGCATTTCAAGACAGAATTCTCACTACTTGGGAAGACACAGGAAAAACACTATATGACAAGGCTCAGACTTCCATATTGGAATTATTCAAAAAAAACTTCCGTACAATAAAACAAGGGGAAATCCCAAGGCATCAGCAGGACTTAATGGAAGGAAGCTTTCATCTTGGAAAAGAATTAGAGCCAGCATCAGAGATTATATTGGACAACAAATATACCGCACGTCAGTTGCTTAACCTTTTGCGAGCCAGAACATTTCACCCTCATCCAGGATGTTTTTTTACTGAAAATGGTGAAACATTTGAAGTTCGTATTGACATTAAAAAACAAAATGATTCAATGGAGAATAAATGACAGATTTTAAAGATCGCAATAAAAAAATGATAGCGCAAATGGCCCAGGATTCCATTCTGAAGGAAAAGTCTGAAGAATGGTTTTCTCACTCTTCGAAATTCGAATACTCGTATCATTTCAGTTGGATGGGCCGGCCAATCATTCAGTATCCACAAGACATCATTGCCATGCAGGAAATCATATGGAGCGTAAAGCCAGACTTGATCATTGAAACCGGAATTGCACATGGCGGATCTTTGATATTTAGTGCTTCAATGCTTGAACTTCTTGGTAACGACGGAAAAGTACTTGGAATCGACATCGACATCAGAGACCATAATAGAACCGAAATCGAAAAACATCCGATGTTTAAGCGAATCACGATGATAGAAGGTTCCTCTATTGACAATTCTATTGCGGAACAGATTCGTGATTTTGCTAAAGGAAAAGAAAAAATCCTTGTGATCCTAGATTCAAATCACACACAGGACCATGTCCTCAAGGAAATGCAATTGTATTCATCTCTTGTAACTAAAGACAGCTATCTTGTCGTTTTTGACACTTGCGTCGAAGACATGCCAGAAGATGCCTTTCCTGACCGTCCATGGGGAAAGGGTAATAATCCCAAAACCGCTGTATGGGAGTTCTTGAAAACTAATGATCGATTTGAAATCGATAAAGAAATCCAGGACAAACTGCAAATAACCGTAGCGCCCGATGGCTATCTAAAATGCGTAAAGGACTGAGCATGGATCGCATTTCTGTTTCAGGACCATGGATTACACAAAAAGAGATCGACTACGTAACCGATGCGGCAAAAAATGCATGGTACGGCAACGCCAATATGTACAATGTACGGTTTGAAAAAGCTTTTGCCGATTACCATGGCTTACGCTATGCCATTTCGCTTCCTTCGTGTACATCAGCGATCCATCTGTCTCTAGCTGCTCTTGGCATCGGGCCGGGAGATGAAGTAATTGTTCCAGATGTCACATGGATCGCATCAGCAGCCCCTATCAGTTATGTTGACGCAACTACCGTATTCGCAGACATCGATAAAGACAGTTGGTGCCTTAGTGCCGAATCATTTGAATCATGTATTACACCCAAGACAAAAGCAGTAATCCCGGTTGATCTTTACGGAAATATGCCAGACATGGATGCTATCTTGAAAATTGCTAAGCAGCATGATATTGCAGTTATTGAAGATGCAGCAGAGGCTCTCGGTGCCGAGTACAAAGGTAAAAAAGCAGGAACGTTTGGTCTCACAGGCACTTTTAGTTTTCATGGATCAAAAACAATGACCACAGGCGAAGGCGGCATGCTTGTCACTGACGAAGAGCAAGTATATAACAGAGCAATGGTACTTCGTGACCATGGGCGCCAGCCTGGTGACACCATGTTCTGTAATACTGATATTGCTTTCAAATACAAGATGAGCAGTATGCAAGCAGCCCTGGGACTCGGACAGATCGAAAGAGCAAATGAACTTATTGACCGCAAACGCCAGATTTTTTCCTGGTATTACGATAGACTTAAAGATACCGATTTCATTACGCTCAATAGCGAAGGCCATAATGTCAAAAATGTTTACTGGATGGTAACGGTGATAATTGACGAACAACTTGGGATTAAAAAAGAGCGACTAATGGAATTACTTAGTGAGCATAACATTGACAGCCGACCTTTTTTCAGACCTCTAAGTTCAATACCCGCTTTCGCAGGCTCTAAACAAGCCGAGTTCGCACGGCAGAAAAACGACGTAAGCTATCAACTTGCTCCATTTGGCGTAAGCTTACCCAGCGGTTTAAACTTGGAAGAAAAAGACGTTGATTATGTTTGCAGAGTTCTCTGTTCGCTGTTGACTGAATAAAGTCATGAAATCCATCTTGAAGACACAGCAAAATGTCTTGGGAGTAATTATCGAGTGTCCATAACAAAGCAAAATATTATTGCAAATTTCGCTAGCAAGGGATGCCAGGCTTTGATGTCTTTGGCATTTATTCCGCTATATATTAAATTCATAGGAATTGAATCCTACGGCCTTGTTGGAATTTTCGCTTCTTTGCTAGCCATTTTTAGTTTGCTTGATATGGGATTAAGCACTACGTTGAATAGAGAGTTGGCTCGGTATTCCGTAATGCCGGGTAAATCGCAAGAAATGCGTGATCTGGTTCGCACGCTGGAAATCCCATATTGGGGCATTGCTGTTTTTGTTGGTCTTGTTCAAATTGCTCTTTCAGGCCCCATTGCTAATTACTGGGTAAAAACTGAAGATGTTTCTCCAGCAACAGTCAAGCAGGCTTTAATGATAATGGGCATCGTATTGGCCTTTAGATGGCCAATGGGCCTTTATTCTGGTGGGCTGATGGGATTGCAAAAGCAGGTGTTATTGGGCGTGATAACTATTTTTGCGTCTTGCCTGCGTGGCGTTGGTGCCGTCTTGGTTTTATGGCTGATATCTCCTACTATACAAGTTTTTTTTCTCTGGCAGATTTTTGCAAGCTTGGTTCACACCCTACTTATGTTTTTTTTCTTGTGGCGTAGCCTGCCGGTAAGCAATCATCGACCTAGATTCCAAAAAAAAACACTTTCGCGTATCTGGCGTTTTGCCGCTGGCATGACGGGGATATCTTTAACCTCAATTATTCTTATGCAAACTGATAAAATTGTTTTGAGCAAGATATTATCGCTTGAAATGTTTGGATACTACTCTCTTGCCTCTGTTGTGGCAAGTTCCTTGTATTATTTTGTGAGTCCGATATACACAGCTTTTTTTCCGCGGTTCTCACAGTTAGTCAGTTCCGATGACCAAGCTGTCTTAATAAATTTGTACCACAAAAGCTGTCAATTTATGTCAGCAATAATTTTTCCTGTTTCAATAGTGATTTCATTTTTTTCTTTTGAAATTATGTCTCTCTGGACCAATGATCCTGTGATTGCTTCAAATACTCACTTGATAGTTAGTTTTATCATCACGGGAACAGCTCTAAATGGAGTAATGAATCTTCCTTATGCCCTACAGTTGGCGCACGGTTGGGTGAAACTAGCACTTTATACCAACATTATTGCATCAATCATACTTGTCCCTTTAATTTATTTCCTGGCAACAAGATACGGAGTAGTTGGAGCAGCAAGTGCCTGGGTAATTCTTAATACCGGTTATGTATTAATTTCTATTCAAATAATGCATACTAAGCTGCTTAAAGATCAGAAATGGCGGTGGTATTTATATGACGTTGGAATTCCTTTGTTTGTTTCTGTTTTAGTTGCCATAACTTGGAGACTGCTTATGCCAGATGGCATGTCAAGGATAAGCATGCTTGTTTACCTGGGTGCTGTTTCAGCAACAACCCTTTTTGCTGCATCGATGGCAAGTTCTGTCGTTCGTGCTTGGTTTTTACAAAAGATTATAACAGTATGGAGTCTCTATGCAGGACAAGCCCGTGCAAAATAAACAAACTCCAAAAGTCAGTATTGGTATGCCAGTTTATAATGGAGAAAACTACATTAGAGAAGCTCTTGACAGTCTAATCGCCCAGAGCTTCAGTGACTTTGAATTACTTCTTTCAGATAATGCATCAACTGATGAAACACAAAGCATTTGTAAAGAATACGAGTCCCGAGATAATAGAATTCGATATATACGACATGACAAAAACATGGGGGGGCCCTGGAATTTTGAATTCGTTTTGCAAGAAGCCAAGGGGGAATATTTCATGTGGTCTGCCCATGATGACTTGTGCAAAACCAATTACATCCAGGAACTTATTGATTGTTTTTGTCAGGACGAATCTCTTATTTTATGTGCCTCAGGTACAGAGCAAATCGATTCGAATGGCAATCTCATCAAAGTCAATCACTTAAAAACTCTATACATTGACAACAATGACTGGCTAAAAACCAGGAAGCTTTTCTTTAAGTATCCAACTTCTAATATATTTATTTCAATCTACGGACTTTATAAAAGAGAAACACTAAAGAAATGTAAAGTGTTTTCAAGTAGCTGGAAAAATTATTTAACAAATAGTGAAGTCCCTTTTTTGGCGAGATTGTCATTGACAGGAAGGATAGGAGCAATACCAAAAGCTCTAAAGGTCTATAGGACTCACGATGAGTCCTGCTATGAAAAGGAAATTCAGAAAATCAGTTTCTGGGATATACAGTTCTTGCGTCTGAGTATTTTAAAACAATTATTTGAAATAGTATTTAAAACAAAATTGCCTCTAAAAGAAAAAGTCGCATTGTTTAGCACTGTTTTCTATTGTTCTATTAGGATATGTTTACTTTCGATTCCAAAGCAGGTATTAAAGTATATATTTTCAAGAAGGTTCCGCTCGTAGGTTTAGCTGAGGCTCAGAGCAGAACGCCAACGTGGACAAGACGGAATTGCTATTCAAGCGATAACAGGGTGTAGTCATTACTTGAATAGAATTGATGAACAACAAAAAGCCACTAAATACGCAAATCAGACATTATTGGGTAAATTTATAAGCTGGATATGAATGATATTTCGGTGACTTTTATAATAGTGCCTATTTGTTTTTGAAACACAAATAGTTATCAAGTATTGATTTCAAGGGGAATCTGATTATGAAAAAACTTAAGCATTTGGCTCATCGTACGCTTAGGGCATGTGGATACGATCTTTTAAAGTACAGTCCGAATAACTTCGTTTCACTGAGAAGGGCAATGCTCTTACGCTCTCAAAATATAGAGCTGGTGCTGGATATAGGAGCCAATGAAGGAGTGTATCCTATAGAACTCCGTGAGACTGGCTACCAAGGCCAGATAATTTCTTTTGAACCTTTGCCCCAGTCATTCTCTTTACTTAAACAATGTTCCTCCAAAGACCCACTTTGGGAGTGCGAAAACATGGCTATTGGCGATTCTGATGGCACCATTGATATCAATATTTCAGGCCGTAAAACAAGTAGTTCTATTCTTCCAATGACTGACATCCATGTCCAGGCAATGCCTAGTAGTGCCACTGTTGGACGTAAGAAAGTCAAGATAGCAAAATTGGACTCTTTGTCTGGGAAGTTATTCAATTCAGCCAAACGCACTTGTCTTAAGATAGATGTTCAAGGATACGAAAAACATGTTTTCCAAGGTGCCGAAAAAGTTTTAATGCAAACCCATGTAATTGAACTGGAATTATCATTGCTCCCTTTATATGAAAACTCATTGCTTATGAATGAAATGCTTGAATACCTTAAAAAGATTAGCTTTGTCTTAGTTTCACTGGAACCGGTGTTTATAGACCAGAAGAAGGGAGTCGTCCTGCAGGCCGATGGTATCTTTGTGAGGGACGCCAACCTATCACTTTAATCTGATAAGTCTAAACATAATTGTTAGTTTATTTTTTTAGGCTTGACCTACTCATTGGTTATTTAAAATCAATATTGTTAAGTAATAATCGTTTGATCAAGGTGAGAATATGATTTTTAATAAAGCCAAAAGCTGCTTAAGGAGAACTTTTAACCTCTGTGGGTTAGATGTCAAAAAAATTAGATTCAAACCTTATCAGTGGCTCCAGGATAAGAATATTAATACCATTTTAGACATTGGCGCCAATACAGGGCAATTCGCCAAACAGTTCAACAAACTCCTTCCTGATGCAAAGATTTACTCTTTCGAGCCACTTGAGATTTGTTATAATAAGTTAATGGAAAACATGGGGGATGTCTCTCAATTTCAGGCGTTTAACATTGCATTAGGCGATATAAATGGCGAGACAAATATTTATAAAAATGATTATACACCGAGTTCTTCTCTTTTGCCCATTGGGCAAATACATAAAGAAGCATTTCCTTTTACGAAAAATGTAACCGCCGAAACAATTAAAATTAGAAGATTAGATGATGCATTAGGCGAGTTAGATATTACGGACAATATCTTAGTAAAGATTGATGTACAGGGCACAGAAGATAAGGTCATCCTTGGAGGTGAAGTTTTTTTACGCAAAGCATCGATTATAATCCTGGAAACAAGTTTCCAGGCTCTCTACGAAGGGCAAATTCTTTTTGATGGAATTTATGATTTACTTCGCGAAAAGGGCTTCGCATATGCAGGAAGTGAACATACCCTAAGGAATCCACAAAACGGAAGTATACTTCAGAATGACTCTATATTCATCAAGGATTTATCTAAATAACTGATATCCGACTACATCTACCAAGAAAAAATTATGAATAAAGTTGATTCAGTTGCAATTAAAGAATTTATTACAAAGAGAACTTTTCATCAAAAGTCCCCTTTCGATAAAGCTTCCGCTTGGCCTATGATATCAATTGTAACTCCTTCCTATAATCAGAAGGAGTTTTTGGAAAGAACAATTCTATCGGTCTTGAATCAGGGCTACCCTAACCTCGAATATATTATAATTGACGGCGGTTCTACAGATGGCAGCGTTGAAATAATTAAAAAATATGAAAAGCATCTTAGCTATTGGATTAGCGAAAAGGACGAGGGTCAAACCGACGCACTTAACAAAGGGTTCTTACGAGCAACTGGTGCGATTATTGGCTGGCAAAATTCTGATGATATTTATTTGCCTGGAGCCTTTGCTACAGCAGCTAATCTTTTTAGAAAAAAGCCTGACATCGATTTCGTATTTGGCAATACCTATTACATTGACATGGTAGATCGCATTACCGATGAGCTCCGATATACACCTTTTTCTTATTTATCACACTTCTATGAGGGAATGGCAATTACCAATCAAAGCTGTTTCTGGAAAAAAGATGTCTTTGACCGGATAGGATACCTGGACATTAAATACAACTTCGCAATGGACTATGAGTTCTTTTTAAGGGCAATCGACAGGAAGTTGAAATTTAAAAGGACCAGTCGATTCCTGGGCGGGTTTAGAATCCATGAATCAGCTAAGTCCAGCACCATAACAGAAATCAGCAGAGACAATCATCAAATTATTAACGAAAAATACAAAAAAAACTTCAAACTGGCAGGCATTCTTAAACAGATATCATTTATCAGAAGAACTATTTCATATGCTCTCCAAGGCGACATCGAATATATTGCCAAAGGGATAAGAAAACGGTTTATGAAAAAAAATAGGATGCTATAAAATGGACTTAAAATTCAACAAGCACCACTTGCAAAGCATCCCGCTTGTACTTCTGTTCATCGGACCGTTGCTATACCTATACCTAGTTTACAAAAGCGGAGGTAACACAAGCAGACCCCTTACGGGCATATATTTTGCTACATTAGGTGTATCTTCAATTGCAATTGGCATACATCTTATTCAAAAGAAAAAAACTTTCTTTCGGCTTAATTTCATAGATGCGCTGCTTATAGTCTATTGGGGATATATTTTTGTAAATCACCTGTTTTTAACCATGGGCAATTCTGTCTCAATCAACAAACTGCTTTATGCGCCATTCCTGGTTATATTGCCATACTTTGGTGTGCGCTTACAGTTTTGCCAAAAATTCATTCGAAGTTTTTTTCAGGTCCTGACCGTCTTGATAATTGCCCTGCTTTTCGTAGCGTACGCTGAACTTTTTTTCAATCAAGAACTAGTCAATCTCAGGATACGTTTCTCGATGTTTTATTTCGATGGCGCCGCCAATCCATCAAATCCCATTTTGTTTGGAATGGTTTTTGCCATTTTAAATATATATTGTATTTGCCAATGGTTTAAAAATAAGAAACACCCTCTTTTACTGTGTATTATTGTCATTGCATCGACTTATCTTATTGTAAGAAGCGGTTCGAGAGGTGTGATTGTCAGCTATCATGCGGCGATTTTCTTTTATGTTTTTGTATTAAAAAGAAAGTTTTTGCAAGGAAGTATTTTATTAGGGTTTTTAGTTGTATTACTTTTGGCGCTTATCTCAATTTCACCAAATAACCTGAGAGGTTTTTACAAATTTTCAGTTTCACCTGATTCCCTCGTATCAGAAAAGAGTTCTTATAATATGCGGCTGGAGTTATACAAAGAAAGCTTCGATGATTTAGAGATATCTTCAATGTTATTTGGAAAAGGGATCGGGACATCGGCCGGTGGTACTGGGTATGCTCATAATATCATTATCGAAAATTTTGCTGAGTTTGGCCTTGTTGGTTTGATCTTGTTTCTTTGTTTTATCTTTGCCTGCCTTGCCAGGTGGTATATTTTTTGGACGAAAACTAAAAGTGACTTATTTTACGCAGAATTGATAATTGTGTATTTCATTTTTTTTGGAATTGAAGCTATGTTCAGCGGACAAATTACCCAGCAAACCCAATTATTTATTACTCTGGCGTTTATTAACTCAATATCTCAAAACAACAAACCTCAATCCAAAAGAGATTCATTAGATTAATAGAAGTGAATATTCCATACTTCGAAAACATAACCCTAAATTAAACCAAAGTAGGACTTGGAAAACTTATATGCCAATACGCATTGCTGCATTACTGACCTCTCACAACCGTTGCAATCAAACTTACCAGTCTCTTAAGATGTTGTTTGCTCAGAGAAATATCGACTCTATTGAGTTGGATGTTTTCCTCGTAGACTCCGACAGTTCTGACGGTACGCCAGATATGATTTATGAGCACTTCCCCCAGATAAATCTGATTTGTCGCGATGATAGCTATTACTGGTGTAATGGTATGCGAACCGCATTCGCCGCTGCGGCTGAGAAGGGATATGATTATTATTTATGGCTTAATGATGATACTATCTTAAATGCCGATTCTCTGGATAAGTTGCTCGAGACAGATGAATTTATTAGGGAACGTACTGGACGCGATGGAATAACTGTCGGTTCTACTTTTGACCCTGAAAGCGGTAATCTAACTTATGGCGGGCTTAAAGGATTCAGCAGATTCAGACCTTTGGCATTTGAGAAAATCCAACCTTCAGATGAACCCCAAATATGTGATTCGATGAATGGAAACTGCGTTCTTATACCACACAAAGTTTTTGAGACAGTTGGCAATCTATCCGCAAACTTCACCCATTCAATAGGTGACATAGATTACGGACTAAGAGCAAAAGCAAGTGGGATTCCAATATGGACAATACCGGGGTATGCAGGTATCTGCCCCCAAAACAATGCTCCGCGATGGGATTCTAAAGAAGTCCCGTTGTTTCGACGATTGAAAATACTTCACTCGCCCAAGGGACTGCCACCTAGTGAATGGTTTGTATATACAAAGAGACATGGCGGTATTAGATGCTTTCTGCATTTATTTTTTATGTACTTGAGAGTACTATTCCCAGTCAATAAGTAGCCTAGGCACTACAAAAACAAAGTGATATTTTTTTGTAACAGAGCTTGATTTTCGATCTAAAAACTAACGCTCAATATGGACCACAAAATCAAACACCATTTCAATTATTTGGGAATTTATTATGCAACCAGAAAGCTCTGATACATTACTTAAGATTAATCTTGGATGTGGGACATCTACACACCAGGGCTGGATAAACATAGACAGTTCATATAATGCTAAATTAGCAAAATACCCCAAAATTAAATGGTTATTGGCAAAAAGCAAATTACTTCCAAACAGACTATTAGAAATATCCTGGCCAGACAATATAACAGTAATGGATATTCGCCGCGATCTTCCATACCCGGATGGCTCTGTTACTTATGTTTATAGTTCACATTTATTAGAACACCTTACGCATAAAACGGCAAGAAAGCTTTTAGAAGAATGCTATCGGGTACTGACTCCAGGCGGAGCAATTAGAATTGTAGTTCCAGACCTTCTGGTAAGCATCAAAAAATACATGGAGTCTTATGAGAAATGGGATGAAAATTCACAAACTCCCTCCCCCGCCGGCCATTTCCTAGAAAGCCTTTCTATGCTTCCTAAAGATACAGGTAAGGATCCGCTTTTGGTTAGAGCTTACAATGCACTCTACAACAAAAACACTCATAAATGGGCGTACGATAGGCAATCTTTGTCGTATCTGCTAAAATCAATTGGCTTCAAGAATATATCACAGAAAGAGTTTATGGAAAGTTCTTTCAATGAAATCGCTGCTTTAGATATCCCATCTCGCTTTGAAGGCGCCATTTGTCTCGAAGCTATTAAAAAAACCTGACATCGATTTCGTCTTTGGTAATTCCTTTTACATTGACAAGGTAGACCCTAAATCAAACCATAGTAGGACTTGGAAAACTTATGCAAAAATTTACACTTATGAAAAGTATAAAAGATTATTTGCGAATAGCCAGACGGATATGCAATGCCGCATTGGGCAAGGATGTTTTTTGTAGAAAGCAGACCATATGTAATACTAAACGACATGGCTCCGAATATGGGGGATGGATGGTCGATCAGGACAGCATAAACAAAGATTCGATTGTTTATTCATTTGGACTCGGAGAGGACATTAGTTTCGATCTTTCGCTTATAAAAAAATATGGGCTCAAAGTTCATGGCTTCGATCCAACTCCTAGATCGATTCAATGGATTAAATCTCAAGAGCCGCCTTCCGAGTTTATCCTGCACGAATTTGGGCTTGCAGATTATGATGGAATCGCAAAATTCAAGCCTCCAGAAAACCCACTCCATATTTCACATAGGATCATCACTGACACTCAGGAAACAAGCGACATGGTTACTATAAATGTCAAAAGGATAAACACCATTTTAAACGAACTAAGGCACTCTAAAATTGATATTTTAAAAATGGATATTGAAGGCGCCGAGTTTTCCGTACTTGAAGATATCTTAAAAAACAAAATAGAAATAAAACAGATTCTTGTTGAATTTCATCATAAATTCAAGCACCTTAATATAGCTAGTACAAAAAAGGCGATCCGACTACTCAACGAACATAATTTCCTAATATTCCACATCTCTCCTTCTGGGGGAGAATACAGTTTCATTCGAATCTAGCCGTTTACCTCTATGGAAGAGTATAAATAATAATAAATATCTGATCCAGAGCGAATACATAAGGGCAAACCTATGAGTAAATTAGATTGGCAAACTGAAAACACTGTCTCTGTCGATTCTTATGATTTAGCATGCAGCGACAAACTTTACGATGATGCCGTTCGTGACAAATTGATTCGAAAAGATTCGGCTGTAAAGCATTTTGTTAAAACCGTCTGTTGGCCGATATTGTCATTGCAAAAGAAAATACTAGTTGACGGTTTTATTTGTCGAACCATCGCCAAGTGGGCTATGGAACTGATCAATGCGGAAACCGTTTTTCTTGAAGTTGGGTGTGGCAATACGGAGTTTAGCAGTTTTTTGCCAAAACAGGTTTGCTACAATGCATTTGACATCTCTCTCTCCGAATTTCATATAAAACGTTTTGCAAAAAACCGTAAAAACTTAAATATAGCATTGGCATCCGCTACAGATATCCCACTAAAATCATCTTCCGTAAATCTGACCGTTTCATGCGAAGTTTTTGAGCATGTGCCGAATCTTGAACGGGCTATAAACGAGATACACCGAGTTGCAACTCCGGATGCAACATTACTATGCAGCATACCAAACAATTACTGTTACAAGTATAGGCAAAAAGGGCCTCATCCAGACCATGTAAACGACTTCACTTATCAGGAGTTTATCGATTTCATGGAATCTAGAGGTTTTTCATTACAGAAAGGCTTGATGAAAGGGTGGTGGGTGCCATTGCCGAATTGGCTAACAAAAACCAGTTATCAACTACCAATTAGGCACCCTAAAGAGTTTTACAGCACGAATTTCATATATCAGTTTAAGATAAAAAAATAGGATAGCTTTCCATGCCCCAGAAGTGTGCTCTAATATATCTGAATTACGGGCCATATCATATCGCTCGCGTAAATGCCTTGGCTGAACTTATGCCGGAAATGCACGCAATTGAAATCGCTTCAAGGCAGGGAAATTACCCTTGGACGAAGAACAAGACAAACGCCAATGTTCATTTCCACACACTTTTTCAAGAGATGGACTGCTTGGATATATCTGCATATCAACAATGTAAGGCTGTCAGAAAAGAACTCGATAAGATAAAACCCTCTGCTGTAATAGTTGCAGGTTACGCAGAACCTGTTATGAGAGCCGCTGCTAAATGGGCAAATGAGCGAAAAATACCCATAATACTCCTGTTTGTCTCAACATATCAAGATAATCCAAGGAAATTCTGGAAAGAATTATTAAAAAGGAAATTGATAAACAACTATTCCGCTATTGCCGTCACTAGTCAAAGAGCAAGGCAATATGCTTTAAAACTGAAAGCTCCAAATGAGAAGCTATTTCTGATTGGAAATGTTGTTGACAATAATTATTTTCAAAAAAAAGCCCAGAAAATAAGAAGCGAAAATCCGAGTAGGCTAAGAAAGAAATACAAACTACCAGAGAATTATTTTCTTTGCGTTTCTCGACTATCTCCTGAAAAAAATATCCAATCGCTTTTGCATGCATTTAAATCTTATAAACAAAATCTAGGCCGCTGGTCATTAGTGATTGTCGGCAGCGGTCCTCAAAAACAAGAGCTTCATACGATGAGGAAGGATTTCGCTATAGATTCCGTTCACTTTATAGATTGGCAAAGTTATGAGAAACTGCCTTTGTATTATACTTTGGCAAAGTGTTTTGTCTTACCAAGCTTGTCCGAACCTTGGGGCCTGGTTGTTAATGAGGCAATGGCCTGCGGCTTGCCTGTATTAGTCAGCGACAAATGCGGTTGTCTGCCAGAACTATGTAAGGATGGGCTAAATGGTTTTTCATTTGATCCTAATGATTCCACAGATTTAACTCACAAAATGCATGTCATCGCTGAAAACCCTGAAGAGTTGCACTTGAAAAACCAGATGAGCCAAAAAACTATTGAAAGTTTTACTCCAAAGACATGGGCAGAAAATTTATATTCGTGTACAAATAGCACCTTAATGCAAAATTATAAGAAATAGACAAGAGTATTAATTTTATTGGTTATAAATATATGATTAACAAAAAATGTCTCATTGTAGGCGGTGCCGGATTTCTCGGCATCCATATAACAAAATGTTTACTCGCAAACAATATACCAACAAAGATATTCGACCGTAACTGTATGGGTATCCGCAAAAAACTTCATAATATCGATGACTTAGAAATAGCAACAGGCGACGTTTACAATAAAAAAGAGTTGGACGACACACTAGAAGGTATAACAGACATCGTGTATTTAGCGCATACCACTGTTCCATCAACAAGCATGGGGGACATGCTCTTTGACCTCGAATCAAACATACTGCCGCTAGTCAGTCTTTTGCAACTTTTGCCTGAAAAAAATACTATTAAATCCTTTGTTTATTTTTCGTCCGGTGGAACCGTATATGGTAACACCTTGTCGGATCAACCTATCCGGGAAAACCTTCCTCTATATCCTGTCTCAAGCTATGGGCTTACAAAATTAATTGCCGAGCATTATATACGTCTTTGCCTTTCAAAAAGTAAAATATGCAGTTATATAATGAGACCTTCCAATGCATATGGCGAATGGCAAAATCTTAAAAAACCTCAGGGCGTTGTAGGACATTTCCTTAAAGCCATACTTAACGACAAACCGATTGTCTTATACGGTGACGGCAAAATAGTGCGTGATTACATATATGCAGGTGACATTGCAGAAGCTGTGAGATTGTGTATAGTAGACGAAAAATCAGCTAGTGGTGGAATAAATTTTTTTAATGTTGGCAGTGGTCGACCAGTTACTCTTTTGGAACTAATGGAGGCAATACAAAATATTACAGGCAGAACTTTCAAAGTAAATCGCCTTCCAAAACGGGATTTTGATTGCAATTACAATGTACTGGATTCTTCCGCAATAAAGACAAACCTTGGTTGGTCACCTATTATGAAATTAGAAGATGGAATAAAAAAAACATGGAATATAGCTCAGAAAGACTTAATAGATGACTGAAATTCCAAAAACGCCCGATGATGATCACTTACCTATTATAGTGATCGGGCCAACCATCTCTGACTGTGAAGGCAAGATAACGGGGGAAGCAATGATGGTTCAGCTATTGATCGACAGCTTTCGAGAGAAAAAAAGAACGGTCAAAGTCTATGACATTACAGAAAAACGTAAATCACCTACCATACGAAAATATGGCACTTTTACAATAGCTCGCATGCTTGACTATATAAAGCTAGTGCCAGTCATATGGCTAAAGTTTCTCTTCTCTCCTAAGAGCATTGTTTATATTTCGACAGCACCAAGCAGTTTTGGATTTATTAGAGATATGCTGTTTATTTTGGCAGCGTCTCTAAAAAAACACCACGTAATATGCCATCAGCTAGGTGGTAATTATGGAGATTTCTACAACAAGCAGAATCGCTTTATGAAATTAATAATTCGTAAGGTTTTAAATAGGGCTGAAAATATAATTGTAGAGGGCGAGCTTGTTAGGGAGCAATTCTCTTTCCTGGAAAATCACCTTAACAAAGTTCGATGCGTACCTAATGGATTGCCAGAACGGAATATAGAGGTCGCAAATATTGCAAAAACATACGATCCCGATCAGCCATTCAGGCTTATTTATCTTAGCAACCTCATTGAAACTAAAGGCTATTGGGATGTTTTAGAAGCCGTTGAGATATTGAGAAGAAAACAAAAAAACGTCACATGCAGATTTGTAGGCAAATTTTTGAGTGCAACTGACTCAACAAAATATCAGGATAGCGAACAGGCAAAAAAAGCATTCTTTGAATTTATCGACAAACATAATCTTCATCAATATGCTTCTTATGACGAAGGCCTGTGGGGTTCGGATAAATTTGAGGCATTTAAGGAATCCCACGTTTTCCTTCTGCCATCAAATTTCATCTATGAAGGTCAGCCTGTCTCAGTATTGGAAGCAATGCTGCACGGTCTTGTAACAATAGCAACTAATTATAGATTGATACCATCAATGGTAGTGGAAAATCAAACGGGGCTGTTTGTTCCATACGGTTCTCCGCAAGCAATAGCTGAAAAAATCGAATATCTTATGACTAATCATAATGACTATGAAAGATTAAGCGGTAATAGTATTAATAGATTTTGCGAGTTCTTTACCGCTGAATGCTATATTGACAGGATTGATAAAATTTTCATAGAAGCTATATAATTAACAGATTCGAACTTTGAGGTGACATTGGAAATATCTATTATAACTGTATGCTTTAATGCTGTAGAAACGATCGAAGATACGATTAAAAGCGTATCAAGTCAAAACTATAAAAATATTAAACATATAATCATTGATGGCGAGTCCCGTGACGGCTCAGATAAAATTGTTACAAAATACAGTAATCTAATAAGCAGTTTTATTTCAGAGTCCGACAAAGGCATCTATGACGCTATGAACAAGGGCATTGCTATTAGCACAGGTGACATTATCGCTATGCTTAATGCTGATGATTTTTATGCGGCTGACGATGTTGTCTCAAAGATGGTGGAGTTTATGGAAAGTCAGCAACTTGATGCTGTTTACGGAGATCTTGTTTATGTTGATCCTGTTGACACATCGAAAGAGGTTCGTTTCTGGAAGTCATCCGATTATGTCCCCGGGGCCTTTCGTAAGGGCTGGGTACCGCCGCATCCGACTTTTTTCTGCCGTCGCCAGGTCTATGAAAAATATGGCCGTTTTCGCAAAGATATGAGAATTGCCGCAGATTTCGAATTGATGCTTCGTTTTATTGAAAAACACAAAATAAAAGTTGGATATTTACCGCAAACCATAGTTAAAATGCGAACTGGAGGCAAGGCATATGACTGGAAAGGCAGGATTTGCGGTAATATTGAAATTTTGAAAGCCTTTAAGCTTAATAGCTTGAAACCTTCTCCACTTTTCTTTATAAATAAGCCATTGTTGAAGATTTCGCAGCTTTTTAAAAGGACATCTCAATAATGTTCGATTTCACGAAGGATGTTTAGTGATGATATTACAGTTTACACTTTTCCTGATCGACACTCTACTTATCAACGCTGTCTTCGTGCTTGCATTTCTCATCAGGTATGGGTTGCCATTGCCCGAAAGCAATTTCCTGCCATACAGGGATAATTTTGCATTTCTAACATTTGCATATATGCTGGCTTTTGCCCTCCTTCGGGTTTTTAAGAACAGGTTTGTCTGTCAATGGGATGTCGTTAAGAGAGTATTAATCGCGATGGCCCTTGGCACAATGTTCGGGTTTATGCTTGTTTATATATTCAGGCTGAGATGGGCAGCCTTCCCCTCAAGTGTTTTTGCGATCTCTTTTCCGCTTGGTATTTTGATCATTTCCATATGCAATCTCATAATTCTCCGGTTAACGAATCGTATCAAAAAAAGAATTTTTGTCGTTGGCAAAGAAAAGATAGATAATGTCCTTGAGAATGAAACACTTGTCGAGAAGGTCAACATACAGAATATCGAAGACATCTTAAAGTATCCGGATGTAGACGAGATAATTCTTTGCGAGAAAATACATGAAGACCGACAGCTGAATCTTTTGCTGTTTCTGCTGTTAAAATCAAAAGTCACTGTGGCCTTCAGTCCTTCCCTTTACGCTGAAATCCTCTCCGGCAATATAACGGAAATAAATTCGATTGACTTTCTTGCCACGTTCCTGGGAAGAAAATCCGCATGGGAGGAGTTCTTGATAAGATTATTAGATGTAACGACAGCTTTCGCGATATTAATCTTTACCGCACCGATCATGCTTATAACCGCCCTGCTTGTAAAGCTGACCACTCCGGGACCTGCTTTTTATATTCAGGAACGGGTCGGCAAAGATGGGCGAGTATTCAAACTTGTCAAATTCAGAACGATGGTTAATGATGCTGAGACAAAGACCGGCCCGGTATGGGCAAGCGGTGAAGACGACCGGATAACTGCGGTAGGCAAGTTTCTAAGGCAAACCAGGATAGATGAACTCCCGCAAGTTTTAAACGTGCTCAAAGGCCATATGTCCATGGTCGGCCCCAGACCAGAAAGACCGCATTTTGCAAAGCTCCATAAGGCACTAAGAGGCATAAGGATGGCCGTAAAACCAGGCCTCACCGGACTTGCACAGATCAGAAGTTCTTACGACCTAAAGCCACAGCACAAGATCAAATACGACTATCTCTACATCCAACGAAGATCAGTCATTCTCAATCTGTACCTCATGGTAAAAACCATTCCCGTAATGATCATGCGAAAAGGCTTGTAAACGCCTCTGTACCAATCACAATTTAAAATGCATGTTGATACGCGGGTGAATACTTCTGGGACAATATATTACAATTTCCAGCGTGGTATTTTATTACCCTAAAGGGTACTACTTTTCTGTGTTGCGATAGACAATGTCCAGCGTCAACTATAAATTCCCTTCAACGACAATTATTTCTTCCCTTCGGTTATCGTAACTTTCCCATGAACTAATGTTTCCTGGGGATGCCCCCATGGGGGCAAAATTCTGGATGTCACGCATCTTTGTTTTTTCGCTTCCGTGCTTGCTCGGCTCGGTAGCTTGGCACGTTCAATTCTAATATCACGCTGTGATGCACCAGCCGGTCAATCGCAGCTGCTGTCGTCATCGGATCCTTAAAGATCATCTCCCACTTACTGAACGGCAGATTACTCGTTATCAGAACGCTGCATCGTTCATACCGATGAGCAAGCAACGTAAACAGCACCTCCATCTCCTCGCGGTTCTGCTTGACATAGCCGAAGTCGTCGATCATCAGCACTTCGTACCTTCCAAGCTTCTTGAGCAGCTTATCAAGCACAAGCTCCTGCTTGGCTCTCAGCAGTTCCTGTACTATCAGATCGCACGTAGCGAAGTAGACCTTTCGTCCCTGCCTGGCAAGCTCATGGCATATCCCACACAACAAATGCGTCTTGCCGCTTCCCGGTTTTCCGAACGCCAATATATTCTCGTTGCGGTCAGCAAAACTTCCTTCAGATAATACCTTGACCTGCCTGCGAATCTTAAGCGGCAATCTTTTCAGCTCAAATGTCTGGGTAGGTACCCCCTATAATTGAACATTGTAAACTGGAGAGTTCTGGTGTAAGATTGTATTTTATTATGAAAGGAACTCTTTATGAAGAAGTCAAAATTTAACGAAACGAAGATACTTGCTATTCTCAAAGAAGCTGCCGCTGGCATGACT
>SDBV01001675.1_pt1 | contig 33265 bp, 22 predicted proteins | sample 2277081 | NCBI WGS metagenome assembly SDBV01 (sample SAMN10402039, study PRJNA504765) | marine sediment metagenome | isolation source: marine sediment core GS10_PC15, 223 cmbsf | place: Arctic Ocean: Southern Knipovich Ridge | collected 2010 | reverse complement strand
TTAATGGAAACATTTGATGTAAGAGACGGAAGACCGAAGTCAGGAGTCAGAAGAAGAGGCTTCCTGAAAAACAACTATTAATGTTTCGTAAACCAGCTTTGGACTTTTTACTCATTTTAGCTTTGGTCGCCATAGGCATCGCTTTCGCATAGCTTCAGCGGAGCAAAGCTTGCCGAAGGCAATGCGGTCTTCCCTGCCTCGCGGCAGGCGGGCGACTTCTGACATTATTTATAATCTTCCATTAAATTCAGGGTAGAACCAAAAAAAATTCACTGAAAGTTAATGAATCAGTAAAGGTTAGAAGTGAGAATATTTAATCAAAGTGATATCCAGGTTAGTTTGAGAAAGATTGGGTCAAGCCCACAATATTTGAGCGTAATATTGAGCGTAACTCATAAAAAAAGCTCGTAATTTATTTATTACGAGCCTATTATATTTGTATATTGTAGTCCGTAGGGGAATCGAACCCCTGCTACCAGGATGAAAACCTGGCGTCCTAACCCCTAGACGAACGGACCGCTGCTGTTTTTGCGAGTGCAAATATAACTGACCTTTTTTTAAATAAAAAAATGTACACCCTGATTTTTTATGAAATATTTTATACCCACTCAAAATTCTCAAAAATATCCCGTCATCAATTCATAAAAAACCAACAGCCGGTGTGTTTTTAGATTCATTTTGTACCAGCCACAACAATAAAATAGATGCAGTAGTAATAAAGCTAAATTCTAAAGTAATATATGTAGTGGGGATATTATTTTAATAATTAAAAATTGCATGGTTAAACTATGAGGGAGATCAGAATCCTTACGGCGCCATATTATAAAACAAAAACAGCTGACAAATGAAAAAATCGTACAAACCAACATTCATACTCCAAATCCTAATATTATCTATTGGCACTTCCCTTTTTGGACAGAAGCTTTACGATCCATCCAATCACATATGGAAGCCAATAAAGGATGATGTTTTTATGCAGGAAACTGCAACAAAAATATATACCGAAAATCCCGTTCAGGCCATTGCCCAGGTAGATGGTATTTGTTTTGCTGTGATGGAAGGGCAAATTTACGAACTTAAAAATGAACAGCTATTATTAAGAAAAGATGCTCCTTCTGGCGTTAAAAGATTAATTTCACTAGAAGGCAGTTTATGGGCGCTTGCGCAGAATGGAATCTATCAATTGAATAATAAATGGCAAAAAATTGATACCAAAGCATACGTAGATATCTGCATGCATCATGGGGCCCTCCACGGCGCTACCAGGGACGAACTCTACCGACTTGAAAACGGCAAATTTGTTAGCGCCAAACCTGAAGGTGGGTATAATTCGAGTGATGTAACTATGCTGATGGAAGATGGCACTCAACTACACGCCACTCCGGTTCGCATTGGACCAATTGACCGCATTCAATCATACAGCGGCACTTTATATATTCTGCGCCCCGGCGGGTTGGTACTATTCGATGGAAGAATTGTAAATACTGATCACATCGACTGGGGAAAATTACCTTCAAAAACTACTCGGGATATGCTGAGCTTCGGTAGCAAATTGTTTGTAAGTACCGACCGTGGATTGGGTGTGCTGAAAGGGGCGGCACTCACCGTTTTAAAAGGCACGGATGGCTTGCCCTATGAAAATACCACTTGTCTTGAAAAAGGATTTGATGGCGACGATATTTGGATCGGAACCACAAAAGGGGCAATTCGCATGCTCGATAATGACTGGCATTATTTCGCTGCGGATCACTGGCTTCCCGGAGATAATGTACATGGCATTTCTGTTGGTGACAATATCGTATATGTTGCTACAGACAAAGGGATTGGTATTATAAAATATGAACCATATACCCTTCAGAAAAAAGCGGAATATTATGAACGTCACCTGGAAGAATGGGGGCACAAGAGATTAGGATTTGTGCATACTATTTCTAAAAAAGATGGAGAATGGATACGCCATATAAGCGACAATGACGGCGGGCATACCTCGCCCTATCTTGCTGCGATGAGCTTCAAATATGCTGTAACAGGAGATGAGACAGCCAGGGAAAAAGCTGTAGATTCTTTTAGGGCCATGCTTTGGTTAGAAAGGATCACGCCTATTGACGGATACGTCGCCAGGTGTATCTGGTCTGAATCAGGCGATCAAGACGAATTGTCTACGCAAGGTTCAGGAGGACTTCCTGCCAAATGGCATAAGGCCAAAGACGGAGACTGGTATTGGAAAGGAGATACCTCCAGCGATGAGATTATCGGGCATTTTTATTCAGTTTCTATTTTTCATGATCTTGTAGCCAAAGGAAAAGAAAAAGCTTTGGCAAAGCAGCATTTATCCAGGATTGCTTCATATATCATGGATTGTGGCTGGCTCCTGAAAGGAATGGATGGAAAGCCAACTCGCTGGGGGCGTTGGGACCCACACTATCTGCTAAGGCCATATGGCTATATGGACAGAGGCGTCAACGGCCTGGAAGCCTTAACTTTTATGCGTACAGCCTATGCGCTTACAGGTGATCAGAAATTTGAAGATGGCTACCAACAATTGGTAAAATGGGGATACGCTGCCAATACCATACGGCAAAAAAATGTTTTTCCTCCGGCAAATATAGCTCCCTGGGATGATAACCTGGCCTTCAGATCTTATTATACCTTGCTCAGGTATACAAATGACCCGGTCGACAGATCGATTTATTTGCGAAGTCTGGCGCGTACCTATGAAGTAAAAAGGATTGAAGAAGTCCCATGGTACAATTATAATTACGGAGCTATCACAGGGAATGATTGTGAGCAGGATCAATCCATAAAGCATCTGCGAGCATGGCAACTGGATTGTATCGAACATAATTTCACCAACTCCTACCGTCATGACCTGCACACCAAAGATGGTTATGTGGTTTATGAGCAGGGCACACGAGCGATTTCCCCGAGAGAATCGGTGGTAAATCGAAACAGCAGGTACGCTTTGTATTATGATGGAGGACAAAATAGCCAGCGAATTATGGAGCCTACCGCATTTATAAGGGATTATTGGATGGGCCGATATCATGGTATGCTCATAGCGCCAACAAGCACGGAAAAAGAATTAATTTCTGTAAAACCCAGAACCGGACAACAGTTTGGAGCCAAACCTTATAATGGGCCCAAAAAGCCTAAGCTTTATTGATTATAACATTTAACAATAATCTAAAATTCATGACAATTGTCAGTTGTTTTTTATTCAATACCTAGTACTTTTGTGCCTCTGTTTTTTGTTTCATTCTTAATTTAAAAAATAATGATAAAAATTGGTATAAACGGCTTTGGAAGAATAGGAAGATTAGTATTCCGTGCTGCAGCAAAAAGATCAGATGTTCAAATTGTTGGGATCAACGATTTGATTGATATTGATTACATGGCATACATGCTTAAGTATGACTCTACTCACGGCAGATTTGATGGCGATGTAGAAGTTAAAGATGGTCAGCTTGTAGTGAATGGTAATGCTATCAGAGTGACTTCTGAAAGAGATCCTGCAAATCTTAAATGGGATGCTGTTGGAGCTGAATACGTCGTTGATTCAACTGGATTATTCCTTACAAAAGAAAGCGCTAAGGGTCACCTGGCTGCCGGAGCAAAGAAGGTAATTATGTCTGCTCCTTCTAAAGACGATACTCCAATGTTCGTAATGGGTGTTAATAACGCAAAATACACGAGTGATATGGATTTCGTATCTAATGCATCGTGTACTACCAACTGTCTTGCACCAATCGCAAAGGTATTAAATGACAAGTGGGGAATCGAAGAAGGTTTGATGACTACTATTCACGCAACAACTGCTACTCAAAAAACCGTTGACGGTCCTTCAATGAAAGACTGGAGAGGAGGAAGAGGCGCAGGCCAAAACATTATTCCTTCATCAACAGGCGCTGCTAAAGCTGTAGGAAAAGTTATTCCTGAATTGAATGGAAAACTTACCGGTATGTCTTTCAGAGTTCCAACTCCAGACGTTTCTGTAGTTGACCTGACTTGCACGCTGAAAAATGGCGCTACGTATGAAGAAGTTTGCGCAGCAATGAAGGAAGCTTCTGAAGGAGAATTAAAAGGTGTATTAGGTTATACTGAAGATCAAGTTGTTTCAAATGATTTTGTTGGCGATGCAAGAACTTCTATTTTCGATGCGGGAGCAGGCATTCAGTTAAGCCCTACATTTGTAAAGGTGGTTTCATGGTATGACAATGAAATGGGATACTCTGAAAAAGTTGTTGACCTTATCGCATATATGGATACTAAAAAGTAATTTTAGTATTTAAATCATAAAAAATACCCGGGAGTTTCTTCCGGGTATTTTTTTATCAAAAATTTCAGATATTCATCAAATCAATCACTTGATTGCTTCTAAGGTGCAACTTATAAAGGCACGCAATTAAGAGTGATTAGCCGGTGTAATTCCATATTAATCAATACTGAAGTTGATGTTTGGAAATAGTCAAATAAATTACCCATTTTCCTAACCACCTACCCTAGCCCCTCCAAGGTGGGAATCAATAGCTCCACTTTTACCTTTTTAGCTTTTACCTTTTTACCTTTTTACCTTTTTACCTTTTTACCTTTTTACCTTTTTACCCTTTGCCTTTTAGCTTTTAGCTTTTAGCTTTTATTCTAACGCATAAAAAAGGGCAAATAATGCCCCTGCCCCTTTACCCAAAACGATTCTTTTAAATCCTAAATCAATTCCATTTGCGCATCAGTGATGTCAAGATTATGGAATACCTTCTGTACATCATCATTATCTTCCAATATATCGATCATTTTCATCACTTTACCGAAAGCATCATCATCAAGGGTTACGGTAGTATTCGGAATTCGCTGTAGTTCCGCATTTTCTGTTTCAACTCCCATTTCTTCCAATTTCTTTTGAACTCCTCCAAAATCACTCATTTCACTGATAACGGTCAAATACCCGCCTTCTGAAGTTACATCCTCTGCTCCACAATCGATCATTTCAAGGGTAAATTCATCCTCATCCATATTCTCAAGCAATTTGATGTTGAACACTCCCTTTCGATCAAAAATAAATTCAAGTGATCCATTCGTCCCCAAACTACCTCCATGCTTGGTAAAAGCAGCTCTGACACTGGAAACTGTTCGATTTGTATTATCTGTTAAACACTCCACAAACACTGCCACGCCATGTGTAGCATAACCTTCATAGGTCGTTTCGTGATACTGATCAGCATCGGTTCCTATAGCTTTTTTTATTGCCCTATCTATATTGTCCTTAGGCATATTATTTCCCTTGGCATTGGAAATTGCTAACCTTAAACTAGGATTACCTTCAGGATCACCTCCACCCTCTTTTGCAGCAATCGAAATCTCCTTCAGAATTTTTGTGAATATTTTTCCTCTTTTAGCATCAGCTGCTCCTTTTTTTCTTTTTATGGTCGACCATTTACTATGTCCTGACATTATTCAATCTAATTTAGTACTGCAACAAAATTAACAGTTTTAAGTAATTTATAAGGAATCAAAATTCATTAATTCATCAACTTTCCTCTAAAAATATTCTTATCCGCTTTCAATTGAACATGTTTGAACCAAATATTGAGTACTACACCAAATATTGTGAGTCCCATACCGAAATAAACAAGGTAACTGAATCCTTCATCAAAAAACACGTATCCAAAAACCAAAGCATAGATTATCCCCAAATATCGAAGACTCGCCACCTTTGAAATCTCTTCTGTCTGGAAAGAGCGTGTCATAAAATATTGGGCAATTTGTGTCAATACGCCCACCATCAATAAAATAAACCAATCCATACCTTGTGGCATTACCCAATTAAAACAGGTCCAAATACCGGCGATTGGCAAGGTGACCAAGGGAAAATAGAAAATAATAACTAAGGGATGTTCAGAGGTATTCAGTTTTCTGATGCAATTAAAAGCTACTCCGGAGAATAAAGAAGAGCTGAAACCCATGAGAAGATAAATAGCGCCAATCCTTGGATCAAAACCTTTCACCATCACAATCCCGACAAAGGATATAATAAAGAAAAACCACTGAATGGGTCGTACTTCTTCTTTCACAAAGAATATTCCTAAAATTGTTGCGAATACAGGCGAAAGAAATAAGATGGTTGTGGCGGTGGCGAGCGGAATTTCCTGGATTAATCGATAATACAAAATAAGAGCCATAGCTCCTGAAAAACCTCGCAGTATCAATATTTTTTTGTTTTTCCCCCAAACCGAAACTTTGGATAATTTTAAGATGCCGACACTCAATACTAAGGATACCACCGATCGAAAAAATACTACCTCAACAGCCGGAATATGAGGAACCAGCTTTACTGCCACATTCATCAACGAGAAAAATAATGTAGCCAGTAGCATGAACCAGATTCCTTTACTCATTATGATGCTGATAAAACGTAGATTTTAATAAAAACACAAAACTAAAAAAAAATTGAAAACAGATATTAAAAAAAGTCCAGAGTAAGATTAGCTATTTATCAACTCTGGAATGGACTATTTAACGATAAGGCCATCTTTTATCTCTAGCGTTCGATCAGCCATTTGAGCCAGGTGTTCATTATGTGTTACAATGACAAATGTTTGATTGAGATCTTTCCGCAGCCTAAAAAACAATTCATGAAGATCATCGGCATTTTTTGAGTCGAGGTTACCACTAGGTTCATCGGCAAATACAATTTCCGGATCGTTGATCAATGCTCTTGCAACAGATGCCCGTTGCTGTTCTCCGCCTGAAAGTTCCGAAGGTTTATTATTTTTTCGATCACTGATCCCCAACAATTCCAACAATTGCAAAGCCTTTGCCTCAACCTTCTTTGGGTCTTGCTTACTGATATAACCCGGAATACATATATTTTCCATTGCCGAAAATTCAGGCAGTAGGTTATGGAATTGAAAGACAAAGCCAATATTCATATTCCGAAACCTGGCGATCTGATTATTATTCAGACTAGTAATATTTTCTCCTTTAACAAAAAGCTCACCTCCATCGGCATTATCCAGGGTGCCCAAAATATGCAGCAATGTGCTTTTTCCTGCTCCTGAAGCCCCAACAATTGAAACAATCTCACCCTTTTTAATTTCAATATCAATCCCCTTCAACACCTTCAGGTCTCCATACGATTTGGCAAGTTGCTTTCCTTTAAGAATCATTAAGTATCTTTTGCTACATTAAAATTAATTCAAACATAAGAAATTCGTGCAAATTTTTTTACATGATACGTAAAAACATAAGTTTTTTTTTAATCAAGGTTTATCCTTTGGTAAATATTTTTAAAACCTCTAGTTTAGACCAAAATATGAGACAATGAATATTCACGAATATCAGGCAAAGAATACACTTAAAAGTTACGGCGTCAATATCCAGGAAGGGATAGTCGCAGATACACCATTAAAAGCTGTAGCGGCAGCAAAAAAACTAAACACCGACACCGGAACAAACTGGTGGGTAGTAAAGGCTCAAATCCATGCCGGAGGAAGAGGAAAAGGGGGAGGGGTGAAACTTGCCAAAAGTTTGCAGGAGGTAGAGGAAATTTCAAAACAAATCCTTGGAATGCAATTGGTGACACATCAAACTGGCCCTGAGGGCAAGAAAGTTCACAAAGTACTCATAACTGAAGATGTGTATTATCCAGGCGACACGGAGCCTAAGGAGTATTACGTAAGCATCTTATTAGACCGGGCAACAAGTTGCAATGTGGTAATGGCTTCTACAGAAGGAGGTATGGATATTGAAGAAGTAGCAGCAAAAACTCCGGAAAAAATCATAAAAGAATGGATCGATCCGGGACAAGGACTGAAACCTTTTCAAGCCAGAAAAGTTGCTTATAAATTAGGCCTTGAAGGAAAAGTGGCACGTGAAATGTCAAAATTTATCCATTCATTATATACCGCGTTTATTTCGACCGATGCATCATTATTTGAAATTAATCCGGTGTTAAAAACTTCGGACAACAAAATCCTTGCTGTTGATGCTAAAGTTAATCTGGATGACAATGCGCTATACAGGCACCCTGAGCTTGAGGCTATGCGTGACATAACCGAAGAAGATCCGTTGGAATTGGAAGCTGGAGAAGTTGGACTAAACTATGTGAAACTAGATGGCAATGTTGGGTGCATGGTGAATGGTGCCGGATTGGCGATGGCTACCATGGATATCATTAAGTTATCTGGTGGTGAACCGGCAAACTTCCTCGATGTTGGAGGAGGAGCAAATGCAGAAACGGTAGAGGCAGGGTTCAGGATTATCATGAAAGATCCAAATGTAAAAGCCATCCTTATCAATGTATTTGGAGGAATTGTACGGTGTGACCGGGTTGCTCAAGGCGTGGTTGAAGCCTATAAAAATATTGGTACAATTGATATTCCAATAATCGTCCGACTACAGGGCACAAATGCAGCAGAAGGCGCAAAAATCATTGATGATAGTGGACTTAAAGTAAAATCTGCTGTTTTGCTCAAAGATGCAGCCGAGAGAGTAAAAGAAGTACTGGCTTAATGATTTTATAAAATCATTGGACAACACGCAGATTTTATTCATTTTTGCGTTCGAAATGCGCCCGTAGTTCAACTGGATAGAATACCGGATTTCGGCTCCGGGGGTTGAGGGTTCAAATCCTTCCGGGCGTACTTTTTTACATATCCAATCAAGTCAAAATAGTCTAAATTTAATGTATAGGCAGTTTTGACTTTTTTTATGGTAAATAATTGCTGCCTTTTTCTAATTAAATCTGCCAATGCTTAATAGATCAACACAAAACACGATCTAAGGGAGGAACACTTAAGAATTAATCCTATACCGAGAAAAGGATTAAACTTTTCCTCAACTTAAAAAAGAATCGCTCTGAAATTTATATCAGTAAAATTAACGTTCCCTTCGATAGGGTAAAATGAACTCTCCATTCCGTTATCAAACATTCACTTTTATTCGCCCTTCTTTCATATTATTTACCATAATCTGATGATTGCCAATGATGGTGTAATGTGCTTTTAGCTTTGTTAAAAATAACTTATCCAATATTTTATTATACACACGCCCCTTATCATCAATTAGGTTATCATCCTTTTGATGAAAAACTATCGGCTCATTTTCAGCTTTAACAATTATTTTTTTTTCATCATCGATTTTTAATTCGCCTGAAATCCATTGCCCTTCCTGTATTGTTGGATTTCCCAATCCTTCATTTATATCCTGTAACGTACCATAAGCACAATGGTCATTTTTAAATATAAAGATGATTTTAGATTTTAAAGGAGAAATATAATTTATATAAACCTGCTTTATCCTGGACAGTTGATTCTCATTGCCAAATCGTTCCTTTGCGTCATGCCTTATCGCCTTGAGATAGATACTCTCTTCAATAAAATGCCTTTCCCGCCCCAAAAGTCCAAGCCGCTGACAAAAATCTATGTCTTCATATCCATACCCGCTCATGCGCTCATCAAACCCTCCTAAAGCTTCAAAGTCTTTTTTGAAACATGCGATTCGTCCAAAAGTATCTGAAATATTATTCAGCTTATCATCGTAGTTAACGGATAGAAAACTGCTTTGATTTTTCTGAAAATGCTTGTTAATGTATTCCGCAAAATTTGATCCGGCAAAATTGTCGGCATCCATGTTACAAACAATATCTCCAGTGGCGAGTTTGAATACCATATTCCGGGAATGACTCCGCTGAAAGTATTTTGGTTGGTCAGTTCTTTTAAAAATCAATCTGCCATCGCTAAGTTCTTTGGCGAAATTTTCATAAATCCATGCATCCAATCCATCACTGGAATTGTAATCAAGTAATACAAATTCAAGTTCCGGGTATCCCCTATTTGAATTCATATTTTCCGGCAAGGTCTTCATCACATGCTGAAGACGATTCATACTAACTGTGCAAAATGATATCTTATACAAATCCGCTTGATTAAATTACTTATTATTCGATAATAAAAGCTATTTCCGTAATCACAACCATTCAAAAAATTCACTCAAATCTTCATTTTTTAGTATAGCCTGTACAACCGGACCATTAAAATGCAAGTGAAGTGGCCTTTGCTCAACCTTTAGTGAGTTTATTCGAATTAACTCTGCCCTTACTCTGTTCAATTCACTTTGATAAATAGCTGCATTAAATCCTTCTTTCTGAAAATCATCATAATGTGCTCTAAATATATGAAGTGGTGTACCCAATGAGAAAAAGATTTCACAATTATGATCCAGGGAAATTACATCCTGATGCTTAAGGTAGATTAATGACCAATAATACTGATTGCTCCATTGATAGTACGTATTCATCTTCATCCCATCAATCTGAATATCTTTTATATTTGCAAATGATTCAACAGGAGGCTCATCATACCTGTTCATTAATTCAAGAATACTCTTGCTTTCACCAATAAAGCCTCCACCGTTTAAATACTTGCAGTTACCACTACTTTTATAATACGAATCTAGTGCAGGGACAGGCCAGCAGTTTTGTTCCGCCGCATATAAAATAGGAATTTTAAATTTCCTAAACCTTTCTTTAATCTCCTTAGTACCCCGAAGAAATAATGTGTCATAGGCATCAATACACATAATCGTCTCATTAGAATAAAGCTTCTCCAGATAGCTTTTCAAAACGCTGTCTTTAATCCTGTTTCCTGTCCATTCTTTCTGATATTTCAATAACACCAGATCTATATTATAATAATCACAGGAAGCCTTCAGATATTTGATATATACAGGGTGCTCAGTATTTGATACTACCGTTACTACTTTCACTACTTATTTTTATTTTTTCTGGAATCTAATAAACAAAGGCAAATAAACCCACAATGCAACAATCGAAAACACCAATCCACCAATAGCACCGGCAGCGAAGGCAAACCAGAAAACTTCATTTTGTCCCTGCCAGATAAATGGTGTTAAACCCAGGACAGATGAGATAATGGTTAATATCACAGGAATGATCTTTTGATTGTAGGCTTTCAGATATAAGCCAAATTCATTCCTACTAGGATATTGTTTTCTGAGATTATTAAAATCATTGATGATGTACAATCCGGCATTTACTACCAGACCACTTAACAAAATAAAAGAGGCAAATCCTCCCTGGTCAAAATTGATATCAAAAAGATAAAATGTCAGAAACACACCGATAAAGGAGATGGGGATCATGCTGATGATGGCCAGGGGTTGGGTAAGCGATTCCAATAGAATGGAGCAAATCACAAATATAATTACCATCACCAGGATGATTAAATAGTATTGTTTTTTGTCCTTTTTGTTCCACCAGGAAGAATAATCTCTCCCGTCCGACACTTTAAAACCCAACGGTAGTTGTGGTTTCATTTGTTCAACAAATTCATCCCTGATGATTTTGGAAAGCTTACCCGGCCCGATAAAATCATATAGGACGAATAACTGATATTGTTGATTCTTTTTAAATATCTCATTGCCTGTCTTTCTTTTCTCTATGCTTGCCACATCCTTTAATTTTATGATGCTGTTTTTCAAATTCAGTGGCTCATTTCGAAAATGCCACAGCGCTGCGTGTTGTTTATCAGAGGTCTTTAGATTGACGGCATGCGATTCCCCGTTTACAAAAACAGGGGCTAAAGAAGTCTCGTTGATGCGATTTTTTAGTTCATTGTAATATTCCGCTATGGTATATCCATGCATGGCCAGCACATCATTTTTGAAATCCATGTTATACTCATGCAGTGTATTTACCCTCCAACCGTTGTCTCCCTGGAGATCATATGCTTTGATTCTTGGGTTTTCCAATAACCAGGTTCCCAGCATTTGGGCATAGGCATAGAGCTGTTCATAATTATATCCTTCCAGTTTTATGCTGCTGTTTTTATACCCACCGGAACTAACTGAATTACTAAAACCGCGCCCCACTCCATACACACTCCAGTCCAATCCGCCCAAACTGATTGCTTTACCTGTGAGCGCATCCTTTAGAAAATATGGAAAACCGCTAAACTCATGCTCTTTCTTAAACAATATCCTGATGCTGGAGTTTTTGTAGCTGCTTATCGAGGTTTGAAAGGACTCAATCTCATCATACTGACTAATGAAATTTTCCATTTTTAAAACTACATCATTTAGCTGTTGTACCGTACAACCTTCCGGCATGCTTCCTCTTACAAAAAGGGTGGTCCTTCCCGGTTCACTATAGAAAGAGCTTTCAAATACATATTCCGTAAACAACCTGATCGAACCTCCCAGAATCTTTTCAGCATACGGCCTTAGTGTTTCCTGATAGACGCTGCCTCCTATGGTGTTATTGTATAATGAATCAAGTTTACTTTCTCCCTCCAATTTTTCTGGTAGCCAGTGAACAGGCATTCCAAAACCCAGGATAAATAACATAATCATTACCCACTTATATTTTCTGGTAAACTTTATCCCAATTCCATATATGTTAGTCAGGCGTGCTATCCTTCTTTTTCGTTTGCTTACAGTCACCTTTTTTCTGTCTTTAAGTCTGATCTTATCCATCAAGGCAGGAATAAAAAAGAGGGCGATCAGGATGGAGACACTTAGGTTGATGGTGATGACAAAGGCAAAATCCACCAGGTTAATCCGCTGACTTTCTTCCAGGAGGAACACCATACTCAAGGCGCCTATGGTCGTTATCGAAGCTGCCAATATGGCCAACAGCACTTTCCGGTTTTTTTGATGGTGATAATGATCCACCATCACTATGGTATTGTCAATAATGATCCCAAATGAAATGGTGAGCCCCGCCAGCGAATACAAGTGTATTTCCAGTTTTAATATATAATAAAATATGACTGCGATGATCAGGTTGGCCAGTAAGCTGACCGTGATGAGTAGTAAATATTTCACTTGACGGCTGATAATTAATACAAAACTCAGCAGTATCACCATGGACAAAATAGTTCGGAAACCAATTTTTTTGAGTTCCTTCGCTATAAATTCTGTGGTGTCGTAGGCAGTTAAAAGTGAATATCCGACCGGCAACCCTGCTGATAAATCCGCCATGCTTGTTTTAACCTTTCCTGCCAGGCTCAGGTGATTTTCATTGTCCGATGGATAAATGACAATATTAATGGTATTCAGGCCATTGATGCGATAATAGCTCTCCGCTTGCTTCTCCACCAATCGTGCAGTAGCAATATCTGATAAATACACGATCCGGCCATGTTGATTGGCGATGGCAAGGTTTTCCCAGATATTATTGTTCTGGCGCCTGGTCTGAATCACCAAAGGAATGGCATGGATATCTGAAGCTCTTTTTTGATTTACCAGCCCAATATTTTGCTCATGGTTATGGGTATTGATTGCTTTTATAATCTCAGTGACTGATAAACCAAGCGCATCAATTTTCTCATAATCATATTCGATCTTCCATTCAAAAGGCGTCGATCCATACACCTTTACTTCACTGACTCCCTTAATAGCTGCTATTTTTGCGATCAGATGATCTTCGGCATATTTTTGAATAATTCTTGGACTGGCGCTCCCATTTAGGGTATAGGTCATAATTGCTTGTGCCTGTCTTCCGGTGGTTCCCAAAGATAAAAGCGGATACCTTACCTCTTTTGGTAACTTTGGATACACTTGTCGAATTATTGATGCCAATTCAAAGCGGATAGCATCCAGGTTTACATTTTTCTTGATCGAAATCTGAATCTTACCTTCACCCTTGGAGGTTTGTGAATTAATGTCTTCAACCCCGTTTATTATACTGAATAGCCCTTCCAGTTTGGAAGTCACTTCCTGCTCAATCACCCTGGCAGAAGCCCTGGGCCAGGAAAAAGAAACTGAAATGGTTTGAAGCGATCTCGATGGGCGCAGCTTTAAGTTGATCAAAGGCAAAAAACTTATTCCTATCAAAATGAGCAATGTGAAAACCAGAATAATGGTAAAAGATGAAATGTTCCCGGGACTTCCTCCATTTCTTTTTAAATCCGATGAAAGTTGATCACTCATCATCGTTTTATTTCTTTATCTTTTTCCAGATAATAATAAAGTAAAGGGATGACAAAGATGCTCACCAAAGTACCAATAAGCATCCCTCCTATGATAGTTAACGCTAGCGGCTTTTGCAGATCAGCGCCCATTCCGGATGAAAGTAGAAATGGAATCAATGCCAATATCGTGGTGATACTGGTCATCAATATCGGTTTTAACCTTCTAAGCCCTGCCACATGCAAGGCACGCATCATGGGCAGCCCATCTTTTCTCAATTGGTTTATGGTATCTATTTTTAGTATGGAGTCATTGATGATGATCCCCGTCATCACAATAATTCCTATCATCGACATGATATTGATGCTGTCTCCGAAAATCCATAGAAAAAGAAATGCCCCAAACAGATCGATAGGCACTTCCAGTAGTACGATAAATGGCAGGAGCAGCGATTCGAATTGTGCCGCCAGGATGAAGTATAACAACAAAAGTGAAATGGCGAGGATGACCATCATTTCCTTCATGAGTTCCTGTGTTTTGAAATAGCTTCCTGAAAAACTTACTTCAAACGATCTATTCGAATTCACAATTTCATTTATCGATTTAATGAAACCCGCTACCTGATGGTTTTTTACATCAAACGGAACAGGGAAATATGCCCCTTCCTGACCTGCTGCGATGGACTTTAAACTCTTATCCGTATGTTGTTTTACCAGGCTTCGCACCGGAATGGCTTCATCGTTACGGTTCTCGATACTTAGTTGTGAGAGAATTTCATCAAAACTCTCGAATCCTGATCCGATGACGACCGGAACAAAATACTGGTTATCCGTGATCAGCAAGACGGTATTTTCATTAAAGGCGCTTTCAAGGGCCGAATAAAGGCGTTCGATGGCCACATCATACAGCAGCAAGCGCTCATAATCTACTTCCAATACCAACATTTCCTGCCATTCGGGTTCGCGAATATGATTACCAATGGCAGAACCTACAAGTGAACTTAACAGCTTTTCCAATTGGCCGATATAACCTTTTCCAAAATTCTCCACTGCACGTATCCGCGCCTCCAACGGCGCTTGTTTGTCGTTAAATACCGCCTCAAAAATGTTTTCCGCATCCTCGAAGTGTAGCATGGTATGTGGATACTGCTCATTCAGCATATGCCTTAGTTTATCCGCTATTTTTTCAATGTCCTCCGGGGTGTTTGCTTTGATGTAAAGATTTGCTTCTGACAGGGAGAACCCTTCATGTTGATTGAGCACGAAATCCTGCTTGCCAAGCATCGCGGTATAATCGACCAATAGCGAATCGACCTCAATGAGCAAGCCCCGAAGTCTCTTCTGGTTTTCACCAAGATTGATGCTCTCATTCCAATTGATTTTTACCAGGGCTTCATTCTTTTCATATTCCGGCAATCGATTGATTGATAGTTGGGTAAATAAAAAACCTGCCGCCACAATCAACAAAACCACAAAAATCCATATTGTTTTTTGATGTCGCATCACGAAAACAAAGCAGTTTTCATATATTCTGGTATAGCGAATACCTTTGACCTTATTTAATAATTCATTGATCTTGAATGCCTTTTTTCTTTTATAAAAAAGATGGAAATACACTGGAAGCAGGGTAATGGAAATGATCAAAGAGCTAAATAAACCGATGGCCACGGCCATCGCCTGGTCATAAAATATAGCTCCGGTGATCCCGCTAAGAAAAATCAAGGGGATAAACACCGCGCAGGTAGTCAACACGGAACTTAATAAAGGCCTGAATATCTCATTAACGCCCTGGATACAAGCGGTACTTAGTTTCTTACCCATCTCCAGGTGCTGGGAAATATTGTCAATCACAATGATCGAATTATCTACCATCATTCCTACGCCGAGGATCAAGCCGGATAAGGATATGATGTTGATAGAAATATCGAACAGATAAAATAGCATGAGGGAAATGACCAATGTGGTTGGAATGGTGATGCCGATAAGAATGGGAGAACGGATATCGCGTAAAAAGAAAAACATGACTAAAAAAGCTAAAATGGAGCTCCACAATAATCCCTGTTTCAAATTCGAAATAGAGTATTCCAATAATTTGGTTTGATCCCGGGTCACTTTAAAATTTATATGAGGATAATCAACATTTAAATTTTCCATCAAAGCACCCAGGGATTTTTTTAATTGATTCATCTGGGCATCACTCCGTTTGATCACCGCCATTGTAATCGTTGGCTTATTGTTGGATATCACCATCCCATTCTGCTTTTGTGGTTGTTCTGTTACAGAAACCAATTCCTTAAGTTGAAATATCCGGCTGTCCACTTTCAGGTAAATATCTTCAATATCCCTGATCGTTTTCAGCGAAGAAGAAAAGCGGACATTATATTGATATTGCCCATCGCTTATGGTAAGGTTTCCCAGGTTGATGTTGTTTTGATTGATCGCCGTTTCAAGGTCTTCCAGGGAAATATTCAGGGCGTTGAGTTTATCCCAATCGGGTATGATGAGAATTTCCGGAAATACCATGCCGCTCATATCTACCAGGGCTACTTCCGGTACTTGTTCAATCCGCTTTCTAATGACCTGGTGAGCGAAAGCGCTCAACTCAATAAAGTCCTGTGATATTTCGAATTCTGAAACATTGTTTGTCGCCTCTTGCTTTATGGTGAGGTTGAGATAAAATGCCGGGATTTCTGTGGCGCTGGCTTTGATGACTCTTGGGCGCTGCAAATCTCTTGGTAAATGCTGCAATGCCAGGTCTATTTTTTCATTGGCCTCGATAAATGCCAGATCAATGTCTGAGCCAAATTCAAAATCAAGCTCAATGATTGCATATTCATTATACGTACTACTCCGAATATCTTCCAGATGAGCGGTTTGCAATAAATACCTTCTTAATGGATTCGTGATGGTATTTTCAAGTTCTCTTGCAGATAGGTTTTCCTTATTGATATGAACTGATATTTTTGGTATATCCGTATCGGGAAGTAAAGATATCGGAAGCTGTAAGCTCGTCACAGCGCCAATGACCAAAAAGGCCACGAAGGTCATGCTTACAGCAATGGGTCGTTCAAGTAAAAATTTTACCATATAGGAACTGAGTTTAAAAAAAATAATAAATATTCGTCATTGCGAGGCACGAAGCAATCTGTCTGAGATTTGCTAAGGTCTTGCAGATAGCCAGGAGATTGCCACACTCCGCAAAAAGCTACGTTCACAATGACGACCTTTAACCACGTCATTGGAATTATATTGATTAAAACTTCTACTCCAAAAACTCATCGATCTCCACTTTGCTTTCGTGTGCCAGATTCAAATTTCCATTTACAATAACCGTATCGCCCGAACTGAGGCTGCCATTTTTATCCGGATGGGCGATCACGGCATAGGAATCACTGTTCTCGTGCTGGGTCTGCACATAGGTCCAAAAAGCAATTCCTGACTGATAGGTAAACAAGACCTCCTGGTTTTGGCGAAGCACCACTGCTGTTTTGGGCACAATTAGCTGATTGGTTACTTCATTTTCGATCAATACCCTCACATTCATGCCATCGTACAGCTTCCCAGGATTGCTTATTGTAGCTTTGGCCGTGATCAATCCATTCTCATCGACAATAGGATTGATCTCCGTGATTTCCCCTTTTAAAGAAACACCATTGGCATGTACATCTACACTCACCTTTTTACCCAATTCAATACTGGTAATTTCAGATTCAATCACTTTGAATTCCACTTCAAATCTCGAATCGTCGATGATCGTACAGAACACTTCTCCCGGCCTGGATTGTTCATGCTTTTTACGGGTGAGATTCACTACTTTTCCATGAAAAGGCGCTTTCAGTTCTGTAGATCTAAGATTTCTCTTTGCCACTTCCAAGGCAACTTTTGCCTCTGCATATCCCGACCGGACTTCGGCAATGCGTAATTTTTTCCTGCCTTCTTCAGATATTGTATCTGCTAAAAGCTGTGCATGGCTCAGAAAAAAATCCTTTAAATCAAGTTCCGCTTTTTCCAGGCTTATCAGGGACTGATTGTATTGCTGTTCAAGCTCTTCTCTATCGAGCCTGGCGACAACCTGACCTGCTTTCACCAACGAGCCATTGGAGACTAATACCTCTACAATGGTCTCAGAAGCTTTGAACTGAAGGTCGCTTTTTTGGATTGATTTTAATTTGCCATTGCTTACAATTTCCTTGGTGAAAGTAGCATTAGAAATGCTTAGTACATCCACCAGGTTTTTTTCTTCCAGAAATTCCCGTTTTTCTATTTGCTCTTCGTCAGCTTTACTTTGTGTATTGCAATTGTAGAATAGAAAGGAAAAGGCAAAGATTAAAAAGTGTCTGATTCTCATACTGAAAAATTTCTTGTTGGTTTTATTTCACTGATTGAAGGTATTCATTTTCTTTGACAATTCTTCTCTCCTAGAATTTATATAACATACTTCTCCAATACCTTTCCTTTTAACTATTAATGCATTTCCATATTGATCAAATACTTTGCTTTTCGGAAATACTAGCACAGGTTTTCTGAAAAATATGCTTTCTTAAATTGAATTTAATCCGCCATGAGTAATAAGTAAATTCCATTTTTTTAAAATTCGACATCATGAACCTTTGTATTTGGCAATAATCAAGCATAAATTATCGTATATAGATACATTTTCAAATGCCTCCATTAAAGTATTTTTCTCAAAGTTATCTAAACCTGTATTTTGATTCATCATTGACAATAAATCAACAATTTCATGTGCTGTAAATTCAAATATCATATATTCATCTGATATAAAATGAATCTTTTCTTCATCAAAAAACATTTCCTGTCCTTTATATAAAAGAGTATTTACAATACCTTTTTTGCCTCCATTCCTATTAACGTAAACCAAATATGGATCCGAAAACCTATGTACTCTCCCTTTTTGCCTTATTTCTTTACCTAATACCAGCAACCATTCATCCGTATAGCTGAGCAATGATATTTTGGGAAAAGTTTGATTTGTCTTTGCTGCATTGTAGGAAGTATGAAATTTGGTACTCCAACAGAAGTTTAATTGATTGTTTTTAAGATTCCATATCGTATCTGTTTTGGGGGTAGACAAAAACACATTTCCCTTATCTTCAAATAATTGATAAGGACCATTTAACCCTCTAAGCTTATTTGTTCTTTCTCCAAGTACAAGTTCTGAACGAATCTCGCCATGAAGATCTTGACTGATTAATAGGGTGGTAAGGATATTTTTTTTCAAATATGTGTCTAAGATATAATATAGTATAGAATCGTTTACCAGAACTAAATCATTAACGATGCCTTCTCTCCTTTTCAAAAATGTGAATTCACTACTTTCAAGATCGAAACAAACAAAATGTGATTTTTTTTGTCTGTCGGAAAAATATAGTTTTCGATCAATAATGATTGGCGAATTTGTGGATATATATTCTTGCGGCCCCTTACCTCTATCCAAAATCTTACCTTTAAATGATCCATCTATATCAAAATGCAGTATTTTGTCACTTAAAATTACAATAATATCTTGCCCATTAGTAAGAATACGCCTTGATTTATCTCCTAAAAAGGCATCTTGATTATTTTCAAGAGGAACAAAGTAAACGGAATCAAAGATTTCATCTAAATCCAACTCAATTGAATCTTTTACCGATGCATAGGATATACCTGATAGTATTGGATTTTTACTAGTAATATTATTTTTCTTGATCTTTTCTGAGCAGCCGAACATTGATACTACAGCAATGGCTAATAAAAAATGGTACTTTAAAAAAGTCATAATATAATGCGTTTGTTTATGTGACAGTTTTATATCCTGAATTCAGGATATAAAACTGTCACGAAATTCAAATTTTCTTTACTATTAATTATTGCACTCAAGGAATAATACTTTATATATTTTAGCTCTCATAAAATCTTTGAAGAAATAATTCTTACTTTCACCTTCTCAGAATCAAAAATAAATATACACATTTGAATGTTACAATTGTTATAAGACATAGTATCTTGCCGGATAAAGAAAAGTACATTAGAATATTGCATCTTAAAGACGCAGATAACTCAAATATCTCGAACCTCAATTATGAACTGGAAAAGATTCCTTGGTTGAAAGGCTTTATAAAATAGATCATTTACACTTTCTACTTAAAATAAAAATCCAATAGTTTATTCAATCTGTTGCCTTTGTTACTGAAAATGTTGTGCTGGATAATACCACACTAAACATAAATTCCAATGACTATAACTCCGTATGTGTTTGGACAATTTAGAGATCAGGACACACTTCTTAAGCACTTTTACCTCATTAATCTATAAAGCTACGAGTTCAATTCATTACAATGTTGCTCTGTTTGTTAGCAACAAATAAAACATTGAATCTTAACAGCTAAGAGTCGCTTCAGGTCATACGAAAATACCTTCATAATTTACACGAGCTTTATAAACATAATAATTCCGCAGTTATTGGCTTGATAAATTAATAAAATCCTTTTGACATATTTATTGTTCTCATGGTAGATATTGCTCATTTACCAGTCTTTTAGGTGCTGCTGCCTCACAAATATCTGAAAGCCTCCCGCAAGCGCCTCATTGAACATATCGCACCATTCCTATTCTGGCTACTTCCTCTAATCAGACTTACAAAAGGTTTACTCTATGGTAGGGGTGCGCCATCAATTACTAATAGTCTATCAAGCTTAAACGATAAAAGGATGCAAGATTTGCATCCTTTTATTCTAAGTTTAACCGCATAGACTTTGATGCCACGATGATGTTTCACAACTATCGCAACACCAATGACCCCCACCTTCAGCCATGAACTCTGCTTCTATTGGTGATAAATCACAATAACCACTTTCACCACTTGCATCTATATATGCACAACTTCCTCCTCCCCTAAAATTCACCAATTCCTCTTGGCTCAAAATTTTTCCAGCCTTTAAATTCAGTTTTTCTAATTTTTTCATTATCGTAAAGTTATAATTTAGCCTACTCTTTGTTCTCCTCAGAAATTCCAAGTAAGTAGAACCGTTTTTCAGCATCCCCGAATATTTCTTACAGCGCGCACTTCAGAAACATCGGAACTAAGGTAAAACATATCAGTACACTATTTCTGGACTGAAATTTTTTCACTATTTTTTATATGAAATTTTGTATTAATTCAAATTGAAATCTGAAGTGTGATGACTATTACATCCAATTTTCTTGAATAATCAACACTCCTGAAAAAAATAAAGTTCACAAAAACAATGGTTTTGATACAATTTTAAGGTGAAAAATGGAATTATAATCTTTGTAAACTTCATATTCCATTTTTTTCTTTTATGGTTTAAGTAACAAATTATTGTTATATACTTAAGGAGTGTTTGTATTGCTGTTCAAAATCCTCATGATCAAGTCTTGCGATCACATGGCCTGCTTTCACCCATGAGCCATTGGAAACTAATACCTCTATGATGGTCTCAGAAGCTTTAAATTGAAGGTCACTTTTTTGGATGGATTTTAATTTCCCATTACTTACAATTTCCTTGGTGAAAGTAGCATTAGAAATGCTTAGTACATCCACCAGGTTTTTTTCTTCCAGAAACTCCCGTTTTTCTATTTGCTCTTCCTCAGCTTTGCTTTGCGTATTGCAATGGTAGAATGGAAAGGGTGATGATTAAAAAATATCTGATTCTCATATTGAAAAAATATTGGTCGGTTATATTTAAATGATTCAAGATACTCATTTTCATATATTATTAATCAATAAATCTAATGAAGCACTTGACGTCATAAATCCTTGCTTGATCAGTGTTTCAGTATTCTCGAATTTTATGGATCTATCTTTGCTATAAAAAATAATATCATTTCGTTTTGCCAAAACTTTATTGAATGATTTATATACCATTGAATTATTAAAATGTTGTTTTTCTTTCAATGCTATCATCGTTTTTGAAAAAATATCATGCAAAAATTTTGTATGAAATACCACCCCATTTACATCTGAATATTTAAGTCCATCTACTGAATGCATTCCCTTTCTTAAGTAAGCATCTTTCTTATATTTAATAAGTGAAACCTTGGATAATATCGCCATACCAGGACTTTTGAATACCCTAGACCTTATACCTCCAAAATGAATAGAGTCCTTAAACAACTTCCATTCTTTCTTGTTTAAATGTAATATTTCTTTTTTTAAATAGTTATCATCAAAATATGCATTCTGAAGAAGTGGATTTTCCCCTTTTTTATATACTGTTTTGTTAATGCAACCTTTAGGGTAAATATCAATAAAAAGATTTTTAACAGCTTCATGATTGTGAAGATCAAGGAATTTACAAAACTTTTTTATGTTTATATTTTCACAATAAGGGTAATAAAATAGCTCATCTGCATCAACGACCAAGCACCAATGACCAACTCCAAACTTATCGAGCAATGATTCCATCCAATTCCAATGATTTCTAAATTTTTCATTCGTACTAAAAACATGTGTATTCGGATTTTCTTGAATAAGATCAAGAGTTCCATCATCAGAAGCATTATCTATGACGAAAAATCGATCTACACCCAATTTCCGATAATAATTAAAAAAATAAGGCAATCTTAATTCCTCATTTCGAACAATAACAAAAAGCCTTATCTCCGTATTGTCTTTTGGGATTTTTGTTTTACCTACCATTTTCAACTTCATTTTTGAAATTACTTTTCGCAATCTGTAATAGTTTCGATAATAGAAGGAATATTTAAACAAATGATCCCATCCATGCTTCGCAGCAATATAAGTCTCCATAAAAAAAATTAGAATAAATAATAAATTATTTCAAAGTATAAAAACCATACTCTCATTAAAAAAAACGAAATACACAATGAGAAGAGATTATTTTTAACATAAATCCTCTTTTTCTCCTCCTTCAACCTATTCCGCACTTTTATTGGGTGAGAGAATTAATCATACACCGTCATTAAGCAAGCATCAGTTATTATTATTTTAACACACCCATTTTTCACTAAAACTACCTCAAATCCCTCCAAGGAGAGATATTAGAACTGTTAATACAGGGTGTTTTATCCTTACTTTACTCGAGTGAATTATTGATTTTGAAGTAATGATCTAAGTGGAGTAATCAATCTATATATCAAACGGGTTTCATCTGTAATTATATCTGCTGTTCCATCCATCTGCTGAATGAATTTGAGTGTTTCGCTGTAGGAAGAAAGCATGCCCTCTGAAAGTTGAATTTCCGCCACATAACCTTCCTCTTCAGGAACCAGGGATATGGTATTTACCATTCCTGTAAGCATGCCGTATTCCATATATGGAAATCCGGAAAGTTTAATGTTTACTTTTTGACCGGAGGCTACTTTCCCAAGAACAGATGAAGGGATATATGCCCTGGCGATAATAATTGATTCTTCCGCAGGAACTACCGTTGCTAAACGCTCTCCTGCATTGATCACCTGGTTTTCGCTCCAATAGTTGGTCAATGTAATTTTCCCCTTTATCGGTGAAGTCAATACATAATTTTCGAGCCAATCAACTAACTGCGTGCTTAACAACACCAGGTTTTCATCTAAGGTATTCCGGTACGACATCAACTCATTCTCCCTGGCAATCTCCAATTCCAGTAGTGTTTCCTTTAATTGCAATATGCCTACTTCTGCGCTTTTTATAGATGACTCGAAGGCCAGTAAGGATGACTTGTGATTCAGAATGGTTTGCACTGATCGTTCGTATTCTGTCTTGATAATGCCATAGCCACCCTGGAAATAGGCAGCAGAATCCTGTATAAACACACTCTCTGCTACCGCGAATTCCTGTTGATTTAGGCTCCACTGTCGCAACAACAAATCGTATTGCAGTTCCTGATTTCGTATTCTGCTTTCCATCAGGATGATTTTTTTTCCGATCAGATCTTGCGTTTTGTAGTGAAGCAGGTTTGAATATGATTTATTAAAATTGACGTATGGATTTTGCAACTTACCTAAGGATAAGCCTACAGGCAAGCTTATCAGCCTGACATCTGCTGTCCAATCTCCAATGAAGTTTTGAAGTATACTATCCAATAATAGCATGTCTTCATAATTAGCTGCATTTTCAAGTAAAGCGACTACTGTTCGCTGTTGGATGCTTTGGCCGTCTGACACGTACCATCGGACTATGCGGCCACTCGATTTACAAATGATGGGTGCCGGTGGGTTTATAGTGGTAAGTACAAACGGGGTAGATACTACCACAGGGTAGCTAAAAAAGTAGGAGCCCACAAGAAGCATCATGAATATGAAAAAGAAGACGGTAATCCCCCAACGTACAATCCAACGAGGCACGTGCCCCATGATTTCCTGTACTTCTTCGCTATAGGCTTCGAGGTTTCTATTTCGTATGTTTGGCATTTTATAAAGGCTAAAAGATTATAGCAAAAAGGTAAAGGTTGACAAGTGGTTTTTGACTTTCTAGTCAATACAATTGCCTGGCTCGTTCAAATAGTTGGGGCACAAGCGAGACGCTTGCGCCAGTGCCATCATTGTTATCCGCCGAGTTCCAATTGATCTTTGACGAGTTGGAAGTAGTCACCTTTGGATGCCACCAATTCTGCGTGTGTTCCTCTTTCGGTGATCTTGCCTTTTTCCAATACAATGATCTGATCTGCATTTTTTACGGTACTCAAGCGGTGGGCGATGACCAGGGCAGTTCGACTTGAGAAAAAACCGTTGAGATTATCCATAATAATGCGCTCGTTTTTGGCATCCAGAGCATTCGTCGCCTCATCGAAGAAAATATATTCGGGATCCTTGTATACTGCCCGGGCAATAAGAATGCGTTGCTTTTGCCCACTGCTTAAGCCATGCCCGTCATTACCAATTTTTGTATTCACACCAAGCGCAAGCGATTCAATAAATTCTTTGATATTTGCTGTTTCCATGGCAACATTTAGCTTCTCCATATCCGGGATTTCGTCTGCCACCGCGATGTTGTTGGCAATGGTATCGGAAAAGATATATCCCTCCTGCATCACTACCCCACACCTTCTCCTCCATTCTCCCGGGCTATACTTATCCAGCGAAATGCCATTCAACTCAATGCTGCCTTTCACCAGGTCATAAAAGCCCAACAACAACTTGATCAAGGTAGTCTTTCCACTACCACTCATTCCTACTATGGCCGTGATTTTGCCGGCAGGAATCTCCAGGTTTATTTTGTTCAATACTTTTTCAGAGTGTGGCCCTTCGTATTGAAACACCAATTTTTTGATTGACAAACCAGTACCTTTGGGGATCTCACGAAGTTTATTGTCATTGTGTTTTTCTTCGTCTTCCAGGTCATGGATTTCTCCCAGCCGTTCCAAGCTTATTTTTGCGTCCTGTGCCGCCTGCGTAAAGCCGATAAATTGCTGGATGGGGGCGTTAAGCTGACCGATAATATACTGCATGGCCATCATCATGCCCAGTGTCATATCTCCCGTCACTACTGCCTTGGCAGCTAAAAAAGAAATCATCAGATTTTTTGTCTGATCAATAAAGGTTGATCCGATTTGCTGATTCTGGTTTAAACTCAGTCCCTTCACCTTCACCTTAAATAAACGGGCTTGTATACGTTCCCACTCCCAGCGCTTTTGCCTTTCGCAGTTGTTAAGCTTGATCTCTTGCATACCATTGACCAATTGCACCAAATTACTCTGATTGGCAGACGATTGCTGAAATCGCTTATAGTCAAGTTCCCGTCTTTTTTTTAGAAATAACAAAATCCACCCAATATAAAGTACACTTCCTAAATAAAAAATGCCCAATATGCCCATATGGTAGCCGGCCATTATAAAGGTGTACATCACGAGAGTGAATATGGAAAACACGATATTGATCAATGACCCCGTCAGGAAGGATTGGATGCGATTGTGATCTCCAATTCGTTGCATAATATCCCCGACCATCTTGATGTCAAAGAAGGATATGGGCAATTTCATCAATTTAGTAAGAAACCCGGAAATCAGGGAGATACTAACCCTTGTCGTGACATGGAGCATAATCCAGCTACGGATAAGACCGTTAGCCGCCTGCCCCAGGGTAAGCACCATCTGTGCGACCAACACCATCACGATAAAGGCCAGGTCGCTGTTACCAATGCCATAATCTACAATAGATTGGGTGAGAAACGGGAAAGCAAGACTTAGCATAGTCCCCGTAAGGGTGGCCAGCATCAATTGGAGCAGAAACTTTGTATAGGGCCGCAAATAACCTAACAAATAGCTGAATTTCAATTTGCCTTTTTCTTCAGCATCTTCTTTATAAAAGTCAGGCGTCGTTTCAAACAAAAGCGTAACGCCGTTTTTTCCATCTTTTTCCTTGCTACTTATCCAGCAGTCAAGAAATTCCTCTTTTGTATAGCTAAGCAGTCCATGTGCCGGATCGGAAATAAATACGGTATCCTCCCGATTGTTTTTACCACGAAAGGAAAATAACCTGCTCCTTTTTTTAATTTTATACACGACCACAAAGTGGCTCTTATTCCAGTGTGCCACACAGGGCAATGGCACATCGTCTCGCAACTGTTCCCATGTGAGTTTTGCCCCCTGGGTATGCAGGCCGATGCTTTCAGCCGCCTCACTAATGCCGAGTAAAGACACCCCTGCACGAGTGATGTAGCTGCGTTCACGCAAAAACGCAAGACTATAGGTTTTGCCAAAATATTTGGCAATGATCCGCATGCAGGTAGGTCCGCAGTCCATTGTATCGAGTTGTTTGTAATGGGGAAATTTCAATTAATACAATTGATTTATGAAAAAAAAATACTATGGAATGGTAATTGGCTCAATTAAGTCATTCCGATCCCATATCATTGAGCAAACAGGAGAACTTGTGGAAACTTAAAGACTTCAGATCTTTATATTCCAAAATCATTTGATCCACAATTGTGTCCCTTTAGGTCTGTAGGTATAAATCCTGACGGTTAAACAAGGGGTGTTATCTAATTAAACGACCTTCGGAGAAATATTAATCCTTATTTAAATCCAATAAAGCCCTCCGCTATCCTTTTATCCTATACAATTTAAAAAAATATAATGCACTTTTATCTGGTTCACTGGCTGAAAAATAAAGATATCCTTTGTGGATTTGAAATGTCGGATTAAAAAGACTGCCGAGATTGTATTGAGCTAAGGTTTTAAAATCAGCATCCATTTTCAACAAAAAGAAATCTACATCAAACATACTTTTATTCCTGGCTTTTGTCTTGTGCAGACGATAATAGGTATTACTTGTAGCATTATATTTTATTCCTAAATACCTGGGAGACTTCATTTGCCCTTTAAAAATTGCATCCCGCAAATCGTTTCCGTAATCACTAACGTTGATTTTCATCTCATTTTTATTTGTAATTTCCGGATTGTGTACTTCCATCACTTTTTTGATGGTGTCAAAGGTATATATTTCATTCCCTCCTGGGAAATTAAAAACAAGCAATGATCCATTTCGCACCATAGAGCCATTTCCCAGAAAACCCGTTTTGGGATAAGACGCTACGACTTTCTGTGGATAATTGATCTTGACCGTATGAATTGCAAAACTGTCTAAGGAAATTGAAGCCATAAAATGGGATGAAAAATCCATAGTCCCATCATCACCAAATTTATAACTGGGTTTATACAAAGTGTTGGTCTCCTTATCAAAGCAAATTTCGAAATAATTACCAGTTGTGGGTTTGGAATGTGCCCAGGTATATCCTTCTTTTGCAAAGTTCATGTTGGATTGTTGACTCAATCTGCTGACAACCAAACCTTCTTTTGAAACCCGGCAATACCGTGCAGATCCACTTATTACAATATAATCATCACCAACTTTTATTGCATTCCCAAAACGACCAACTGCATTTGGGCCATCATGATCTAGCTGAATTGAATGGCTAAAACGCCTTTGTTTAAAGTCAAAAACATCAATACGATGGAGTTGATAATTACTCGACACCAAATAATTATCATCCGACAGGTACCATCCTCCATATGCACCCATCTGGTCACCAACAATGGGTATCGATACGGTATCCAGCAATGCTAAAAATTCATTGGTGTCCACCTGCCTAATCTCCTCTTCCGGGTGTTGCTTGCAGCCAAGGATAGCAAACAGGCAAATAAAAAAACATAACAAATGTTGTTTTAAAATATTCATTTTTATTTCATTCTTTGAACTACCTTTTCCAAGGAAAATCAAGCTAAAGTTTGTTCTTTCATCATCCCTAATTATATCTTTTTTATATAGAATGTATGCCAAAAACTGCTTCATCGAAGATTTCTTTATTATAGTTCTGAGTTATTTAAATATGCCAATACGGTGAAATCCGAAAGTTTTCACATGCGCCACTTTGAGGTGCATGTGTTATTTTTTTAATGATATTCTAAAGTGTAAAAAACAGCTTTCAGCACAATTAAATGTAATAAAAAAAATAACAACAAAGCGTTTCCAAGCTCTGTTGTTATTAAAAATATTAGCATGGAAGCCAAGAAATATCACAATCACCATTACAATTTTGCATACATTCATAGACTGCGGCTTGACTATAAGATTCGCAAACTATCCAAGAATCTCCACACCCGCCTCTAAAGTTCACCAATTCCTTATGGCTCAACATTTTTTCAGGGTTTAATTTTAATTTTTCTAATTTTTTCATTGTAATATAGTTATAATTTTTGCCTACTCTTCCCTCCTACGGTAAACCTTCGGAGGGCGATGCGGTTTTCGGCATCCCCGGATGTTTCGTTTTGTGCACGTTAGCGAAACATCTGGGCTAAAGTAGTTGATGCCAGTACACTATTTCTGGACTGAGAGAATTTCTCAATATTAAATTTAATTTCATGCAATAGTGTCCCTATCGTGGTTGATTCATTATTATCGCATTTTCAACACCTGCTACCATATGACTTTTTGCATTTAAAGTTTTTAACATGTTTATATCTCTGGTTAGCATATCCCACTGGCCTCTTTTGATTAGCCAGGTATTGATAGTTTAATGCTTTTGTTCCAAACTTTGTTTTAAGGCTACTTTGTTCAATTCTTTAAGTAATTTCATAGGCGGATAATTTACTATGTGCACAAACTAATCCTCCGATTAACCAGTGTTAGTGACTCAAATGGTTATTCCTATTTAAATATTTGCGGGGTATCCATTCGGAAGACTACCCAATTTGGATATAATGTAGTTTCGATTGCGCAAAAATGTCAAGATGTAACTTTTGCTAAAACATTTTCCCATAAAATAGCAAGTAGGTAGGGTCGGAATCCATCGCATTGAGTTGCTTGATATGAGGAATACCAGTTATTTAATCCTTCAATTCTGCTATTATTACAATAGGATTATCCATTTTCTTTAGGTTTTTCAACCTCATTAAGTGTGGTGGCAGCTTGCTAAACTTATCAGGATTTTTTTCAAACCATTGTACCACCTCATATGCTTCAGTATATCCAATTAGTTCATTATTTTTATTTACGCCAGATATAATAAATGGAAATGCATGATCAATATCATTGATAAATCCAGAGCCATTCTCATCAAAATAATCAGATTTAAAAACTTCTTTTTTTACCTTATCATAAACCATTGTATAATATTTCTTTTCATACTTGAATGAATAAAAAAGAAATCCTGAAGACTCATGGATACTTTTAAACATGAAATATTCGTCTTCCTGAAAATGAGAAGTTTGTTTTTCATAAGGTGGCAAATATTTACCCATATCAAATACATATTTAGGTATCAATTCATTTGGTGTGACATGAAACAATGTGTCATTAAACAATTCATAGAAAAATAGTTTCCTGTCCCATCGATAAAACCAGCCGTTGGGTTTATGCACTATCATTCCCGTTGGAGCAGGTGCAGTTAAGTGATTTGGAAACGTTTTAATAATTGTACCGTCAGCGGTGAAAATATTTAGTTTAGTTTTCTCGTTTCCTGCAAAGTTGGGAACAAATCCCGCGAAGTAGTTTTCATTAATACTCGCTATTGTAAATGTAGATGGTGGTAACTTAACGGAATTTACCATTATTCCATCCAAAGAAAATTCAAAGTTTTTTCCACTTCCACCAGCATTAATAGTATTCTTCGTTTCATTAAAGGGAAGTACTCCCAATGTGCTACGGTAACTACCAGGACTTTTCCCGTATTCACCTATTTCTCGAATAAAATTTCCTGTTTTCCGATCAAATAGTAGCATTTTTCGAAACGCAACTGCCAAAATATAATTGCCATTGGCATAAAATTTACAATCCTTGCTAATCAAGGATTTCTCATTAGTTTGCAGTTGAATATATTCGATTACATTAGCGATTTTACTAATTGTTGCTTTTTGAGGATTTTTTAGTACTTCTGTTAAGTCAACAACATCCAACTTTTTATTAATCGTTTCCTTAATATTTGAGCATGAAAATAACAGAAATATTGAGGCCATTATTAAATACAAGCATTTTTTCATGAAGCACATGTTCTAAATTAAAAATTATTATTCAAAATAAATTCGATAAAAAGTGGGGCTACTTTCAATAGCCCCACTTTTAAATTTAACACTTATCCCAACACGCTTGAATGGATGACACGCAACCATAATCTGTACCATTACAGGTACAATCAAATTGACCACTAGGACAACTTCCACCTCTAAAACTTACTAATTCCTCCTGATTCAATAATTGTTCAACATTTAATTTTAATTTTTCTAATTTTTTCATTGTAATATAGTTAAATTTTTGCCTACTCTTTGTCCTCCTTTGGTAAACCTACGAAGTAAGACCGCTTTTCGGCATCCCCGGATGTTTCGTTTAGCGCGCATTAACGAAACATCGGGACTAATGTAAATGATGCCAGTACACTATTTCTGGACTGAGTGAATTTTATAAACTATTTATAGAGTCTGGTTTTAAAATGCAATTCAAATACTGAGTTTGGGCAAGCATGTACAAACAGGTTTAATGGTTTTACTAGCCCTTCATTCTACACAATTTCAAGGTATGTAAAGCATCTTTATCTATATCTTTTGGGGCAAAATAAAGATAACCATCATGGATTTGAAATGTGTAGAACAGATCTCCAATATTGTATTGGGCGATCGTATTGAAATTACTATCCATTTTTATAAGGAAGTAATCTACATCAAACATTTTATTTTTTCGGGCTTTGGTTTTATGCACACGATAATAAGTGTTGCTATACGCATTGTATTTTACCCCTAAATATCTGGGGGAATTCATCTGCCCAATTAATCTTGCTCTATCATAATCATTACCATAGTCACCAATGTCTATTTTCATCTCATTTCTATTATGAATGAATGGATCATGAATCGCTAAGTGCTGGGTTATGGTGTCATAGGCATATACCTCATTGCCACCTGGAAAATTAAAAATTAAAAAATGACCATTTCGCAACATTTGTCCATCACCTAAAAAGCCGGTCTTTGGAAAAGACTCCACATATGGCTCGGGATATTTTACCTTGATAAGATCTGTAGTCCAATCGGCAAGATCAATGGAACACATGAAATAAGATGAAGTATCAATATTTCCATCTTCTCGAAATTTATACAACTGTTTAAATACGCATTGTCGTTCAATATCGTGAGAAATTTCCGTAAAATTTACAGTGTTGGGGCCTTTGCCTTTTGTGTTATAAACATATCCATTTTTAAAAAAATCGCTGTCTTTTAGCGATATCTTTTTAATAATTAAACCTTCTCTTGAAACCCTATAATAATAAGAACCACTCTTTATTATGTATTCATCTCCAATTTTAATCACATTGCCAATACCTGGAATTCCGTTGGGCCCTCGTTTTTCAAATTGAATGGAGTGACTGAAAGTCCTTTTGTCCAGACTGAAAACATCAATGCAGTTAAAAAAATGATTGACCCCTACAAAATAGTTGTCTTCGGAGATCGTAAATCTCCCATATTTACCAAGCAAATCTGAGGTAATCTCAATCGATATCGTATCGACCATTTGGATGAATTCTGCTTTGCTAAACACCTGGATCTTTTCTGCTGAATTATTTCCACAGCCGTAGATGACGAAATGACTAAAAAGTAGGTAGTAAGTATACTTGTTCATAATTTATATATTTTATGGGTATTCTGTTTTATTGCCTTTAGGTACTTAAAAAAACCATTAATACTAACATGTTACCGATAATTACGCTGCAATTTTCACCCCATATTACTGCTGTATTTCTTTAATTTCCTTTCTGATTTTCATATAGATTTTGTCGATGCTTTGCATTTCTTCAGGATTAACAGACACAGGCTCATTATTAATGGCGGACAGTATTGTTGGCATTGTTTTTTGAGTTAAGAGCAGAACGGCAAGAATAGTTTCCAAGCCTTTTTTTGTTGTTTTGTATTTTCTGCTTTTTTCAATTTTCACTACTAATCCTTTTCCCCTTAATTTTCGGATATCATAAGCAGCCATAGCTGGCGTATAATCCTTTACTTGTTTTTTATCCAACTTTTTTTTCATTAGAATAGCTATATCCTTTGCAGTATACCCGTTAGGTTTGATAGCCAGGGTCGCCACACTTTTCATGATAGCACTAGTCCTGCTTTTATTGATGTCCACTCCGGCAAGTCGATGTGCGCCTTTTTTACTTGCAGAGGTTAATTGTTTAAAAGAACCATCATCCAGAAGAGATACATGCATATAGCAAAGATTGTCTATAAAACTATTCATGATAATGTTTAGTTTACTGACGATTTCGGCAAAATTTGATACACTTCGCTTACACTTCAATTCTTTGGCATTATGAACTACAACTTCTGCCCTTAAAATCCGTTCGCCTTTATCATACAATTTGAGAGTGATCTTGCCGAAGTGAATTTTGAAGATTGTTAAATTATAATCAGGTTTCTCTATACGGATTTCAATGCCAGGTAGCTTTTGTTTGCGGTTATATGGCCGGTTCTTTCCTCCCATCATGGAAGTAAGTCTCTTAATATCCAATTTCTCTCGCGTAAGATTAATCAGATTTTGGTACATCTGATCTAATTGTGTCCCCCGTTTAAACAGAAAGTTACGACTGTATTCTACCTGATAAATGGAATATTGATACTTAAACCCTGATCTCTCTTGTTCTTGCTGATCCAAACCAAACCACAGACACAAATAAATCCAACGGTTACACACACTCTCCAGCTGCCCTTTTTTTATACTTAAGGTATCTACAATTCTCGATAGTGCTTCGCCGTTGGAAAAACTCATAAAACAATTTTCTTCTTTTGTTACCGATAATTTTCTTATTCCTTTTCGTCTTTCGACCCATTCATGACCGTTTAGAATGATTTGAGCACCAAAAGGAAAATGCCCGGATATTTTTATAGTAATATGATCCCATTGGT
>SDBV01001674.1_pt1 | contig 33278 bp, 21 predicted proteins | sample 2277081 | NCBI WGS metagenome assembly SDBV01 (sample SAMN10402039, study PRJNA504765) | marine sediment metagenome | isolation source: marine sediment core GS10_PC15, 223 cmbsf | place: Arctic Ocean: Southern Knipovich Ridge | collected 2010 | reverse complement strand
GGATCAACGACCTCGAGTCCGGCGGCTTCGCAAAACTCGTCCTGCGCACCCACGCCGAGTTGGACCTGACCGACCAGCGCGCCACCGACACATTCTTTCAAGAACAGAAGCCTGATTTCGTCTTCTTGGCCGCGGCGACCTTTTTCTTCTGCTCGTGCTTGCGGAGGTGTGCCGAAACTGGTTTCGTACCCGCCTTGCTCGCGTGGATTGCATCGGCCGGGAGTTTGATGTCGGGTTTCTGGGGGGCCGGTTCCGTCGATTTGGTCACCTCGGGCGGCTGCTTCGCTGTCGGCATCGGCGCCAGCTTGATCGCCGGGACCATTTTCTCCGGCGGCTTCGACGGCTTCAGCGGCGCCAACGGCCCTGGCGGCTTTAGCGGCTCCAACGGCGCCGGCGGCTTTAGCGGCTCCAGCGGTCCCGACGGCTCTAGCGGTTCCAGCGGCGCCGGCGGCTGAACACTTTCCGTCGGTTCTTGCGGTTTCGGTGGGACCGGTTCCTTCTTCTTCGGCGTGTCGGTCAACACGCGAACCTTGCCGGCCAGCCCGCCTCCCGGGGCAATGTAATCCTCGCGGCGGATCGGCTGGGAACCCCGCGCGGCCCCCTCTTTGGCTAACGTGGCGGTCGCCGCCCCCGACTTCTTCGCCTTGCCCGCGCTCATAAAGGCCGTGACCTTGGCCAGTTCCTCATCCGACAAGCTGGCCAGCGCAGACCCCTTCCCCGTGATACCTGCCTTTGTGCAGATATCGACCAGGACCTTGCTGTCGAGATCTAATTGCTTCGCTAACGCGTAGATGCGGATCGGCACCAGGCCACTCCCTTTCAGCTTTTTCCGCGACGGCCCTTTTCTGCCGTCCTCTCGGAACTGTTCAATTCTACTGCATAACGTTCTCCTCTTGAAGGAGCACATTTGCAAAGCGCCCTTGCCCCGCTCAAGTCGCGGCAAAGGCGCCAGAGCACTTCAAACCCGCTCCGGCGGCGGCGCGGGTGGCAGGTTTCGGTTTCTGGGGTCCTTACCCGGCTTCTTCCGGCTGGCGACTTTCCGCGGGCAACGCGGTTTCATCGGCCACATCGGCCTCTGGTTCCAGCGCAGGTTGGTGGGACGAATCGGAGGGGGGGCCGTCGGCCACCTCAGGCTCAGGTTGCGACTGAACCTCAGGTTGTGCCTCGGGCTGGTCTTGGACATCGGCTGCCTCGGCCTCGGGACCGGCTTCCGCCGCAGGTTGCTCGGTCGGCTCGGGGGAGGGATCGTCGGCTGACTCGGTCGCCATCGACTCATCGGTTTCCTGCTCGGTGGTTTCCTGCTCGGTGGTTTCCTGCTCGGTGGTTTCCTGCTCGGCTTCCCTTGCCGCCGCTTCCGCTGCCGCCGCTTCCGCTGCCTCTTTTCGCTCCTGTTCTCGTCTCAGCCGACGCTGTTCGATAGCAGCCCGCTCGGCCTCTTCCGCCTTCACCTCGGCCTGGGCGACAATGGCGTTGACCTGTTCCTCGGTAAGGTCTCCCATCTCCATCAGTATGTCCGGTTCAATCACCGAAAGATCATCGTAGGACAAAAACCCCTCGCCGACCAGTTTCTCGGCCAGCTCGTCCTCGACCCCTTCCATCGAGGTGTATCCGGCCACCGCCTGTTCGATCTGTTCGTCGAGTTCCTCGCGAGTCATGATCTCGATGTCCCAACCGCATAGTTTGCTGGCGAGCCGGACGTTCTGGCCGCGGCGTCCGATGGCCAGCGAGAGCTGGTCCTCGCGGACCAACACGATCGCCCGGCCCAACATTTGGCAGAGGATGACTTCGTCGACTTCTGCCGGCTGCAGGGCGTTGGGGATCAACTGTTGCATGTCGTCGTTGAATCGAACGATGTCGATCCGCTCGCCGCCCAGTTCGTCGACGATGTTTTTGATCCGGTTTCCGCGGACCCCCACGCAGGCCCCCACGCAGTCGACCCGCTGGTCCGAACTGGCCACGGCGATTTTGGTCCGGTAGCCGGGCTCGCGGGCAATGGCCTTGGCCTGGATCACGCCCTCGGCGATTTCTGGAATCTCCTGCTCGAACAGGCGTTGCACCAACTGGGGCTTGGTCCGGCTGAGGATCACTTTCACCCGGCTTCCCTGCTTGCGGACTTCATACACGGTGGCCCGGATGCGTTCGTTGGCGTGCAGCGTATCGCCGGGGATCTGCTCGCCTTTGGGGAGGATGGCCTCGACGTTGTCCAGCGTGACGGTGGCCGCCCCGCCCTCGCAGCGTTGGATCATGCCGTTGACCAACTGCCCCTTGAGTTCTTCGTATTGATCGTACAGCGTATCCCGTTCGGCCTCGCGGATCTTCTGAATCATCACCTGTTTGGCCGTTTGGGCGCCGATCCGCTCGGCCATTTCTTCCGGCGCCAGCGGTTCGCCGTTGTGGGTTCCCGTGATCGCCCCCGTGGCGCGGTCGATCGCCACCTCGATCTCTTCTTCTTCGCCGTAGTGCTTCTTGGCGGCGGAGACCAAGGCAGCTTCGATCCCGTCGAAGACGATCTCTTTGTCGATATTCTTGTCGCGGTGGATCGTGTCAACGATCCTGAGCAGTTCGCTAGGGTCCATCAGTTTTCACTTTCCCCTTAGTCGGGGACGCCGGCCGTCCTCGGGATCTCGGGCCGTCAACCCAACCGATACCTTCGGGCGGAGCGGCGCACTATCTCGACCGCAGCAGCCGGCTTCGGCTACAGGACACTGTCCCAGCCCCCTCGGCCGAAACCATTGCCACGGAAGGCCGAGATGCTTCAAAATCTTGCAACGCCACAACTTAGTGGGTTTAGTAATCTGGTAAGCATACCGGCCGGGACCGGGGGTGTCAAGTCAGCACCCGGCAACCTGTTGGCCCCTTGCGACTGACACACGCCAAAGAGGGGGACGGTCTACATCTGCCGACTGGATTGGCAACCAATACAAGCTTATTGGCAATCGACCACCGGTTCCATCGCTGTCGGAGACGCCTCCCACAGAATCGCCGTCGGAGACGCCCCACAAGAATAGCGAATAATTCGGCTATTGGCCGTCTGACGTGGGGTTTAGCGTCCCCCTGCTAGGTCCAGCGCCGGACCATCACTGCACTGGCCTGACCCTGTGGGGTCACATTGAGCGTGACAAAACTGTCGCCCGCCGCCACCTCGCCGCCGGTGGCCGCCGCCACTGGACACTCTGGATCGGGCGTTTCGTAATTCAACAGCGGAAACAGCCGGCCGTACTCCAGCGCCAGCACGCTGGCCATCAACTCGACTACGCCGCTGCCGGCTCCCAGATTGCCAAAATGGCTCTTGGCGGCAACCACCGGCACCGGGCGGGACCGCCCACCGAAGACCTCTTCGATCGCCCGAGCTTCTTCCGCGTCGCAACTTCGGGTGCTCAGGCCGTGGGCGTGGACGTGTCCGATATCGTCCGGCTCGACGCCGGCGCTGCGTAAGACGGCCCGAAGGACGTTGGTCATCGCCTGGTCCCGCCGGGCAACCAATCGTTGTCCCACGACGGAACTCGAAGCGCTGCCGAGGACTTCGCCGAAGATCGCAGCGCCGCGTGCCTCGGCGGTGGTCAGTGCTTCCAGTACGATCGTGCCTGCTCCTTCGCCCAGAACCATCCCGGTCCGATTGCGGTCGAAGGGGCGGCTGGCCCGGGCCGGATCGCCGTTGCCGTCGGCCAGTTCTTCCTGCTGGATGGCGTGCACCATTTTCATCGGGTGCAGCCGCGTTCCGGTGGCCCCGGCCAGCATCATGTCGGCCGAACCCCGCAAGATCGTCTGATAGGCTTCTCCGACGGCCGCGTTGGCCGCCGCCTCGCGAAGCGTCAGCGAGTTGTTCGGGCCGCGCAGATCGTTGTAAATCGCCAAGTGGCTGGCCGGCATATTGGGCAGATATTTCAGCAGCCACAGGGGAGACATTTTGGGCATTCCATCGGTTGCCCAGCGGGAAAACTGGAACTGGCCCTCTTCGTCCAGGCACTGGAGGATCCCTTCGGTGAATTCCTCCGGCACCGTAAGCATATAGTCGACGCCGAAGGTGATTCCCGCCCGGGTCGGATCGATCTGCCCCTCGGCGATTTTGGCGTCGACCTGGGCCAATTGGGCCGAAGCGATCCCCATCTGGCACTCGCGGCACATCACCTTCAAGCCCTTGCGGATGGCCTTCTTGCGGTCCTTGGGGAGCGGACCGAAATCATCGATTTTTCCCTGGAAATCGCGTACTTCGGCCGCGAACCCCACGCCAGATGTATTCGCTTCACCGGCTGCCAGTGGCCCCACGCCGCTTCGACCTTCGCGCAGGGCCTCCCACAAGGCGTCTTTCGTATTGCCCAGGGGGCTCACCACGCCCATTCCGGTGATCACAACGCGTCGCTGCGTGGAACTCATAGCCTTCCCGTGTTTTCGCTCGCCTTCCCAGATGCCCCAATATCAAGGTCGTCCATTCTATCCGGAAGTCTTCAGCGAGTCGAGAGAACGTTTGGTTACCCCTACCGCGTTTCGTCGGCCACCCCCGTCTGAATCGCCAATTTCCAATCTGAAATCCGAAATCTGAAATCTGAAATCCCCCCTCCCCTCCCCCTTCTGCCGGCCACCCATTCGGGTTATAATCCTCCTTGTCCTTGTGGGGTAGTGTCCGCGTTATCGCAGGAGACGTCAGCATGACGGCGCCGGCGGCAGTGGGACGGTTGGTGGATTTGTTCGACAGGGGTATAAAGGGGTGGGTATACGGCCCCTTTAGTCTTATTCTGTCCACGCCTTTAGTCCACCGACCCCTTTAGTCCACAGAAGTCCAAAACTTTGCGAATTCGTACGACCATTCGGATTGACCGCCTTCAAAGGCTTGCAGTATTGAGGCACACCTGTATACTATATGGGCCTCTGCAACGCGGGAAGGAACCGAAGCCATGTCAGACCTGCTCCAATATGTGCGTCGATTGCAGACGCGATACCTCCAAAGCACTACGCCGAAGCACCAAAAGCAGCACGGGCAGGTCTTCACACCGCCTGAGGTTGCTGAATTCATGGCGAGCCTTTTTAGCGGGTTCCCCAAGACGTTCCGGTTGCTGGATCCGGGAGCAGGAGCAGGTTGCTTGTCGGCAGCCGTCTGTGGACGAGTCGTGCGTCTGCGGTCACCTCGCAAGATCGAGCTTCACCTCTTTGAAACCGAACCTGCGCTGGCGCAACTGCTGAAGTCCAACATGGAGAACTGCAAACGCACGTTGTCCGACTCGGGGCATTCCCTGACTTACACTATACATCGCGAAGACTTCATATCGGCTGCGTCTCCATACCTTGACGAACAATTGCCGTTTGAAAAGCCCAGCGTGCCCGATGGCTTCGACGGTGTGATTATGAATCCGCCGTACTTCAAGGTTCGCAAGGACTCCCCGCACGCCAGACTCATGCAGCGCGTGGTTCATGGACAGCCCAATGCCTACGCTTTCTTCCTCACCCTTGCTGCTCGCCTGCTTCGGGACGATGGTGAGTTGGTTGCAATAACCCCGCGCAGTTTTTGCAACGGCCTGTATTTTCGCGGCTTCCGCGCGTGGTTCTTTCAGCGGATGGCGTTAGACCATATCCACCTGTTTGAGTCCAGGACGGAAGCCTTCAAGGAATCGGATGTTTTGCAGGAAAGCGTGATAACAAAGTCTCACCGGCTGGGAAAGCCGACAAACACAACCAGCCTCACTTCCAGCTTTGGAAAGAAGATACGCGGCGGCCAGCCGGTCGTCGAGTTGCCCACAAGAGACATCATTGACAACTCGTGCGGTGAGCACCTTGTGAAGATTCCGGTTGCAGAGGATGATCGAGAGATCATGCGGCTTGTTGAAGCGTTGCCCCAACGCTTTGAGGAGACCGGCTTGCGCATCTCTACCGGTCCGGTAGTCACGTTCCGGGCAACGGAGCTTCTCCTGCGAGAACAGAACGGTGAGGCTGCCGTTCCGCTGCTGATGCCACACAATATCAAGCCTTTCCGCACAGTCTGGCCGATATTCCGCAAACAACATCCGGTTGCCATCATCGATTCTGAAGTGTCGCGGAACAGGAAACTCCTCGTGCCAACTCGAAACTACGTGGTGCTGAAGCGATTCAGCGCCAAGGAAGAGAAACGCAGACTGACCGCCGCCTGCTTGATGCGCGCCGAACAAAAGACGAAGCATATTGGATTGGAGAACCATTTGAACTACATCTACCATGCACACCGTGAACTGACCGAAGAGGAAATATTTGGCGTGGCTGCGTTGTTTAACTCCTTGTTGATTGACCGTTACTTCCGTATATTCAGCGGTAACACGCAAGTCAATGCAACCGAAATCCGGAACTTGCATTTTCCCGATCTTTCCACGGCGGCAAGAATCGGGAAACAGGTGAGGCAACTGACGGCAAGACAGCCGGACGAGATAGAAACGATTGTGTTGACAAACCTGGGAGCAACAGGCTCCCTGTTGAAACACCTGACCGGCAGTGCCCGATGAGCAAGAGAGATGAAGCTCTTGAGATAATTCGAGCGATTGGGCTGCCCAGACAACAGCAGAATGAGCGGTCGGCGCTCACTTTGCTGGCTTTAGCCGACATTGGGCCCAGGGGAAAGTGGGCAAGGGCTCAGCAACCGCTGTTGCGGATTTGGGACATCATGGGATTCATGCGGAAGAGTTACGGCAAGGTCTACGCAGCGAACTCACGCGAAACGATACGACGCCAGACAATCCATCAGTTTGAGCAGGCGAGAATTGTCGATCGAAATCCTGACGACCCTTCGCGTCCGACTAATAGTGGTAACACCGTCTATGCGTTGACAAACGACGTCATCAGTGTATTGAAGGCGTACGGAACGAAGCGGTTTGGCAAGGAGGTAGAGCGCTTCATTGAGAAGTTTGGCGAGCTGAAGGAGGCCTACAGCAGGAGAAGAAAAGCACAAGGGGTCGCACTCCGTCTGCCTGACGGCGCAAAGGTCGAGTTATCCCCAGGCAAACACAACGAACTACAGGTTGCAGTTATACAGCGGTTTGGCCCTTTTTTTGCGCCAGGAGCGGACATCCTGTATGTTGGAGACACGGCTCGGAAACACGTGATGTGTGCAACCGAAGCACTAAGCAAACTGAATATCGGAATTAGCGAGCACGACAAACTTCCCGACGTCATTCTCTACGTCAGGCGGAAGAACTGGGTGTTTCTGATTGAAGCCGTGACAACACACGGGCCAGTGAATCCGAAAAGGCACGCGGAGATTGAATCCATGCTGAACAAGTGCCCTGCTGATCGAATCTACGTCACTGCGTTCCTGACGCGACGAGACTTCCGCAAGTATGCCGCCGACATTGCCTGGGAAACGGAAGTGTGGATTGCTGAGAACCCTGGACATATGATCCATTTCAACGGGCCAAAGTTCCTTGGACCTTTCAAGCCAAAAGAAGGTTAGCAGGCCATCCGTTCGCCGAGGTTTTCATGGGAGACGACGATCAAAGCGACAATCGCCTCCGCGGCACCGGCCGTGACTCTCTGGGGATGCCCGATCTGGGCCCCGACCCCTTTAGTTCCCGGTCTACTAACACAGTTGGGCGGACAAGGCGCAGACGAGACCAACGTTGAGCGAGTCAGGGGGAATGAACGGACCGATGAACGTAAGACACATCTATCCCGGTGAGTGATGGCACGCCTGGAGCCGCGATCACATTCTACAAGTGGATTCCTGACAAGCCGGCTGATATCCTAGTCAGGTCCAATGACACCTTGGTTTCCAGGCTATGGGTCGATACCTCCTGTGTTTGGCCAATGCCGGCAATTGAGGGAGAAGGCCCAATGAAGTTGGTCAACACTCCGATCAACAAGGTATTCGTGGACGTTGAGTGCCAAGAAGTGTCCGACGATCTCGCTAGGTTCATTATTGACGAGAGAGAGGCTCTGCAAGGGCGTCACCACGGGCTTCAACCGGATGACCCTGCCTGCGAACAACTCGCGACTGAGTATCGGGAGTTGGGAGACCGAGTTCTCATGGCGGTGGTGTTCACGTTCAACAGGCTGGTCAGCTACGCTCGAAACCACAAGGGACAGCATTGGTTACGGGAGCGAAGTGCACGTCTCGAGAGGTTGCAATCGGCGAATGTCGTGTACCAATCACGGGTGACAGTCGACGGTCAAGAATGGTTCAGGTGGTGCCCGCCATCTATTGACCGCTTCACGGTGCATGTGGCAAGCGATGATACTTCCATTCGCGAGGAAGAGTGGGAGAGCATTCGGCTGTTTGTTGGTGGGAATTCGCGCCCCGACTTGACTTTGGAGCTCCTGTCAAACGCATACTCTCTGATCGACGCGGCCTTGCTGCGTGGCGCGATTGTGGAGGCGGTCTCAGCACTCGAAACGGCCATTGCGGCATTCAGTGCAGCGCCCGCTCTTGAAACTCCTCAAGGCAAAGACCTTTGCGAGCGAATGGATCTCAAGTCTGTGGAGACACAAGTCCAAAAGCTGGGGCTGCGTGGAACTGTTAAGTATCTTCTTCCCATCCTCTTTCCGAAGGAAGTTCTATCAACAGAACTCCTCCGCATGTGCCAGAAGGCCGTCGATACAAGAAACACCGTAATTCACAGGGGCCAGAGGACAGTTTCGGAGAAGCGGATTAGAAGACTTGTCGGCGCAGTGCGACAGCTCTGTGAAGTGCTGGGACATCACACGAATGATCGCCCGGGTGCCGCCCGGTGATTGAACGACCAAGTGACGTAGCTTATGCCCCGGGTGGTTCCGCTTCAGGGACGCGGAGCGTCCAAGACGTGCGCTGCCACGCAGAGCGTGGCAGCGAGGGCAAAATGGGCCGCGACGGGGAGCCAAATGTCGTAACTCCTTGAAGGCAAACGAGAACGGCATTATCGGCAGCCGCCGGGCGACCGTCCGGACCAGCGGACGGTTTGCCGCCGGCCGCTCGTCTGGCGACGTATCCTTGCTCAGGGCTTGCGGGCAAAGCGCGATTTGCACCCGCCAGGCTTCGCTGTTGGACTTGGCAGCCCGTTGAAAAAGTAGGGTGGGCACTGCCCACCAATCGTCGTTTCGCGAACGTAAAGCGATTCTTTGGTGGGCAGTGCCCACCCTACTTCTGATTCGTCTGTTTTTCAACGGGCTGTTAGGCGGAACCTATCCGCCCCGACAATCGTCCAAGCCACGGTGCCGTTGCGCGCCGGCGTGATCCATCGCGCCGGCGGCGAGAACAGCTTTCCTCCCCATGCCTGAAACCCGTGTCTGCAAAAGGAACCTTTCAATGATCTCAATAACCCCAATAAAACGTCTGGCAACCATCGTGCTGGCTTCGACCTTCGCCGCGGCGGGCTTCGCGGGCGAGATCGACTTTGTCGAGGATTTTTCTTTGGCCAAGGACCGCACCGTACCGCTGGGGCAGTTGATTCCCGGCACAGAGGACTACTTTTATTATCAATCACTGCACTACCAGAATAGCGGGGAATACGACCAAGTCGACGAGTTGCTCAAGCCGTGGATCAAAGAGCACGAGTACACCTCACGGGTTCGCGAAATCCTCAACCGCCAGGCGATGTTGAGGTATGAAAAGGACCCGCACAAATCGCTGGAGTATATCCGGCAGCAACTCGGCGTCGAGTTCAACCACCAGCGAGAGACCCTGGGCGAGAAGCCCGATCTGCCGACCGCGCTGAAGCAGAACCTGATCGGCCGCGAGACGTTGTCGAAGCGGGCTATGGCACGTTATCGCAATCTCGACGGTTTTGAAGATCCGGCACTGGATTGGCTGATCGCCGAGGAATTGAACCCGGATCGGCGTCGCCATCTTCTTTCGCGCCTGAAGCGTCCCGACCATCCCAACCTGGCCAAGCTGGCGGTGGACGATCTGGGCCATAAGGACAGCAAGGGCTTCGGTAGTTTTCCGATCCACAAACAACTGCTGCCGGTGCAGTTGGACGAGTGTCTGAAGCTCGAGCCGGATTTGCTTAACCAAACGAATTTCGTCAACACCTACCTGATGAAGCTGCGCTGCGGCGACGACGACGATTGGCGCTACGACCGCCGCGTCTACCGGTCGTACCTGGATCGGCTATGGAAGTTCGTCGGGCGGCTGGCTCCCGTACACAACTCGCTGAAGGCCCACGTGCTGTATCACCGCCTGGTGCTGGACCGCTCGCAAGGCGTCTACGACCGGCAGCGTTTGATGACCTATTTGAAGCTGCCGCGCGGCGTCAGCTACATCAACGCGGAGTACATGAAAGCGGACAACAGCCGTCGTTTTCCGGCCAACCTCAAGGCCGACTTCCGGCAGGTCACGCTGCTGCCGCCGGTGGGCAACGACGAGCCGCTGGTTCGCAGCTACCTGCACCACTTCTTCGTCGAGGATGAAACGACCAAGGCCTACGAGCCGTACGTCAACGACCTGTACCTGAAACACAACTTCGCCGAGACCAAGATCGTCAACGGTCTGGGCGATCCGCAAAAGTGGTACGCGATGCTGCCGGCGGCCCAATACAAGGCGCTCAAAGAACGAATCGATCTCGACTTCGCCCACACCAACCAAGAGCGCTTCGACGACGACGAGCCGGTGACGCTGGATCTGGACGTGAAGAACGTCCGCACGCTGATCGTCAAGGTGTTCGAGATCAACACGCAGAACTTCTATCGTCAGAAGCTGGCGGCAGTGGACACGGACGTCAACCTGGACGGGCTGGTCGCCAACCAGCAGCAGACCTACACCTATGAAGAGCCGCCGCTGCGCCGGGTTTCGCGGCATTTCGAGTTCCCCAAGCTGGCCGGGCCGGGCGTCTACGTGATCGATTTCATCGGCAACGGCAAGAGCAGCCGGGCCTTGGTCCGCAAGGGGAGCCTGCACCACTTGATGCGCATCGGCACGGCCGGCCACGTCTTCACCGTGCTGGACCAGGGCAACCGCAAGCTGCCCAAGGCCACGATCTATCTCGCCGGACACGAGTACCAGGCCGACAAAGACGGCACGATCACCGTACCCTTCAGCACCAAGCCCGGCCGGCAACCGATCGTGCTCGGCGGAGGCGGGATCTGCTCGCTCGACCATTTCCAGCACCAGTCGGAAAGCTACTCGCTGCGGGCGGGCATGTACGTCGACCGCGAATCGCTGCTTCAGGGCAAGAAGGCGCAACTCGTCGTGCGGCCCGCGCTGTACGTCAACGGCACCCCGGTGACGCTCTCGGTGCTCGAGGACGTGCGGCTGGTGCTCACCTCGACCGATCACGACGGCGTGTCGACCACCAAGGAAGTGCCCGATTTCAAGCTGTTCGAGGATCGCGAGTCGGTTTACGAGTTCCAGGTTCCCCCGCGGCTGGCTTCGATCGCCTTCGCGCTGCGTGCCAAGGTGCAGAACCTCAGCCAGAACAAGAGGGTCGATCTGTCGGCCGGCCAGGCGTTTCCGCTCAACGAAATCGACCGCTCGGACAAGATCGAGGACCTCCATTTCGTCAACATCGACGGCACCTACGCGATCGATTTGCTGGGCAAAACGGGCGAACCCAAGCCGGACCGGCCCGTGCTACTGACCGTCAAACACCGCGATTTCCGCCATCCGGTCGAGGTCTCGCTGCAAACGGACCGGGCCGGACGGGTTACGTTGGGAGAGCTGGACGACGTCGCCTGGGTCAAGGCGACCGGTCCGGCGCAGACCTCGCACACTTGGAACTTGCTCGACGACGCACACAGCTATCGTCAGTCGGTACACGGCAAGGCCGGCCAGCCGGTCGAGGTGCCGTACATGGGCTCCCGGGACAAACCGGCCCGCCACGAACTGTCGCTGCTCGAGCTGCGCGGGAGCACCTTCGTCGCCGATCGGTTCGAGGCGATCTCGATCGACGACGGGCTGCTGAAGCTGCGCGACCTGCCGCCGGGCAATTACAATCTGCTATTGAAACGCAGCAACACTTACATCATGGTGCGGCTGACGGCCGGACAACAGCGCGACGGCTACGTGCTGGGCAAGACGCGGCAACTCGAGGTCCGCGGCAGCCGGCCGCTGCAAATCGCCGCCGTCGACAAGGGCGACAAAACCATCACCGTGCGGCTAGAAAACGCCACCCGGTTCGCTCGCTTGCACGTGTTCGCCACGCGGTTCCAGCCGGCGTATTCCGCGTTTGGGAATCTGGGTCGCGTCGGCGATCCCGAGCCGTACTTGATCGTGCCGGCCAAGGCCCAGTCGCTTTATCTCGCCGGGCGGAACATCGGCGACGAATATCGCTATATCATCGACCGCAAGTACGCCAAGAAATACCCGGGCAACATGCTTCGGCGGCCAAGTCTGCTGTTGAACCCGTGGGCCATCCGCAAGACGGAAGCAGGCCGGCAAGACGCCGCCAAGGGCGACGAGCTAGAGGGCCGGGGGACCGAAGGACGCGGCCTTGCAGGCCGGGCCGCCGCCAAGCGAAAGCAGCCCGATCGGGGGGGTGATTTCGCCAACCTCGATTTCCTTGCCCAAGGATCGGCCGTGCTGCTGAACCTGGCGCCCGACGACAAGGGCCTGGTGAAGATCGATCGCAAAGACCTCGGTCCGCACCAGCATTTGCACCTGGTGGCGGTCGATCCGCGCGATACGGTCTACCGCACGGTGTCGCTGCCGGAGGTGAAGCGCGGCCCGCGCGATCTCCGGCTGGCCTCCGGGCTGGACCCGGCGGCCCATTTCACGCAGCAGAAACAGATCAGCGTGGTCCGCCAAGGCGAAAAGTTCGTCTTGGCCGACGCCGCTTCGTCGAAGTTCGAGGCCTACGACAGTCTGGCAAAGGTCTACACGCTGTTCTCGACCCTGAACAACGATCCGAAGCTGGTCGAGTTCGGCTTCATCCTCAACTGGCACAAGATGAAGGACGACGAGAAACGGGCCAAGTACTCCAAGTACGCCTGCCACGAGCTGAGCTTCTTCATCTACAAGAAAGACCCCAAGTTCTTCAAGCAGGCCGTGCAACCCTACTTGCGGAACAAGAAGGACAAGACGTTTCTGGACCGTTGGCTCTTGGAGGACGACCTCCAGGCGTACCTCGATCCCTGGCCGCATTCGAAGCTCAACGTCGTCGAGCGGATCCTGTTGGCCCAGCGGATCGGCGGCGAGCGGGCCCACACGTCGCGACAGGTCAAGGACCTGTTCGACTTGATCCCGCCGAACGTCGACCGATTCAACCACCTGTTCGACACGGCGCTGAAGAGCAGCGAGTTGGACACCGACGACCGCTTCGGGCTGGCCCGCGCGAAGACGAAGGGCGCCGCCGTGCGGATGTTGCACTCGGCCGAGGCCCTCGAGCCGCCAGCGCCGGAAGCACCGCCAGTCGCCAAGGCTGCGGAAGGCGCAGATCGCGACCTCTTTGTAGAGGCCCCGGAAGATACAGCGAAATCTGCCGCGGACTTGATACAAGCGGCCGGTCGGATCGTGGAGCACCTCGCTACCAAGAAGAAGAGCGGGGCACGCCGCCGCGGCGGCCAGGAACGCAACGGCAAGGAAGCCGCCTATTTCGGCCGCGACGCCGACACACGTTTAGGCGTGCGGCAGCTCTACCGCAAGCTCGACAAGACCCAGGAATGGGTGGAAAACAACTACTACCAGTTGCCGATCGAACAGCAAAACGCCGAGTTGATCACGGTCAATGCGTTCTGGCGAGACTATGCCGACGGCAAGCAGGACGGGCCGTTCTATTCGGTCAACCTGGCCGAAGCGTCGCGGGGCTTCCCCGAGATGATGTTCGCCCTGTCGCTGCTGGACGTCCCGCCCGAGCCGGTCGAGCACGACACCCGGTTCGAGGCGGCCGAAATGACGCTCTCGGCCGGCGGGCCGATGGTCGTCTTCCATCAACAGATCAAGCAGGCCGGGCCGGTGGCCGAAAAGACGCCGATCCTGGTGAGCCAGAACTTCTTCCGTCACGGCGACCGTTACCGCCACGTCGACAACCAGAAGGTGGATAAGTTCATCACGGACGAGTTCCTGGTACACACGGTCTACGGCTGCCAGGTCGTGGTCACCAACCCCACGTCGTCCCGGCAGAAGCTGGACGTGTTGCTGCAAGTGCCGGTGGGCGCGATTCCCGTGATGGGCGGCAAGTTCACCCGCACGCTGCACGTCGACTTGCAACCCTATCATACGGAAACGGCCGAGTACTATTTCTATTTCCCGGTGGCGGGTGAGTATGCACACTATCCGGTTCACGTGGCCAAGAACCAGCAGCTTATCGCCCATGCCGGGCCGCTGGCGTTTAAGGTAGTCGAAGAGCCCAGCAACGTGGATCGCCAGTCGTGGGACTACGTCTCGCAGCACGGCACGGCCGATCAGGTGTTGGAGTATCTCAACGAGCACAACCTGCACCGCACGAACCTGGACAAGATCGCCTTCCGCATGGCGGATAAACAGTTCTTCCGGACCGTGACCGAGCGGCTCGCCACGCGGCACGTGTACAACAACACGCTATGGTCGTACGGGATCAAGCACAACGTCGTGCCGGCGATTCGCGAGTATCTGCAGCACGCCGACGGACTGGTGGGCCGCTGCGGGGCGTATCTCGACAGCCCGTTGCTGACGATCGATCCGGTCGCGCGCAAGGCGTACCAGCAGATGGAGTACAGCCCGCTGGTCAACGCCCGGGCGCACCAACTCGGGCGGCGGCGGCAGATTGTCAACCAGCGCTTCCTGGCCCAGTATCATCGACTGCTGAAGATCCTCAGCTACCGCAGTGAGCTCGACGACGACGATCTGATGGCGGTGACCTACTACCTGCTGCTTCAGGATCGGATCGAAGAGGCGATCGGTTTCTTCGGCCGGGTCGACGCCCAGAAGCTCTCGACGCAACTGCAATACGACTATTTCACCGCCTATCTCGATTTCTTCACGGCCGAGCCCAAGGCGGCCCGCAAGATCGCCGAAAAGTATGCCGATTATCCGGTCGACCGGTGGCGCAACGCGTTTGCGCAAATCGCGGCTCAACTCGACGAGATCGATGGGGGTCGTGCCGAGGTCACCGACGAGAAGGACCGCACGCAACTGCAAACGGAGCTGGCCGCCTCGCAACCGTCGTTCGACTTCCAGGTCGAATCTAAGCAGATCGTGCTGGGCTACCAGAATCTGGACCAGGTCCGTGTGAACTACTACTTGATGGACATCGAGTTGTTGTTCAGCCAGAACCCGTTCGTACAGGAGTATTCGAGCCAGTTTTCCCACATTCGTCCGAACTCGACCGAGGTGGTCGAGTTGCCGGAAAAAGAGACCGGCTTCTCGCAGCCGCTGCCCGAGCAGTTGAACAACAGCAACGTGCTGGTCGAGATCATCGGCGGCGGCCGGACGAAATCGCAGGCCTACTACTCCAACTCGATGGCCGTGCAGGTGATCGAGAACTACGGACAGGTTCGCGTCACGCGGGCCAAGGGGGACCATCCATTGCCGAAGGTCTACGTCAAGGTCTACGCGAGGATGAACGACGGCCGAGTGCAGTTCTACAAGGACGGCTACACGGACCTTCGCGGCCGTTTCGACTATACGTCGCTGAACACCAACGAGCTGGATTTCGTGGGCAAGTTCTCACTGCTGGTGCTCAGCGACGAGCATGGCGCGGTGGTCAAGGAAGCCGATCCACCCAAGCGATGATGGGAAACGTCGGAATGCTGCCATGTAGCCATCCTCCCCGGCCGGTTCGTTCGTCGGTAAACATTCACCCAACCCGTCTTTGCACGCATTCTGGTTCCCAAGCTCCAGCTTGGGAACCTAGCGAAGTCCGCAACGATACCTATACAAGCGTACGCTACTGACCGGCCCCAATCAAGCCCAACATTTGGCCACCCCCGTCTGAATCGCCAATTTCCAATCTGAAATCTGAAATCTGAAATCTGAAATCCCCCCTCCCCCTTCTGCCGGACGCCCATTCGGGCTATAATCATCCTTTCCTTGTGGGGTAGTGTCCATGTTATCGCAGGAGACGGCAGCATGACGGCGCCGGCGGCGGTGGAACGGTTGGTCGATTTGTTCGACAGCAATCGCGAGTCGTACCGATCGGGTCAGTACAACGAGACGCAACTTAGGCGGGAATTCCTGGATCCGTTTTTCGAGGCGCTCGGCTGGGACGTCCACAACCGCCAAGGCTACGCTGAGGCGTACAAGGAGGTGATCCACGAGGACTCGATCAAGATCGGCGGCAGCACCAAGGCCCCCGACTACTGTTTTCGGGCCGGCGGCGGGGTGCGGAGCTTCTTTGTGGAGGCGAAGAAGCCGTCGGTCGACATTCGCGACGCGATCAGCCCGGCCTATCAGCTTCGCCGCTACGCCTGGTCGGCGAAGCTGCCGGTGAGCATTCTGACCGACTTCGAGGAGTTGGCCGTCTACGATTGCCGCATCCGGCCGGTGAAGACCGACAAGGCGGCTACCGCCCGGGTGATCTACCGCCGATACACCGAGTATCTCGACTGGTGGGACGAGCTTCATGGGCTGTTTTCGCCGGAGGCCATCCGCCGCGGTGCGCTGGACAAGTTCGTGACCTCCAAGAAGGTCAAGAAGGGCACGGCCGAGGTCGACGCGGCGTTTCTCGACGAGATCGAGTCCTGGCGGACGGCCTTGGCCCGGAACATCGCGCTTCGGAACCAGGACCTCTCGCAGCGGGACCTCAACTTCGCGGTGCAGCGGACGATCGACCGGATGATCTTTTTACGGATCTGCGAGGATCGCGGGATCGAGCCCTACGGCGCGCTGCAAAGTCTGCAAAATGGTCCCACCGCGTATCGCCGGTTGGGCGAGTTGTTCCAGCGGGCCGACGAGCGTTACAACTCGGGCCTGTTCTATTTCACCCCCGAGAAGGGCCGCGCCGATCCGCCGGATGAATTGACCCTCGGCCTGACGATCGACGACAAGCCGCTGAAGGACATCATCAAACGGTTTTACTATCCCGACAGCCCCTACGAGTTTTCGGTGCTCCCGGCCGAGATCCTCGGGCAGGTCTACGAGCAGTTCTTGGGCAAGGTGATCCGGCTGACCAAGCGTCACCAGGCCAAGGTGGAGGAGAAGCCGGAGGTCAAGAAGGCCGGCGGCGTCTATTACACGCCCAGCTATATCGTCGATTACATCGTTAAGCAGACGGTGGGCAAGCTGGTCGAGGGAAGGACGCCGCGGCAGCTGTCGAAGCTGCGGGTGTTGGACCCGGCGTGCGGCAGCGGCTCGTTTCTGATCGGCGCGTATCAATATCTCTTGGACTGGCACCGCGACCAATACCTGGCCGCCGACCCCGAGAAGCACGCCCGCGGCCGCCCGCCCCGACTCTACCGCGGCACCTCCGGCGACTGGCGGCTGACCACCGCCGAGAAGAAACGCATCCTGCTAAATAACATCTACGGCGTAGACATCGACCCGCAGGCAGTCGAAGTAACAAAACTCTCGCTGCTGCTGAAGGTCCTCGAAGGCGAATCCCAACAGACCCTCTCGAACCAGCTCCGCCTCTTCCACGAACGGGCCCTGCCCGATCTGTCCAGCAACATCAAGTGCGGCAACTCGCTGATCGGACCGGACTTCTACGACGATGGGCAGATGAGCCTGTTGGATGAGGAGGAGCGATACCGAGTCAACGTGTTCGATTGGAAAGCGGAGTTCCCCGACATTCTGAGGGGCAAGAACCCTGGGTTCGATGCGATGATCGGCAATCCGCCGTATATTCGCATGGAAGCGTTCAAGGAGTTGAAGTCGTACCTGCGCGAGCACTATTGCTCGCACGATGAGCGCAGTGATCTATACGTATACTTCATAGAACAGGAGCACAACCTTCTCCGGGACGGCGGCAAGTTTGGCATGATCGTCTCGAACAAATTCTTGCGCGCAAAGTACGGCCAGAATATTCGAACTCGCATTGGCGAAGTCGCTGCTGTCGAACGCATACTCGACTTGGCGGGGCTGCGCGTGTTCCGTAAGCCCACCGTGAGGACGATCGTCTTAATCACCACAAAGAGCGGGGAGGAGACGGCCACGGAATACTCGCCACCTCCACTGAACGATGACTTTCTTTCGGTACAAGCGGGAACGACTGCCCTATCTGAGGTAGCCGATCCGTTGATCTATCTGGTAGGACACGGAGAGCTAAGGCCAGAGGGATGGACCCTGCTCCGTCCAGAGCATCTTGCGCTCATGGATCGGCTTGCGCAAGGCGCAACGTCGCTTCTTGAGGTTTCCGGCAACCAGATTTGCATGGGAGTAAAATCGGGGCTAACCGAAGCCTTCATCATCTCAGCCGAAACGAGAGCCGAGATTCTCCGGCAGAACCCGGAGGCCGAAGCCATCATCCGACCGTTCCTGCAAGGGCGAAATATCCGACCGTACCAACTGGTACCGAACGACGAGTTTCTGATATACACGCACCACGGAATCGACATGTCCGCGTATCCCGCCGTTCTGGAACATCTGCGGCCATTCAGGACCCGGCTCGAATCGCGGGCGACGAAACAGAACTGGTATGAACTACAGCAGCCACAATACGGCTATGTGACCTTCCTGGAAAAGCCGAAGATCGTGTTTCCCGATATTGCGACAACCTGCCGATTTGCGCTGGATACGGATGGCTACTTTGGCGCGAATACCGTATATTTCTTGCCGCTGGACGACCTCCGGCTACTCGCTCTCTTGAATTCCAGGCTGGGTTTCTTCTACTTCAAGCAAACGTGTGCCGCCTTGGAGGGCGCCGGCGAAGCGTACTTGCGGTTTTTCGGACAGTACCTTGAGAACTTCCCCGTTGTGCTGCCGAAGCGGTCCGAGAAACGACGTAACAACCGGATGGTGGAGTTGGTCGAGCGGATGCTTTTGTTACACAAGGACTTGGACTCGCCGAAGACGGCCCACGCTAGGACGGTGATCGAGCGTCAGATCGAGGCGACGGACCGTCAGATCGACCGGCTGGTGTGCGAGTTGTACGGGCTAACGGACGAGGAGATCGCGATCGTGGAGGAGGCGACGCGATCGCCCAAACAAGAATCGTGAAATGACGTGAGGAGCGCTATGAGCGTTGTCTGGACGAAGGACGGGCAGTACCGCCGAACGGCATACCAGGACGAAGCAGATCTCACAAGGAGGAGAGTCACCTGTTTTTCGATAAGGAGTGCATATGATTAGGATTCGAATCGGGGATATGGAAAGGGAGCTTGCCAGTGCCGATGAGCATTGGATCAACCAGCAGATTAATCGGCGCAGGGCGGATGGACAGACGGTTTGCGTAAGGGTAACCGTCCATGAGGGTGACTTGTACATGGTGCTGTCCACGCCAACTTGTGGAGCCAGTGGAGGCGGCGGCAGACCTCCTCGGCCTCGAGAGAAGGAGGTGTTCGATCTCTGGAATCATGGCGGCCTAAACGATGCGGATTTTACTGGCGGTAACATAGTGGCATTCCTTAAACAGCTCAAACGCCTTTTATAGCCCGGACAAAGTCGAAAACATTATGGTTACACTGTTCTTTTCCTATTCACATAAGGATGAGGAACTCCGCAACGAGCTGGAAACCCACTTGGCACTACTGAAACGCCAAGGGGTGATCTCGTCTTGGCATGATCGCCGTATCACCGCTGGGAGTGATCTCAATCAAGCTATTAGCTCCGTGCTTGAGTCCTCTCAAATCATCTTGCTTCTTGTCAGCGCTCACTTTCTCGCGTCGGACTATTGCTTTGAGAAGGAGATGAAGCGGGCTTTAGAGAAACACGAAGATGGAAACGCAGTCGTAATCCCTGTGATTCTGCATCCCTGTGATTGGCACTCTGCCCCGTTTGGTGATTTGAGAGCGACGCCGACCGATGGGAAACCAGTCTCGATGTACGCCAATCACCACGAGGCCTTCGCAATTGTTGCAAAGGATGTTCGCGAAGCTGCCAAGTCGGTCCCGGCCCCGAAATCGCCTCTGAAGGGTAGGGAGCAAGGTGTGGGGCCTAAAACTCGGGCCCCTCAAGCTGATCGATCGAGTAATCTAAGGATCAAGCGAAACTTTGATGACCACGAACGTGACGAGTTTTTGGAAGATAGTTACGAGTACATAGCCCGTTACTTTGATGGGTCTCTGCAGGAGCTTGCCGCAAGGAACACACACATAAAGACTCGATTCAAACGATTGAGCGAAACAAGCTTCGCAGCTTTCATCTACGACGGCGGGGAGCGAGTTGCACAATGCTCGGTCTGGTATGGTGCGAGCAGCTTTGGCTCCCCGGGCATAGCCTACTCGCAGTCTGGCGAAGCCGAGAGAAACAGCTTCAACGAGTCCTTTAGCGTTGTGGATGATGGATACACGCTACAACTCAAGCCTCTGGGTATGACAATGTTCGCGGATCGCCGTGAGGATGCTTTGTCACAACAAGGCGCAGCTGAGTATTACTGGAGCCTCTTTATCAGCCCAATGCAGGAATAGCTATGCCAGCGAAGTCCGAAAAACAAATGCACGGATAGCAATACGATATGCTAAAGCATAACCTACGTCACCGTTGACAAGTGCCGATCAGCAGTTGAAAATGGCGGTTGCCGATGGGGATCGTACTGGAAGCAGATTAACGCCCGCGGCTAAACGGCGGACAGACTTCTCAAACACCGTATGACATCAGGAGGTACGCTCGTGCATCGAACCACTACGCTCTTACTTCTCGTTCTGGCTGCAACCGCACTGACCACCGCGCCCCTCTGCCATGCGGCACAAACGGTGGGGATCACGCTGGACGAAAACGATCCTCGGATCGCCTTTGCCGCGGGAGATATCCAACGGGCCTTGCGCAAGGCCGGTTATCGGGTCGTCGGCGCCGGGGCCGATCTGCGAATCGTGTTCGATTTTTTCAAAGCCGGCATGGGGCCTCAGGCGTTTCGCATCCGCCGGGAAGGAGACCGTACGATTCGGATCGTGGGGGGTGATTCGTGCGGCGCGATGTATGGCGGCCTGGAGCTGGCCGAAATGATCGACTCGGGCGGCGGACTCGATGCCGTGCGGGAAAAGGCCCGCAAGCCGTACTTGTTTCGTCGCGGACTCAAATTCAATATCCCCTTCGGCGCCCGGGCGCCCAGCTACGATGACACCGGAACGGCGGCCCAGAAGAACATCCCGGTGATGTGGGAGTTCGGTTTCTGGAAAGCGTTCCTGGACTGCATGGCGAGGAACCGTTACAACGTGCTTTCCCTCTGGACCACCCACCCTTATCCGGGACTGGTGAAGTTGGATAAGTATCCCGGCATCGGTTACGACGACGTCTGTGCGCTGAAGCAGCCGGTCGACACGCAGACCGACCGTCACTTCAACGACTTGGACGTCTACGATCCGGACAACTTCACCGTGGTCAAGAAGATATCGCTGGCGGAGAAAATCGCCTTCTGGAATCGCGTCTTCGATTACGCCGAAGACCGGGGTATCGAAATCTACATCTTCCATTGGAACATCTACACCTTCGGCGCGGAAGGAAAACACGGCATCGACGATCGGCCGGACAATCCCAAGACGATCGAATACATGCGATACTGCATCGGCGAATTCCTCAAGACCTATCCCCAGGTCGACGGGATCGGGGTGACGGCCGGCGAGCACGTCGATCGAAACCGGGTGAAGAACGTCGGCGGTATCGAGCGGTGGCTGTGGCTCACCTACGGCCAGGGCGTGATGGATGCGAAAGCCGAGAATCCTCAACGCGAAATCCGTTTCATCTTCCGACAGCACCAGGCCAGCCTCGGCAAAATCGTCGATGCCTTCAAGGACTTCGACGGCCCCTTCAACACCGGCCACAAATACGCCCGGGCCCGCATCTATTCGACCACGACTTCACCCTATCTCGACCTCGAGTATCGCCAAGATCTCGAGCGGAACAAGGTGCCCTGCTGGTTGAACCTCCGCAACGACGACATCTTCGTACACCGCTGGGGGGACGCCGACTACGTGCGAGAATTCCTCCAGAACGTCCCCCGCGATCTGATGCGCTTCGAGGCCGGGTTCTACATGGGACCGGACGGTTACGTCTGGGGACGCGAGTTCATCTGCAAGGATCCGGCCCTTGCCGGGGAGTTGGAAGTTCACAAACATTGGTATCGTTTCATGCTCTGGGGGCGGTTGGGCTACGACCTGACCCTGACCCGCGAGTTTTTCGAAGGACGCCTCGAGAACCGGTTCCCGGAGGCTCCCCCCGCGCTGCTTTACGATACCTGGGCGGCCGCCTCGCAGATCGTTCCCCTGGTCAATCATTTCTTCTTCCGGGTCAACGACCTCCAGTTCTCGCCGGAAAACTGTACCGACCGCAGTGGATTTCTCACGGTGGAAGCCTTTTTCCAGCATCCGCCGCTGGTGGGGTCGGGGATCCTTTCCGTGCAGCAATACGCATCGGCCGTCGTCCAGGGCGAGCCGATCGACGGCATTTCGCCCATGGAGGTGGCCGACAAGCTGGACAAAATGGCCGAAAAAACCCTGGCCGGGGTCGAGGCCATGAGAGAGACTTCCCGGTCAAACAAGGAACTCACGGCCACGCTGACCGATATGCAGTCGATGGCCTATCTGGGCCGTTACTACGCCGACAAGATCCGCGGTGCGGCCGACCTGGCAGTTTTCCGGGCCGATTCCGCCCGCCAGCAGCATCATCAGCGAGCTGTCCGCCACCTGAGCGACGCCGTAACCCAGTGGGAAGCCTACACGCGGCTGGCGACCAGCCAGTATCGCACGCAACTCTTTTCCCGCACCCATTACATGGACTGGTTGAAACTGCTGGAAGATGTCAAGCAGGAAGTGGAAACCGTTCGGGCCGCGAAATAGCTTTCATACAGAGGCCAAACGAATGACGTCAACGCGACACCATTGGACCGGCACGACCGCACTTCTCGTCCCGCTGCTGTGGGCGGCCACCCTACCGGCGGCCGGCGAGAGAGTCGACCCGCCGAACCTGATCCTCTTCATGTCGGACGATCACGGCTACTTCGACTCCGGAGCCTACGGCGACTCGTACGTGCGAACGCCCAGCATCGACGCGCTGGCCGGCTGTTCACCACGCACATCACCGGCTGTGGCCCCAAGAGCCGATGGTACGTCGCCTTCTGGGACTCCTGGGTCGAGAGGGCGAAAACCGACCGTGGGGCGAAGCAGTTGGTCGATGCGTACCATCATCGCCCGGTCGAGGAGCTTTTCGATCTCACGCAGGACCCCTACGAAATGAACAACCTTGCCGGCCGGCCCGAGCATGCCGAGTTGATTGAATCGCTACGAAAACAACTGGGCCAATGGCGCCGACAGCAGGCGGACACGGTTGCTCGGATCATGCCCACCAAAAACCAGTAAACTGGGTGGCTGGGTCGGCTGCAGCAACGGCGGCAGGGTGGCCACGCTTTCGTGGTGGGGTCACATTTGCGGTTGGCGCCTCTTGCCCACCCCATTTCCTGCTTGTAAACTCAGTCTGCCGCCAATGCCGTTGGTATGGTGGCGGGCACGCGAAAGTTACACACAATTCAGCAAACAGGGCTTCTGGGCAACTTGCGCAGGGCATTTTAATCGAGAGTCTGGGAATCCCAAGCGACTGAAGAGCGTTTTGGTTTTGTTTCGTCCCCGTAGCTCAACTGGATAGAGCGTCGGCCTCCGGAGCCGAAGGTTAGAGGTTCGAATCCTCTCGGGGATACTTAACATAAGTCCCGCCGGATCCTGGACTTAGGATACCTGCCTGCGTAGGGCAGTGCGGCCTTGAGATCGTGTCAAAAAGGGTAGTACTACCCCTTTTGGACGAAAGGAGCCGCACATGTCCACTCGCCTTCCCAAGTACCGTTTGCACAAAGGCAGCGGTCAAGCTCTGGTCCAGATCGAGGGCCAGCGCATCTATCTTGGCCTCCACGGAACGAAAGAAAGCAGGATGGCCAACAACGGGTCGCGGCGATTCGAGAAGCTTCGGTACGTCGATTCCCAATATGCGTCGTGAGTTTCATCGCGAAATGTGACGAAGAACAACGTGAACAGTTCATTCTCGTCAATTCCACGAAGCCCCTGCAGAAAAGTCTCATCTACGAACTGCTTCCCTCGACAAATGCCAGGCTGCCTTCGCTGTTGGAACGTCGCCGTTTTCCGGCGCTGTTGCTCGACCGCCTGAACTACGATGAAGGTTCACCTCTCAAACATCGAATACGCACTTCCACCAACACCGAAGGCATAATACGCGACAATTCCATCCTGAAGATGCTACAGAACAGCCTGAGTGATGGCGTTCTGTACCGTTATCGGGATTCGGAGAACGGGGAAGGTGATGTTGATGAGATGTTGCTAGTTCTCATGGATTTCTGGAGTTCCGTGGAGGCGGTGTTCAAAGATGCGTGGAACCAACCGCCAATCCGTTCTCGGCTGACTCACGGAGCTGGCATCGTCAGCCTGGGATTCCTAATGGATGCGATCGCGGGCCGGCATCGGAAAGCCAAGAGAGTCACAAACAGGCACTTCATGAACGGCCTAGGTCTGATTAAGGATGATTGCCGTTGGACGGATGGCTACTGGGATTTCGGAGATGGACAACCACGCAAGTGGAATGACCTTCAGAACATCCAGAAGGATGTGAGCCTGCTTGCAAACCACCTGCTCCGACTCTATCACTCACGGGCGTGGAAACGGTCTGGGCGGTGACTTTGCTCGCCGGAAGTGCATCGGGTTGTGTGTTGCACGAAGGAAAACGAGTCGACGTGGATACCGGATTGGAATTGCTGAAAACGTATAATGGGATAGCCTGCCATATTAGTGTCTTCGTTAGGTGATCTTTTCAATCAACGGCCATTGTTTCGATGAAGTCATACAATTCACGCACAAGACTGCCTGCTGATTTGCTCTGTGGTATGAGCGTAACGCTGTTCTTTGGGCGATTCGCCTGGATGGCGCTTGTCGCAGCGTGTTTTGCATCCCAGGTGTTGACGATGAAAACGTCTGCGTTTCGGGCCAATTGCTCCAACCGGTCGGTCGACGCTTTGTCGTGGAGCAGTTGGACCTTCACGCCGTTGAACCGGTTGCTAATAACTTCGGAGGCGCGGCGGCCGATTCGCTCTGTCAGCGTGTAGATGGCAACGGTTTGTCCTGAGAGGTGGTCCATTAGTGACAGTGAATCCTCCGTTGACTCCTCATCTCTTGGCCGAACTCCGGCGAGCAGTTCCGACTGGCCGAGGTCTTCCGAGAGTTGTTCGATTACATCCCACTGGTCGCGCCGGATGCGCCGAGACCATTCGCGAAATCCGTTGACGATCTGATGCAAGAAGCGATCAACTGGCGCGTGTTGGCGAACATTGAAGGCGATCAGCAGGTCCAGAACACTCAGCGCCCAATCGATGTGCCGTGGTGCCGCGATATGATTCCAAGCTGCTTCAAGTGTTTCGAGCAGTTCTTCGAATTCGTTGGTTTTGGATTGTGCGGACCTTACGGGCGCACATTCCAGGATTGCCTCGGCCAGAGATGCGAGTGCGGTCAGGTCATCGTGCCCGATTGCATCGTCGAGTGCGAGGATGTAGCCGAGATTCAAGTAGATTGGCTTGAAATCGCGAACTGCTACGCCATCTGGCAGGAAGGCCGTCAATAACTCGGGGACCGCATTTCTCAGGACAGAGTCTGCATCGGAAGGCCGCGTCGAGACCAGCAACTCCGCGAATCGGCTGACAAGTGTCGAGTCAGTGCTAAACTCATCACAAGACCATTCCACACTTCCGTGTCGTGCAATGTCTACAGCGTTGGACCACGCGCCTTGTTGGTTGAGTCGTTCGATCCACGGGATCCAACCGTCCGGAATCCTCTCCGCAGGAGCTTCAGCTTCAATCGGAACGATTTGCTGAGTCAGGGCGTCCCAAATCTGACGGTAGGCTCGCATAGAGAGTGCTGTGTCGCGCACATCGTCCGGACAATGCTCAACGAACGACAACGTTCTACGCGCGGCGGCAAGACTATCAATCTCGAACGAGCACGCAAGAAGTTGGCGAATCACGCCAGAACTCGGGGCGCATTCCAACAGAAGTGCAAATGCGGCGTCGTAATCTCCCAATTCGCAGGCTGATCGAGCGGCATCGAAACGTTGCGTTTCTGTGCTTGTGTCCGTCAACGGACTAGAGTCGACTTGCGACGTTGCGAAGGCTGAAAGTGCTTCGACCCAAGGGCGACTGTCATGGTTGGCCGGGAATTCATCGACGATCGATTTTACGGCCTCAAGCCGAACCGGTTGCTCAGCAACGGTTCGCACAAGGAACGCCTTGAGGACGGTTGGATCCTGCAACTCGCCACGTGCCCGAAACAACGTTCCAAAGCTTGGTCCAAGGTCGCGGAAGCGTTCGATACAACCGCTGACATCCGTGGACTCGTCGAACTTCACGAGATGCACCGCATAGATGGCTTGCACGAGAGCTTGAGTGACGCGCGCCGGCCGATGGATTGTCACGAGACTGGTACTCTCGGGCAAACTGAGCAAGTCGTGCCAACGTTCGAAGTTTGCCAGAATCCGCACTTTGAGAAACGTCAGATTGTGCGCGCTGAGCCGACCACGGGAGCGCAGGTCGTCGAGGCAACGCCACGCGGAATCCTCGTTACGCACAACGAGTGCCATTTCAAGGTCGCGAAGAAGTCGTCCGACCGGACGGACAAGTCTCGCGGTTCGATCAGGATGCCTGTCTCGGAACGAGCGCATCAGGAAAACCTGATTGCGGACTTGTTCCCGATCGTCGTTGTTGATGACCCGCAGCCGAAAGACGTGTGGCGAGAATCTTTCAGAAACAACACCTTCGACGGAATCCGTGACGTCGATCGCAGCGTACTGCCCGGTGAAATCGGTATGTGTCGGGCCAATGAATGCGGCCAGCTGTTCACGCAACGCTCGCGACTCGCGCGAATCGCGGGCCATCGCATACCAGTCAATCGTTGTCGGTGTCGATTCGCTCACGCGCGGCAAGAGCACTGGTACGTCTTCATTCCGGAAATCATCGATCAGCGGAGTCAGCAGGTGGCGAGACGACTCGGCCATTTCTCCGCTGACATAAGCGTCCCAACGGAGCAGATTGCCCGGTCCAAAGAAGCGAGACAGAAAGCCAACCTCGTCGGGGGTATATTCAATAATGCTCATGCAACCCCCCCGTAGCTATGGAGCAATTGGATGCGTGCAGTCCCAATTGCTTCGGGACTTGTCTCGAACGTTACGCCCTCTTCCAGAATCTCGACACCATTAAACGTCACATTCATGGAACCGCTGAGATAAAAGTCATTGCCCAGGATTCCCTTCAAATGAAGCGTTTCACTGAGGTGGAAGGTCAAACAATCCGCGGCGCCAGATGCTCGCGCCAGATCGTCCAGCTTTCGCACGAAGGTGTCGTTGTGCTGTCCCGGTCGTGTTGCGACAACGATGTGCGAACCCACTTCGAGTAAACGTCCAAGTATTTCGGCAAGACGGATCTGTCGCGGTCCCCATTGTGGATTAAGTGAGGCGAAAGCACCGGACCGATTGTCGAGAAGTTCGAGGTCTGTCAACCACGGCGAAACCAGCCAGAGGCATCGACTTGGCAGCAGCAACTCGGCTGCGAACAGTGACTGCAACAATTCGCGAATTTCCGCGTTGCTGGTCGACGAAGACCGAAAGATGCGGCGGGTGGCCGTCACTGTATGCCCTCCCCTAGTTCAAGCATGACGTCGATTGCGCCGGCACCCCGTTCGATGCCGCGGACCCTCGGATGCAGCAACAGAAAGTCGGTATCAACCGGTTCGGACATCATGGAAATGAGTGCTTCGCGGAGCCTGGCCGTATCTTCCGCATCGGCTCGCAACACGACGGCGCTATCACGAACAAGAAAAGCCGCAGCCTGATTCCGCCAATCGGGCCTGGTGACGGCGACGACTTCAGGCCCGTCCTGAAGACAATCGCGAACGAGATCGTGTTCGGCATCTGGCAGGTGGACGAACGGGTTGTAAACGGAAAGCCGGCGCCCGCGAATGGTGTTACCGCGTGGCCACAATAGACTCAGCAAGGCACCAAATCGCCATTGGCGTCGGTCGACTTCAATCGCGTCGCCGACAACGCCTTCCAAAGCCTGATCGAGGGCGTCGTCCCCACTGTGTAAATACGCGAAGACCCGCGAGTCGATGTCGATGCCCAGTTGCTCTTCGCGTAGTCGCCAATCAGAGATCAAGTCGTGAAGCATCTGGTCAGTTTGCTCGGTGCTACCCGGCTTCAGAATGCGCGTACCCAGCGCTGCGACGACGGAATGACAAACGAACAGACCACGCTGGGACAACAGCCTAATGAGGTCGTCAGCAATATCGAAATCGGACGGTTTCAACGCTGCCTCGACCAGGTTGAAGAACCGTCGCGGGCCTTCACCGTACCGTGCCAGAAAGTTCTCGACGATTCCACCGCCACCGACGGTGCGCTCCGTCAACCAGATTTCATCCAACCCGTCTGGTGACGCGGTTGTACCGGGCGGTCGAGGCGTCGTTCTGTTGTTGTGGTGGAGTAACAACCGTTACTTCGGGAAGATTCAAATCAGCAAAGAGGCGACCGGGAACGAATTCCGGTAGTGGATTGTTGGGCACGTAGTAGTCGTACCTCTGACGACCGGGATCGTCGGACGCGGAAGCCCGTTGCCAGTTGGTTCTCAGTCGCCTAAGTAATGTCGGAAGGACAGCATTCATCAATGCGCGTGGGGGTTCCCACATCAATGCTTCGACAACATCGGGACTTTGCTGCAGCGCATCCTGAAGGTATCGACTAAGTTCTTCGTGGCGATCGTCGCGAAGAAGCAACTCCTCAACGATCCGCGCGGCGGCTAACTGACGACGACGTGCATGTTTCTGATATGAACTCCCCAATTGGTGTGATGGGGCGGAGAAATCACGCCACACGCTGCCGTCGGGTACGTCTGCATTCCGTCGCAACTGCTCAGCGATCCAATCCTGGAAGGCGAAGACGGCCTGCATTCGCAATACGTATCGATTCGAAACCGGAAGTTCGCGGGGCGGAAGTTCCGGGGCGAACAACAAGTCATAACTTTGCCACGCGAGTCGATCACGACCGTAGTCGGACAGAACAACTACAGTCCATGGCCGCATTTCAGTCTGACGACCGGCGCGCCCCTTTCGCTGTAGAAACTGTGCGGGGTCGCGTGGAGCTTTGTGTTGCAGCACGACATTGACGACCGGGTCATTGAATCCAACTTCAAGTGACGCAGTTGCGACAATTATGTCCGAATTCGCAACCACTCCGATGTCTTGCGAACTAGTTCGATCGATTCTCAGTAAGGTGTTGTTGCTCAGTGAATGACCAATCTCTTCACACAGCCTCCACGACTGGCCGAATCGAAAACGGAGATCATCATCGGGATCATCGGGCCGCGATTGACGAAGAGTTGCCAGCGAACCATCAGGCTTTTGAGGATCGCGTCGCCCCCAACTGTCCTCGCCTTCGGCATCGCGAAGATTGAAGAATAGGCGATTGGTTACATCGAGGTCGTCGGTGAAAACAAATGCGCGCGTTCCGTAGAGGCCCTGGCTGCGTCCATTGCGTGCGGGGTCTTGGACGCGCCGCATCAACATAGCGGTTTGGATAGTCGTTGAAAGCAACGAGGCTCCCGATGCTGGATCGCCACGAACTGCAAGCATGTATTCCATGCTGCTGCGGTCCAACTCATTCGGATGAGGGCTCACTTCGTCAACTCGATAGTCCTGAATACCGACTAAGCGGGCGAAGAAACGCCGCGCATCGCTCAGCGTCGCCGAGAGTCCGACAAAATGTGGCTGGATCCTTGCTGCGCGTTGCCAACCTCTCAGTAGCAGCGCGACCTGTGCTCCTGAGACACCGGAATATGTGTGAACTTCGTCAAGCAAGACTAGTGACGGTTTCTGCCGGGGTTGCGCGCCTACACCAAACAGAGGTGCAAATCGTGAATCGCCGATTCGCTGGTTCAGCATTTCTGTCGTCGTGAAAAGAATATCCGGTGGCTCAGATCGGAGGCTCGCGCGTGTGAGTACAAGTTCGTCAGGTTCCGTAGTTGTGCCACACGACGCGCACCGCAAACGTTCGACATTTGCAGTGCGATCGGAGTCCGACCAGACCAACTGCCCACCGCAATGGGTGGCTGGGCATCGCAGGTAAGGACATGCAAAACCGTTTGCGACGCTCGTCCAACCGGGCGGCGGATCATCACGACGAAAGAAGAATCCACTCTCCGGTGTCGATCCGAAGAGCGTGCCAAGCCTCAGTTTCCGCCGACCATGTGCTGCAAGAACGGCGTCAATTCTGCGCGCCTGACGATACGTTTCCGAAAGCTGGTCCTTGAGAAGTTCGTTACGCGGATAAATCGCGAGGCACCGCGTCCAGTGTGATCCGTCGAGCGTTGGCGCCAGATGGAGAAACGCCGGTAGATAGAACGCCAGAGTTTTTCCGCTACCGGTGCCAGCGCAGATGATGGTCCCGGAAGAACGGGCTGTGCCGACGTCGTCCAGAATCGAACGTGTCGCTCGGAGTTGGAAGTCCGCGAGTTGAAGCGGTTGCTCCGCGTCTTGATTCAGAATTGCATCAAGAACGCTGAGCTGGAATTGATCCAGACTGATCACTTGATTGATCTGCTCGACAACAGTCTTTGGCGGAATATTCCGACGAGGAAACTCTCTTGGACGCAGAAGAAAGCGGTAGTCTGCAACAAGTGTCGGCGCGGTCTGCCATTGCCGGCCGTTCATATGTCGTGGGAACAGTTGCCGAAGACGTGACAGAAGTCGAGTCGTTTCTCCCATGCGTGTCCGATAGCGAACGTCTATTCCTTCAAGGAAGGAGAATAGAAGTCGTCGATCTTCGAGTTGCTCGACGAGTTCGTCGGCCGTTTCGAAGTCGTCCCACAACTCGTATTGAGTCAGAAACGAATCCGCCCGCTCTGTCAATTCATCTTCCGCGAATGATCCATCGACCAGCCCCCATGAAAGAAGCCGTGACTCCGCCTGTTCAAGGCGGCCGAGAAAGTCGGCGATGGCTATTGAGCGGTTATCCATGACTGTGGACTTGGTTGCTGTCTATGAAGGTCCGTGGATTGGTTATTTGCTTCTTCGGATGCAGAAGTCGGCGAGCATGTTGCTCTCATCAAGCCACCGCCTGACGGATGCTGTCAGTAACGCGAGTGCTGCACCGTCACCACTAATTGCAGCATTCAGGAATGCCTGAACTTCGGGGTCATCGCTGGCTGGCAGTTTGCTCAGATGGCTACGCAGGTCGTCCCATTGCCGTTCGATTTCACGCAATGTGTCGGCGTCCGGTGGCGGTTTCTTGATCAAACCCTTCAGGCCGCGAAGAAGTTGCTCCGTTTGGTAAACGGTGTCAGCGTGTCGGGATGATTCGCGATGATGGTCAAGCAAGCTCTTGCCAACAACCGGAGCCGTTTGTTTAACGTGTTCTTTCCAAGAATCGGTGGCGAGCTTGTCGCAATGTTCGGTTAGCTTATTGACGGCCCGGCAAAGTTGATTGAATGCTTGCCCTTTCGTTATGTCCTGCGGTTCATCGGCGAGTTGCCGACGCATGGCGGCCACTCTTTCGGTCACCCTCGTACTATCCGGAAGGCGGGACTCGCCGACAATTCTGTGTTCGCGAAGCGTCTGAATCGACAACATAACTGCGAGGAACGGTGCCTTTACGCCATCCAGTTCGACAGTCCGCTTATTCAATGCGTCAGCAAGTGTCTGCTGCCGTCGCGCGCGCTCAAGATCGGCCAGAAGAACACCAACAGATCGGCACTTTTCCTGAAGACTCATTTGACAGTCCTTTCCAGCGCGTTAGCCATCGTCTGTTCGAGAGCGAGGAGTCTTGAATCCACGCCCACGACAGCGTTGTCAACGATGTTCTCCCCAAGCACAGCCAGTTTGCCCCCGATCTTTGTCTCAGTTCGATCGAGGAACGCGCCAAGTTCGGTCACGAAACGGCTGACGAGTGATAGTGTCGTGTCGTCGATTTGGGCCAGAGCGGATAGCAATGCGCCACCTTCGGTTTCTTCATCGATACGTTGCACATGCTGGAGACACTTCGACACCGTTGCATCGCGGAAGTCTTCGACGAGCTTGGAAAGCTGTGCGAGGTTGTCCTGCGGATCTTTGATTCCGAATTGTTTTGCTGCCTGGATTATTTTACCGAGTTCGGTGACGACCTTCTGCTTGTCGAAGTCGTCACCGAGTTCGTCTTGGATACTCCGCCATTGAGACAGAATCTCTTCGCGTCGCTTTTTGATCGCTGATTGGGACCGGCGAGTCAGTTCTTTAACGTGCGCTTCGATGCGCATGATATTTTCGTCGCCGCTGCGATGCTTTGGAAATGGCGATTTGACCTGCCAGTCACCCTTTAGGCTTCGAATGGCGTTCAGCAGTCTGGTCGCATCAACGGCAAAGACCTTTCCCCTTCCCCCTTGTCGCACCCCCGTTCGCGTAAGAACTTCGGTCTTTAGCATTTCACGTAATCTGTAGCAACTCCCCCGCAATTCTTCCCAGATTGACTCACCGTCGAGGGGAGGGGCGGCAGGGTTAGCAAACATCGCATCGATCAACGTAGCGTCCTCTCTCCCGTGCGCCGTGGAGATGTTGAGAATCCGCGCGCCAAGCAATAGCGATTCGGTAAGAGCGGGCACGGGATCGCCATCAACCTTGCGATAGGACAACTTAAGTCGCGGAATGGCTTGCTTGTGGAGGCTTTCCATTAGATTGGCGTAGCGAGGGAACTCTTCATTCGCACGATCAAAGTCCCATGTCTTGTAAGTATGAAATCGAATAACAGCTCGTAGGGCGAGCACCAGTCGAAGGCGAGCATCGGAGTCATCAAAGTCTTCGGGCGAGGCAACCGTGATAAATGCATTGGATGGGTTGCAATGAGGAGCCCCCTTTGTCAACGGAAGAATAACCCAGTCCTTGAGCTTGTTCATTTCCGGTGCTTCGCAGTGGGCGTAGAAGTTCAGCGTCCCAATCAATCATCGCTGTAACACCATCCACGATCATTCCACGCAACGCATTAGCATCCCTGTGTCCCATGATATGGCGTTGAGACCATCTCTCAAGACGCGCCAACCACGCGGTGACTTCAGGCGGTTCGGTCCGCGAGGGTTTTGGTTCCGGCTTCGGTCGTGGCGTCTCGCGGCCTGTTACCTTTGACTGGTCAGTTGCTGGCTGGATGTCGATACCGTGGGGCGGCAACCTCGATGTGAATTCCAGAGTTGGAAGACCGAACGTTTCCTACACTTCCTTGGGAAGCCGCAACGGTACGTGTCAACGTGTTTGAGACACCTGCTTGTTGAAATTAGTGTATAGTGGACTCGCTTCGCGAGCAGTTTTCTTTGTACGTGGGGGCCAGCCCCCACACCCCCGGGGTTTTCTGAGGCATA
>SDBV01001673.1_pt1 | contig 33285 bp, 21 predicted proteins | sample 2277081 | NCBI WGS metagenome assembly SDBV01 (sample SAMN10402039, study PRJNA504765) | marine sediment metagenome | isolation source: marine sediment core GS10_PC15, 223 cmbsf | place: Arctic Ocean: Southern Knipovich Ridge | collected 2010 | reverse complement strand
GCTCCAGATCCCCTTCTACGCGGTGAACTTCCAGCAGCAGTTCGGCCGCATCGTCGACTACTTCGTCGAGGCGTATACCGCCGGACGCACGCCGAACCCGTGCATCGTCTGCAACACGTGGCTGAAGTTCGGCAAGCTGTTTGAGTATGCCGACACAGTGGGGGCCGAGTTCATCGCCACCGGCCACTATGCCCGATTGGAGCCGACCGGCGGCGACGTCGCTCTGTGCCGCGGCCGCGACGAGTCGAAGGACCAATCGTACGTGCTGTTCGGCATCCAGCGGCGGCTGTTACCGAGGCTGAAGTTTCCCGTTGGCGAGCATTGCAAGGCGGAAATCCGCACCATGGCCGCCCGGCTGGGATTGGGCGTGGCCGAGAAACGCGACAGCCAGGAGATCTGCTTCGTACCCGATCAAGACCATGCGCGATTCGTCCGCCAGCGTCGTGGCGACCTGGACACCTCGGGCGAGATCGTCACCACCGACGGCACGGTGGTGGGGCGACACGACGGGCTGGAACGCTTTACGATCGGTCAGCGCAAGGGGCTGCGGATCGCCTTCGGCCAGCCGCGTTACGTAGTGCGAATCGAGCGCCGGACGCGCCGCGTGGTGGTCGGCACCATGCAGGAGCTTTCCCGATCGGAACTCACCGCCGCGGAGGCGAACTGGCTGATCGACGAGCCGACCGAACCGATCCGCTGCCAGGTGAAGATCCGCTACCGCAGCCGCCCGGTCGACGCCACGGTTGACGTGTTATCCGCCGGGCGATTCCACGTCGCCTTCGCCGAACCCTGCCACGGCATCGCCCCCGGCCAGGCCGCCGTCTGCTACGACGGCGAGCGCGTGCTGGGTGGGGGATGGATTGAGTGAGGGCCAAGGACAGGGAGAACTGCGTTCGTAACTATCGCAACGGCAATGACTTAGGACATCGAGGAGTGTCTCTGCGGGATTTCGTCTGTCCGATAAGTGAAGGTTGTGGCAACTCGAACACCGCCGCGGATTTTTGCGTAATGTAGGATGTTATTGAGGCGCTGGCTGGACGCCGTCCGACGGCAAACCGCCACCGGCCTTGATTTCTGATACGATTCTGCCAACAATGTGCTTTTCCCGTATAGTCTCGGTACCCCGTCATTCTCGTGGGACGCTACCGCGGGCGTGATTCCTCCTGAAGGGCTGCGAACCGAAGATGGCAAGACAGTTGTTCTCTATTGGCGGGGCGCCCTTCTCATTCCTGGCGGAAGGCTTGGCAAGGAATGAGGCCTTTCTCTCAGATGTCAAGCTGATTCTGCAAATTGATGATGAGGACCTGGATCGCTTGCATGACGCATTGTCTCAAGAAGAATCGTTTTTGGATCAGGGGACACTTTCGAAGATTGTCGAGAACACGCTCGAGGCTAGTGAGAGTTCTTCACGCATTTCGGCCACTATTTGGCAACTGAGCCAAGTCCTGCACAACGCCGACGAGCAGCCGGAAGCGGCGGCAGCGCAACTCAAGGAAGCAATTGTCAAGTCCTCTTCCGGGATTTCCGAAACTGAAGGCAGAAAACTCGGCGAACGGCTTGAGAAGCTTGCGGCGCGACCAACGGGGTTCGCCCGGCAAAGCAAGGCACAGCGGCTCTCAGAGGCTACTGGCGCAGAACTGGAAGATCTTCAGATTATCAGCGATATCCGGCCTGTGTTCAACGAGGACAGATCTGCTATCGAAGCTGCTGTTCCGGTAACAACGCTTCGACTCGATATTGTCGAGTCTGCCGGTTCTCCATCCACTATTGAGGTCCGCCTGACCGAGCAGCAAGTTGCCGACCTGTTGATGAAGGCGGAATGCGCAAAGACCAAGATTGCCGTTATCAAGAAAACCCTTCGCGACAAGAGTATCGTAATGCCAGTGACCACAGCGACTATTGATACGGGGCCGGTACAATGAGTAGCCCCCTGGAAACGCGGTGGGATCCTAGGTCACTTCAACGCAGGTTAGCCGAAGAGAGCCTGCAGAAAGCAATGCTGCACCGCTATGTCCGTTCGATTCGCGAAGGCCGACAAGATCGACCTCCCCCGTTCAGCGAATGGCGTGCTGCGATGGAGACAGTGGGTGAAGCGATCCGATCGGCGTACGATAAGCGACGGCCGCCAGAAGCCATCACTGAGATCTCTCTGATTTGGGAACATCTCGACCGCACTAGTGAACTGGCCGCCGCGAGGAGTCATCTCCTGATGGGGAAGCTGGAGAAACCCGCGCTGGCCGACTTGCCCCAATGGTTCCAGGAGCAAGAGGCTGGCCTATTCGAGTGCGAAGAAGGAGTTCTTCCGGCCCACCCGTACGCCGTCGAGAGTGCCAAGCTGCTGGTTCGTGCCTGCCTTGCGGCCGTCGACGACACTCAGAGGCCCGAAGCTGAAGTCGAAACCGGGCCTATGGGGCGATTGATCCTTGACTGGTACGTCCCCGATTCTCGTCTGCAATGGATGGTTGAGGCAATCGATCTGCCCTGGCCGTCGGTGAAGGTGTATCAGTTGTCACGTCAAAGCGAGGTTCGAGCGCCGAAGCCTCCCCAGACGCGCATCTTCCACAACGCTTATGACGCAGTAGACTCATTCACCGAATTCGTGCAGGGCAAGTGAGACACCCGGGCACGCATCAACGCTGCATTGATCAGCAGACTCCGCCAGACATGGAGCGCGGGGACACTATTGACCACGGCGAATTCTTCAGAAACCTCAAAAAAGAACATGTAGCGAAGCGTTATCAGGGCGACGATGACCATCGACCCGAGTACGGTTTCAAGCTGCGCAAGCGCCATTGGAAGTACTGGGACCAACACCGTTCCGGTCTGTCAGTGAATCTGCAATCGTGCATTCACTCCGAAGTGTGTTCCATCGTGTTGCACTCGGAAGCCGACGACTACTTCCACGTTGCACGGATTGACCTTGGGGCGATCAACCGTTGCCCGTCATTGAGTTCCTCTTTTGTGGCTCAGTATGATCCAGCGCCGCCAAACAAGTGTCATTTCGTGATCTTGGCGTTCGAAGGTACCGTCTCGAAATGGATGGAGTTGGCTGACCTTCTCGATGACCCTTTCCCGCCAGCGAAGAAGCTTCCCACAACTCCTGGGGAAACGGCTACAGCGAGATCCGCGCACGAAAACTATCGCTCATACATTGACATCCGCTTCTCGGTCCGTAAAGCGAATGGATCCCTGAGCTAAATGCCACCGCCCCGGTGTCGGGCATCGCGCACTATCTGCGGAAACAACTTCTGTGGTAACATGTCCTCGTTCTTGGGCTTGGCCGCGTGCCCAGCTTACGTGCATACCTTCTCCCCGATACTGATTAGCGCCCGGATAAATTCCGCGGCTCGCTGTGACCGTTCGAATGCTGTGTCAATCCTTCGGCACCGGACGGTCCATCGCCCAGTGGATGGCGTTGATCAACATCGTTCTAAATGGCGGCTGGTGAAAATCGTCCCAGTGGCCCAGCGAGCTGTAAAACACGCGGCCGCCTTGGTAGGTGCGCGTCCACGTGAGCGGCTCGGTCTTGCCGTCGGCCGAGCCGGTCATCAGCAGCGTGGCCTTGGGGTCGATCGGCGCGGCGTTGTACAGCGAGCCGGTGCTGTGCCATTTCGACGGCTTGACGCCCGCCAGGATCGGGTGGTCGGCGGCCGCGGCCACCACCGCTACGTCGGTGCCCGAGCTATTCGACCCGTGGCCGTGGTAGCTGCCGCCGAGCACGGCCGGGTCGAAGTCGTGCCACTCGGCGTGGCCTTCCGCGGCGTTGCCTTTAACGTCGAAGGCGTGGCTGGCCGTGCGCAACGCCACCAGCGGCTTGCCCGAGTCGAGATACTTGCGGACCATCGCAAGCTGCTTCTCGGGAAGCGCCAGCCGTCGGACCAACAGCACCATCACGTCGGCCGCCGCGAGTTCTTCCAGGTGGGGAATGTTCGCCGTGCCCATGCCGTGGGCGACCGTGCAGTGGTATCCGTAGTCGCGGCGGAGCATCTGCGCGAACGCGGGCAGGGTCTTGTCGCCATGGTAATGATCGTCGCTGACCACGAACACGATCTGCGGGCGCTCGTCCTCCTGGAAGCGGACGGCCGGCCCGCCGAGTAGATCCGTGCTGGTGATGGTGGGACAAACGTGCTTCTCGATGTACTCGACGATCAGTTCCGTGCCGCGGACGTGGCTGACCATCGGCTTGCGGCGGGAGTTGTACATGGTGTCGGTCAGGTCGCGGACCAACAGCACGTTCTTGCCGACGCGGACCATGTTCCGCAGTCCGAAGGGACGTCCGATCACGCACATATTGGTGTGTACGCCCAGCAGGATCACGTTCTCGATGCCCCGCTGCTCGAACAGGTTCCAGCACTCGACACCCGAGTCGCTGATGGCGTCCTCGTCGTGGATCTCGATGGCGGCCGTTTGATGGACGTCCATCGGGCGGCTGGGGCAACGGGGCTCGTCGTCGCAGCCGCCGTCCGACTGATCGATCGGCCAGTTTTCTTTTTTCTCGTGCGAAAGCAATCCGGCCCAGCCGCCCATGCCGTCGGGCACGTCGTCGGCCTTGGGGGCATTTTGGGCCCGCTTCCGCGCCGGGTGGTTGGCGTAGTGCTTCATGCCGCTGCTGGGCGCGTGGACGATCAGCACGCCCCGCCGCCGGGCTTCGCTGACGAACTCGTTGATCCGCGGGGCCATCTGGGCGCCCCGGTCGCAGGCCCCGTCACACCAGTGCCTGGCCCACATGTCGCAGATGATCACGGCCGTCTGTTTCGGGCTCCACTCGACCCGCTGGTATACCTGCCGATACTGCCCGGCGGCTTCAGAGTTCTCCACGCGGCTGCGGGTGTGCAGCGCGAGCGTTGGGAGCGCGTCCGTATCGGCCGCGGGTGCGGGCTGAATCGTAAACAGCACCGTCAATAGCACGGCAATCGGCAAAACGTTCCGTTTCATCATAAGGGTTCCTACACGGGGTCGACTTACTTACACCAGCGTTGATAGTACCACATACCGAAACGCCCGGGCACTGCGTTGCCCGGGGTCCTCCGGCAAATCACACCGGCAAATCACACCGCGTGGCCGCGGCGGCTAAACGGTGATGTTTCGATTGTGCGAAGGTCCTCATGGGGCTAATTGGGTCAACGTCGTGGCGTTTTCCACGTGACCCGGGCGACGGCAGTTCTTGCCCGGGCGGGCCCCGTCGCCGAGGTCCTGGCGGCATTTCTCGGCCAGGGCCGAAAGCCGCGCGACCACGTCGGGATTCTGCTGGGCGACGTTGCTCTGTTCGCCGATGTCGTTTTCCAGGTGGTACAATTGCACGCCGGCGCCCGGCTTGCGCGGCAGGTGCAGTTTCCACTTTCCGGAGCGGACGGCCTGGAGCTGTTCCTTGAAATAGTAGAAAAACGCTGCCCGCGGACTCTTGGCCCCCGGCTGGCCCGACATCAACGGCCAGATGTCGAACCCGTCGATAATCCGGTCGCTCGGCGGGCCGCCGCCGGCCAGTTTGGCCAAGGTGGGCATCAGGTCGAGCGTGCTGGTCAGTTCGCTGCAGGTGGTTCCGGCGGGGATCTTGCCGGGCCAACGCATGATGCACGGCTCGCGCATGCCGCCTTCCCAGGTGCTTCCCTTGAAGCCTCGCAGCGGCGCGTTGCTGCCGCCCCAGCGCGACGCGGCCCCGTTGTCGGACGTGAAAATCACCAGCGTATTCTCATCGATGCCCAGTTCCTTGATCGTCTTGAGAATCTCGCCGGTCGACCAGTCGATCTCTTCGACCGAGTCGCCGAAGGGCCCGTTGGCCGACTTGCCGGCGAACCGCTTCGAGGCATAGATCGGATTGTGCGGGAAGGTGTGCGGCAGGTAGAGGAAGAACGGCCGATCCTTGTTGGCGGTGATGAACTCGATCGCACGGGCCGTGTACCGCGGCGTCAACTGGGCCTGATCGGGCTCGGTCTCGAACACTTCTTCATTGCGCAACAGCGGCAGCGGCGGATAACGCTTGTTGTAGCCATGGCCCATGTCGTTGGAAAACGGGATGCCGAAGTACGAGTCGAAACCTTGGCGGGTGGGCAGGAACACGGGCTGGTCGCCCAGGTGCCACTTGCCGACGATGGCCGTGGCGTAGCCCTGCTTCTTGAGCACCTCGGCGATGGTGATCTCGTTGGGATTGAGCCCTCGATGGTTGCCGGGAAACAGGACCCATCCGTTCGATTCGTTGCGGTGCATTCCGAGGCGTTTCGGATAGCAGCCGGTCATCAGCGACGACCGCGACGGCGTGCAGACTCCGCTGGTGACGTAGAAGTCGGTAAACCGCCTGCCCTGTTTGGCCATCCGGTCGAGGTTGGGCGTACGATGTTTGGTCGAGCCGAACGGGCCGACGTCGCCGTAGCCCAGGTCGTCGCAAAAAATGATCACGAAGTTCGGCGGGCGTTCCTCGGCGGCCGCCGTTGCCGGCGACAACGTCGTCGCCACGGCGGTGGTGGTGGCAAACAGCAATCCGAGTAACGTCGGGAAGCACGGCGGCAGGGTTCGGTTCATGGCAGATCTCCTTCGTAGATTCGAACACGGTTCTATCAGCCCCGAAGGGGCGGCAGTCAATAGCCCAGGGCCTGAGCCCTGGGGACCGGAAGACCGCGACGCATCGGGAGCCCCGAAGGGGCGGCAGAAACCGTGTGTCCGGACCTTCTACCGCCCCTTCGGGGCTGCTGGGATCGTTCTGCCCGGTTTCCTCCAGGGGCTTACGCCCCTGGCTATTGACTGACGCCGCTTCGCGGCTGAAAGACTCGCTGCCGGCTCACTCCGGCCCTTGATCATAGCAGATCGGGTGGGAATAATCCAACCGTCTCGATTTGGGCATCTGGCTTAGGGCGGGGGACGAGATCCTCCGCACCCGCAAGAGACCAAGAAACCGCTTCCCGCGGGGCGGATCGGCTCGCTCTGGCTGGTCCGCCTGGCCGGGTATCGGCTGGTTTGGCGGCGGCGGGTCGGGCTGTGAATGGTGTGGGCGGCAGGTGACCGCGCACTGTCCGCCTGCTACCGCTTGCGGCTTCGCAGATCGAGTACCGTAAGCTGGGTCGAGCGGCGCGTCAATGGAAATCTCTGCCGATGGTAAGCGATTGGACTTGCAATTGCAGTTTGAACACCGGAAAGCCGAGCGAGGCCCACCTTCCCCTCAATGCCGAGAAAGGTGGGCCTCGCTCGACGAAATGCGCTGCTGACGTTCTCTCCGGCACAGTGCCATTCGTCTACTGCGAGTCTTCCTGTTGGCCCCGTTCGACCCAGCCTACAATCAATCTGCAAAGCCCGATTTGCACCCGCTCAATACCGCCGGTTCTTCCGCAGGATCGTCACGTACAGGTCGTACTTCTTCAGAATCGTGGTCGGCGGAAGCTGCATCTCGAACTCCACGCTGCCGGTGTCGATCCGCTTGGTCTCGAAGAGGTCCGCGTGCGGGATCTCCTTCTCCACCAACTCGTTCCGCTCGCCTTCCAGCTCCTTCAACACGATCTTCTCGATGATCCATTCGCCGTCGACGTGCTCTTTGATCGTCAGCGGCACGGTGATCGGCTCGCCCTTTTCCGTCTTGAAATTCTGCAACCGGTAGCGGAACCGGGTCCGCAGGTTGCGGAACTTCGGTTTAGTGACGCCCTTCTTGCCGTCGATGGTGTAACGGGGACAGGTCAGCTCGTCGAAGGCCTTCTTGGGACCCTCTTCCGGCTGCATGGTGAACCGCTCCACCTTCACGTCCTGGGCCACGCCCACGTACAGATCCAGCGGGGCGAACAGCGGTGTGTACTTGGCCCAGTCCTCGCCGAGAAACGCCTGGCTGCGGACCTCGTCGCCGTCCGACTTCGGCTCCTTGATGAACAGCCGCACCTTGCCGTGTGGAAGGGGGAATTCACCCAGGTTGTTGTCCCGGTCGTTGGTCAGCCGGTAGTACATCCGGGTGCGTTTCTGATCGACGGTGGCGTCGAAGACGTAACGTTTGGCGATCGGCACCTCGGCGAACTTGGCGGCCAACATCCGCTTGCGCTCGCCGTTGTTGAAGTAGCGGACCGTGGTCTTGCCCACGCCCGGCTGGACCGTACACTGGCCGAAGCTTTCGCCCGAGGTGTTGGTGACCGTCATGTAGACCTGCAAGAGCAGCGACTTCTCGTCGTTTTCGACGATTCCCTGGTAGCTGGGTCCGGCGGCCATGTTGCCGATCAGGTAGGAGACGCGGATCACGGCCGGCCCGGCCTTTTCGGCGCTGACGGCCCAGTACAAGGCGTTTTCGTTGGGCGGGTAGTTGGTGTTCAGCACGTTGACTTCCCCGTCGGCCTTGATCACCCGAAAAACGATCGAGTCCTTGTCGATGCTGATGTTGGCCCAGGAGAAGTCGACCTGGTTGCGGCCTTGTTGCAGGTTGACGGTGCGTTCCTCTTCGACCAGCGTGAAGCGTCCGTTCTGGATGTCGACCCGTACGGTTTCCCGTTCCGGCAGGGTGGTCAGCTTGATGCGTGCTTGGGCCGTGCTACTTAGGACCAGAAGCAGTGCAGCGGTGACGGCGGTGATGGTTGCGGTTCTCATCGTTCTTCCTTTCGCTTGGAGGACATCGGGTTTGTTGGTAGTTGGTAGGGTGCGTGAAACGCACCGATGGTTCGCTCTGGTTCGTTCGTTTTTTTCGGAGGGTGCGTTTCACGCACCCTACAGCGGCTCCCGTCTCTTGTAACCGTTGAGTTCGGGCTTCACCTTGCGGCGTTTGTAGGTAACCGTGTACTTGACGAAGCGTTTCTCGCCCGGCTTGAGGTCGAGAAAGTACTTCACGTGGTTCTGGTCGACCCGCTGCTTGCGTCCGGCGACCTGGTGCAGATCGACGTAGGCCCCCGGCTGGTCGGAGTTCCAATCTGCCGGCGGCGCGTCGTCGGCCCAGAGGACGACGTTGGCTTTGAAGCGGCGTTCCAACTCCGTCTTTACTTCGACCGGCTTGCCGGAGACGATCTCTTCTTCGTAGACGAACGTTTCGTCGTAGTCGATCAGGTCGTAATACCACATCCAGGTATCGTCCAGCCGGCGTTTGTACTGCCGGGCCACCACATTGTCGATGTGCTGGTCCTTCAGCCGACGGATGACGGTGATGTCGCTGTCCCGGCCGACGTTGACCTCGACCCGATCGCCAATCGGCACGTACTTGGTCGTGGTGCCGCCGACGTACGCCAGGTCCTTGTTTTGATATTCCGAGAACAGCCTCACCGTGCCGTCGGGCAGCGGCGAGAGGCCCAGGTTTTCCATGGCCGAGAGGTCCTTTTCCTCGCCTTGGTCATCCAACAGCTTGATGTTCTTGAAGCGGTAATACTTGGTGAACTGCTTCCCGCCGTCGCGGTCGGAGAGTTTGTAGATACACTCCAACGGCACCTCGGCGACCTTCATCGAGACCAATCGCTTGGGTTGCTTGTCCTGGATGTCCTCGCGGCCCTCGATGGTGAAGAGGAAGTATTCGGAGAGGCCTTCTTTGACGACCTTTTTCGGCGCTTCTCGACCGTCGGCTGCCGGTGCCGCGGTGGCTTCTTCGGCGTGGGTCACGATCCGCCCCAACTCTCTGCGGAAGTGTTCCCGCGTTTCCGGGGCCAGACCCTGGTATCCTTTGCCTCCTCCCGGTTGGCCAGGGGCGGGCCGGGTCGCCAGTTCGGCGATCTTTTCGACCAGGTTGATCGTGCCGACGACCATTCGGGTCTGAGCGTTGTCGTACAGCTCGCCGGAGTTGTTCAACACCCGCACGTAGCCGGTCAGATCCAGCTTCGTTTCGTCTTCGTTGGCGATGCCCACGTAATCGGCCGTCCAGGTGATGCCGCTGGTGAAGTAGCGGATCTCGACCGGGATCTTGCCGGCCATTTGGCTGCGGATGTTCCACTGCAGGGCGTCGTTGCGGCCGCTGGGAAAGGTGGTGTCGATCAGGTCGACCTTGTCGACGTGGTCGAGGATACGGAAGTCGATGCTGGTCGGGTCGATCAGCGTGTTGGCCCAGGAGAATTGGATCCGATTGATACCCTGCTTCACCGTCAGCAGGCGATGCTCGCGGACCATGGTGATGTCTTCGGAGTTGTAGATGGTCAGTTGCACGCCCTCGCGGGTCGGGACGGTCACCAGGTCCACCGCGGCAAGTGACGGGGCCGCCAGCAGTATCAACAGTAATAGTGCGGTCGAGTGTTTTCGCATGGTGATTGTCCTTCGGTAGGGTGTGCAATGCACACCAGCTTTTCTCTTGTTCCACGTGGTGTGCGATGCACACCTTACAGCGGTTCGCGTTTCTTCTCCTGGTTCAACTCCGGGCCGACCTTGCGGCGCTTGTAAGTCACCGAACAGGTGACGAATCGCTTCTCACCCGGGTTCAACTCGAGAAAGTATTTCACGTGATTCTGGTCCACTCGTTCTACTCGGCCCTCGATCTCGTGCAGGTCGACGTACGCCCCCTGCTGGTTGGAATCCCAATCGTTCGGCTTGCCGTCGCTGCCCCACAGGACCACCTTGGCGTCGAAGCGGCGTTCGATCTCGGTCTTCACCTCGACCGGCTTGCCGGAGACGATCTCCTCCTCGTAGACGAACGTTTCGTCGTAGTCGATCAGGTCGTAGTACATCACGAACTCGTCGTCGATCCGCCGCTTGTACTGCCGGGCCACCACGTTGGAGATCCGCTGGTCCTTCGGCCGGCGGACGATGGTGATGTCGCCGTCGCGGCCGACGCCGACCTCGACGCGATCGCCGATCGGCACGTACTTGGTCGACGTCCCGCCCACGTAGGCCAGATCCCGGTTGGCGTACTGGGAAAACAGTCGCACGGCGCCGTCCGGCAGCGGCGAGAGGCCCAGGTTCTCCATGTCGGGCAGCTCTTTTTCTTGGCCTTGCTCGTCCAGCAGCTTGATGTTCTTGAAGCGGTAGAACTTAGTGAACTGCGTGCCGCCGTCGCGATCGGTCAATTTGTAGATACACTGAAGCGGCACGTCGGCGACCTTCATCGCCACCAGTCGCTTGGGCTGCTTGTCCTGGATATCTTCGCGGCCCTCGATCGTAAACAGGAAGTATTCCGAAAGGCCTTCCTTCTTCACCTGTTTTTCTTGCTCCGCCGGCGCGTCCAGCACGATTCCACCGAGGTCCAGTTTCCCGCTTCTTGCCAGGCCATCGAATTCCAGGATCTTCTTACCCAACGCCTCGCGCATGGCCTCCTTGGCGACCGGCTGCGCCCCGGGGTACTGCGTTCCCGGGGGCGGACGGTTTGCCAGGTCGGCGATCTTTTCCACCAGGTTGATCTTGCCGACTACCATTCGGGTCTGAGCGTTGTCGTAGAGTTCGCCCGAGTTGTTCAATACCCGCACGTAGCCGGTCAGATTCAGTTTCGTCTCGTCCTCGTTGGCGATGCCCACGTAATCGGCCTTCCAGGTGATGCCGCTGGTGAAGTAGCGGATCTCGACCGGGATCTTGCCCGCCATCTCGCTGCGGATATTCCATTGCAGGGCATCGTTGCGGCCGGCGGGAAAGGTGGTGTCGATCAGATCCACCTGGTCCTGGTGGTCGAGGATGCGGAAATCGATACTGGTCGGGTCGATCAGCGTGTTGGCCCAGGAGAATTGGATCCGATTGATTCCCCGCTTCACCGTCAGCAGGCGGTGCTCGCGGACCATGGTGATGTCTTCGGAGTTGTAGATCGTAAGCTGGGTGCCCTCGCGCCGCGGGACGGTCACCAGGTCCACGGCGGCAAGTGACGGAGCCGCCAGCAGGGTCAATAGCAATAGTGGAGTCGTGTGTCTTCGCATGGTGATCGTCTTTCCGTAGGGTGCGTGAAACGCACCGATAGTTCGCTCTGTCGGATGGTGCGTTTTACGCACTCTACAGCGGCTCGCGTTTCTTCTGCTGGTTCAACTCCGGGCCGACCTTGCGGCGCTTGTACGTCACCGAACAGGTGACGAATCGCTTCTCCCCCGGGTTCAGTTCGAGAAAATACTTCACGTGATTCTGATCCACCCGTTCTACTCGACCCTCGACCTGGTGCAGATCGACGTACGCCCCCGGCTGGTTGGAAGGCCAATCGTCCGGCTTGCCGTCGCTGCCCCAGAGGACCACGCCCAAGTCGAAGCGGCGCTCGATTTCGGTCTTCACCTCGACCGGCTTTCCGGAAACGATCTCTTCCTCATACACGAACGTTTCGTCGTAGTCGATCAGGTCGTAATACATCACGAACTCATCGTCGATCCGCCGCTTGTACTGCCGGGCCACCACGTTGGCGATCCGCTGGTCCTTCAGCCGTCGGACGATGGTAATGTCGCCGTCGCGGCCGACGTTGACCTCGACGCGGTCGCCGATCGGCACGTACTTGGTGGTGGTCCCGCCGACGTAGGCCAGGTCCTTGTTTTGGTATTCCGAGAACAGCCGCACTGAGCCGTCGGGCAACGGCGAGAGCCCCAGGTTCTCCATCGCGGCAAGGTCCTTTTCCTGGCCCTGTTCGTCGAGCAGCTTGATGTTCTTGAAGCGGTAGTACTTGGTGAAACGTTTGCCGCCGTCGCGATCGGAGAGTTTGTAGATGCACTCCAGCGGGACCTCGGCGACCTTCATGGAAACCAGCCGCTTGGGCTCTTGGTTCTTGATATCCTCGCGGCCTTCGATGGTGAAAAGAAAATACTCGGAGAGGCCCTGCTTGACGACCTGCTTGGGCCGGTTGCTCCGCTCTTCATGCGACTCCTCGTTTTCGGCGGCCGCCAACGCGTCGCCGAACGCATTGGCGATCACCGCGCGGTCTTTCACCGATCGTCCTCTGAAGCTCAGGAACTTGTCGCCTTCGGCCGGCGGCGGCCGGGTGGCCAGGTCGGCGATCTTCTCGACCAGGTTGATTGTGCCGACGACCAGCCGCGTCTGGGTGTTGTCGTAGAGTTCGCCCGAGTTGTTCAATACCCGCACGTAGCCGGTCAGATTCAGTTTCGTCTCGTCCTCGTTGGCGATGCCCACGTAATCGGCCTTCCAGGTGATCCCGCTGGTAAAGTAGCGGATCTCGACCGGGATCTTGCCGTCCAGTCCGCTTTGGATGTTCCATTGCAGGGCATCGTTGCGGCCGGCGGGAAAGGTGGTGTCGACCAGGTCCACCCGGTCCTGGTGGTCGAGGATGCGGAAATCGATACTGGTCGGGTCGATCAGCGTGTTGGCCCAGGAGAATTGGATCCGATTGATACCCCGCTTCACCGTCAGCAGCCGATGCTCGCGGACCATGGTGATGTCTTCGGAGTTGTAGATCGTAAGCTGGGTGCCTTCGCGGCGGGGGACGGTCACCAGGTCGACATCGGCCAGGGTCTCCGCGGCCATCCCAAAAAGCAGCCCCAGCACCCAGGCGCACGTGCATTTCCGCATCGGTTAATTTCTCCTCGTCTCTCTGGCCGCGTCCCAACTGTATGTCACATCGGCAGTTACGGCTAATCCGACAGTATGGTGGGGCATACTCACCGATAAGCAAGCATAGTTTACGTGCATCATGGGTATAAAACCATCCGAGCGATGTAGGCACTATGGTTAGGTCGATTAGGTCCGCTACCAACGCCTTGGGTCTCATGCCCCGTCGACAATCAGACGACCTAAGCGGCCAAAAAGTTTCCTGCCGGCCTGTTTTGGTTCGACGGTGGGGGCAACTGGCGCCCATGCAGCCCCGCGACTGGTGGGGTGCTGTTGGCCATGCTGCATGGAGTCCACATGGGGTGTTGCGCCGTCTTCGGGGTCGACGGCGCCGGCGGCTGGGGATGCTGGCCACGACGCTGAAAGTGCCGGCACTGTTCTTCCTCGCGTTGGTGGTCACGTTTCCGTCGCCCTACGTGTTCAATGCCCTGGTCCGGCCGACGAAGAGCCGTTGCACCGACGGCCCAAAGTGTTATGCTACCTGGGCGACAAGAAATCCGGGCCAAAAGGTTTCGCCGGCCCGAGTTGGGCAGGGGCGATGTTTCACCATGGGATACCACCACACCCAAAAAGGGCCGTTGCACTATATCATGTTCGCGACGGCGGCGATCATGTTCCTCGGCGCGTGGCTGGCACGCGAGGAACCGATCGCCGCGATTGTCGTATCAGTCACCGGCCTGCTGGTGTTCGTCCTGGCCTTTGCGTTTGTGCGTCTGACGGTGCAAGACGAAGTCGATTGCCTGGCGATCCGGTTCGGACCGTTGCCGCTGTTTAGCAAGCGGATCCCCTACGGGGAGATCACGGCCGTCGAACCGGACCGCACCAATTTCCTCGATGGCTGGGGCGTCCACTGGATTCCCGGCCGCGGCTGGACGTACAATCTCTGGGGCTTCGATTGCGTGAAGTTGACCCTGGGCAGCAAAGTGATTCGCGTGGGGACGGACGACGTGGAAAACCTGGTCGAATTCCTCCGCGGCAAGATCGACCTGCCCGACAAGATTCCACCGCTGAACACTTAGCAAGGAGGTGATTCTCATGTCCGACTTACGAAGCACGATTGGCGAGATCCTCAAGAGCCCGCAATTGGCCGGGTTGGCCACCGTCACCGAAGACGGCAAGCCTTGGGTCCGTTACGTGATGATCCTCGCCGGCGAGGATCTTCAAGTGCGATTTGCCACGTTCCGCGGCGCCCGCAAGGTCAAGCAGATCGAGCACAACCCGGAGGTCCATCTGACTTGCGGGGTGACGGATCCCCAGGATATGAAGCCTTATCTCCAGATTCAGGGACGCGCCCGATTGGACGTTTCCCAACAAGCCCGGCACGGCTTCTGGAACGAGACGCTCACGGATATTTTCCAAGGCCCGGACGACTCGAATTATGGCGTGATCGAAGTCGTTCCATATAGGGTGGAGTACTGGACCCCCGGTTCCTTTGAACCGCAGGTCTTGGACCTTTGAGAACGGGATAAGGACTGCGAGTCGGGTACCGACGTCTATCCGCCCTTGATCGTCTCGGCCGTTTTGACCAGTTGAATGAACTCGGCGCGGTAGCCGCTCGGGTCGTCGCCTCGGCCGGTGGTGGCCAGCCGAAGTGCCAACTCGAACGTCGATTCGCCCTTGTGCTGGCTGTCGCGCAGCAGCATTCCGTAGCAGGCCACCGCCGCGGCGAATTGGAAGTCGGGCGATGCGTCGGCCGCGTCCTTGCCGCCGTCGCGTACAGGGAAGGTTAATTCGCGGCTCGTGTCGGCGTCGGGTTGCTTGTAACGCAGCCGCACGGTCAGCATCTCGTCGCTGTCGGCGGCGGGGCTGGTGGCGGAGGGAAGCTGATACTTCGTCGGCGTGACCTTCGGCAGATCGCCTTGCTTGCCGGCCGGCACCAATTCATACAGGGCCGTGACCGTGTGGCCGGCGCCGATTTCGCCGGCGTCCTTGGCGTCGTCCTGGAAATCCTCCACCCGAAGCAGCCGATTTTCGTAGCCGATCAGCCGGTAGGCGCCGACGTGCGCCGGATTGAAATCGACCTGGATCTTGACGTCCTTGGCGATCGTCACCAGCGTGCCGCTGAGCTGCTCGACCAGCATCTTTCGGGCTTCGCGGATCGTATCGATGTAACCGTAATTCCCGTTGCCCTTGTCGGCCAGCTTCTCCAGGCGGGAGTCCTGGTAGTTGCCCATTCCGAAGCCGAGCACGGTGAGAAACACGCCGCTTCGGGCCTTCTCTTCGATCAGGCGGACCAGTTCGCTTTGGTCGCTGATTCCCACGTTGAAGTCCCCGTCGGTGCAGAGGATCACGCGGTTGACGTACTCGGGGACGAACTGCTGCCGGGCCACCGCGTAGGCCAGTTCAATGCCTTCGCCGCCGGCGGTCGAGCCGCCGGCCCGGAGCCGATCCAGCGCTGCGAAGATGGCCTGCTTGTTCTTGCAGGAAGTGGACGGCAGCACCAGCCCGGACGCACTGGCATAGACGGCAATCGCTACGCGGTCTCGCTGGGAGAGGTTTTGCACCAGCATTCTCATCGCCGACTTCAACAGCGGCAGCTTGTTGGCCGCCTGCATCGAGCCGGAGACGTCCAACAGGAACACCAAATTGGCCGCCGGCCGTTCTTCTTCGGAGACGACTTTCCCTTTCAGTCCGATCCGGGCCAGGCGGTTCGCCGGATTCCAGGGACAGCCGGCCACCTCCACCTGGACGGAAAACGGCACGTCGCCCTCCGGCGGCGGGTAATCGTAGGTGAAGTAATTCACCAATTCCTCGATCCGCACCGCGCCCCGCGGCGGCAGTTGATGTTGATTGAGGAATCGCCGCACGTTGGAGTACGAAGCGGTGTCGACGTCGATCGAGAAGGTCGACAGCGGGTTGCGGCGGGCCAGCAGGAACGGATTCTCGTAGATCCGATCGTAGCTTTCCGTGTTCAGTTCGGTTGGTGCCGGCAGTGGATCTTCGGACAGGGGCGTTTCGGCCGCCACACTATCCGCGGCCGCTGCGCCGGCATCTTCTGCAGGCGCGGGAAACGTCAAATCGCTGCCCACGCGGTCACCACAGCCGCCAAGCAACCACAAACCACTCAACAGACATACCGCGACCATCCAGCATCTCATCGCGCACCTCCTCCGTAGAAAGGGTCCGGGGACAAGGGTCGATCCGCAGCCCCGGCCGGCGGGCGAATCGGTTGAACTTCGCACTCTTAGATGCGTCACCAGCGCCGTTTATTCCCCAGCGACTGCTTCCGTCTTGAAAAGGCCCGTCCCCGAGGATAGGATGGTCCGCTACGACCATGGAACCGCCTCGGCCGGCCGTCAAGAAGAGTTCGTCAGGATAGACCAAGGGCTGAACGGGAATGAACGAATCCTCGATATCTGCTGGGCGTCCGTCGGAAGCGCCGGTGCAGTTCGGGTTGCGGGCGATACTGATCGCGCAGGCGATCTGCGCGGTCTTCTTTGGCCTGCTGGCGGTCGTGGGAGTGTTTGCCGTGGTGGCGGCTTTCTTGGCAACGCTGCTTTTCATCGCCCTCAGCCGCGGCCGGAAAAGGACTCCCCTGAGGCGGATGATCGTCGATCTGTTGGGCGGCATCGTTCTTCCGTGCCTTTGCCTTTACTATGATCCGTTGGTCTTTCGTCAGGGCGGCACGGCGATTGCCGGCCACCGGCAGGTCCTGGCCTACCTTGCCCTGGCCTTGCAGATGTTCGTGTTGGCGATTTGGCTGGCGGTCGGCCGGCAGACAGGCCGCTTCGGCGGCGTCTTCACGGGCCTCCTCGGGGTTGGGGCGGCGATCGCGCTGGGTCTGGGATTGGTGATGCTGCCGATCAGTTTGATCGGCCTGGTCATGGCGTTGATTGGCGTGTTGGGGTTCGTCCCCTTTCTGACCTTCCAGGTCTTCGCCAGAAACGCCGCCAAGGCCTTCAGCCTGGCCCGGGCGAACGGCGGAGCCAGGTTCGCGACGCTGTCGGCCCTGCTGGGGGCAGGGCTGGCCGTGGTGATTCCGCTGGCGGCGAATGCGGCGTTCGGCCGTCTGCTGGCCGGAGCCCTCCAATCTCTGCCGCCGCCCCCGTTTCTGCTTCCGTAAGCCAAGACTGGCGGTCAAGGCACGAATAACACCGAGAAAGGAAGGATCGGGCCCCATGTCCGTCTGTCCGAAGTGCAACCAGCGATTGATCCGTACGAAGTCCGACCGCGGATTCTTCTTTCGATGTCCGGCGTGTGACGGTCGGGCGGTCGGCCTGTCGGTGCTGCGGCGGGCGATTCCGCCGGACTTCGTCCGCGGACTTTGGGTGAAAGCACGCCGGGGCGAAGGGACCCGGGGACAGCGATGTCCGATCTGCCGCCGGGCGACGATCGAGATTCCCGTGCCGGTCGACGGGCAAGACGTCCCGCTGGACATTTGCGTCGGCTGCCAGTTTGTCTGGTTCGATCCGCACGAGTTCGAGCACTTCCCGACTCAACCTCGACAAGAAGAACCGAGCGACCGCGACCGGCTGCCGGAAAAGGTCCGCGAGGCCATGGCGATGGCGGACCTGAAGCTCGACGAGGCCCGGCGGTGCGGCGGTGACTTCGGCGGCCAGGAGCCGGAGGAAACCTGGAAGTACATCCCCGCCCTGTTCGGCCTGCCGGTCGAACACGACGTCCACCCGATCCGCTGTTGGCCCTGGATCACCTGGACCCTGGCGGCGGTCATGGTGCTGACGTTTGCCCTGTCGTTCGCCAATTTGCGCGAAGTGGTCGAGCAATACGGCCTGGTGCCCGCCCAGATGTGGCGGCACGGCGGACTGACGCTGCCCAGCAGTTTCTTCCTGCACGCCGGGCTGTTGCACTTGATCGGCAACGCGTACTTCTTGTTGGTTTTCGGCGACAACGTAGAAGACCAGGTTGGCCGGTGGCGCTACGTGCTGTTGGTGGCCGCCGCTGCGCTGGCCGGCGACCTGCTGCACGTTGCCGCCGACCCGCGCAGTATGATCCCGTGTATCGGAGCCAGCGGTGGCATTTCCGGAGTGATCGTCTTCTACGCCTTGAAGTTTCCCCGGGCACGCTTGGGCTTCATGGTGCGCTACTGGATGGTCTTTCGCTGGTTCCACGTCCCGGCTTGGTCGGCGCTGATCGCCTGGTTTCTCTGGCAACTGTTCCTGGCGTATCACCAACTGGCCGGGGCGGGCCACGTCTCAGCCCTGGCCCATCTGGGCGGCGCCGGCGCGGGGCTCGTCGGCTGGCTTTTCTGGCGTGAAAACTGTGACACTCGGCATGAGGAGTCGTTTTCGGCCTTGCGACGCGATCCCAGATCGCGATTGTGAAGCCCGGTTTGGCCTGGCAAGACACCCCCGGGGGAATTCTGCCGACGTGTGCACACCCGCAGGCCGCCGATTTGGGTTTTGACCCGGGTGCTTGCCTTGACGCTGCGAAGCGGGCATAATGGATTGTCCGGCGACTTAAGGGCTATCATGAAAACAGACAACTGGCGTTGCCGGCGAACGTAGGACCGAAGTGAGGTGACGTGATGGGAACCAGCAGAACGTGCGGCATTGCTCTTCTGTGTGGCCTGGGACTGCTGACGCTGCTGACGCCGGCCGAAGCCCAGGAAGAAAAGGAGCCCGACCCGCAGCGGGCGATGATCCTCAGGAAGGTGCTGTTGATCCTCCGGGAAAGCGACTCGTTCAAGGCCTGCGAGTTCGTCAACTCCTTGGGCGATTCGTCGGTGGTCGCCCAGCGATACTCCGATCTGCTGCGCGACTTCTATTGGCAACAGCGCGACGTGCCGCGGATGGTGATGTTCGGCCGGGCCGGCATCCAGTACTGCCTGAGGCAGGCTGCCGCGTGTGCCAAGGACGAGCCGGACAAGGCCAAGAAGCTGTTGGGGGCGGCCAAGGCGATCGCCTACAACCTGGCGGCCAACACCTGGCCCGGCTGGAAGGACGAGGAGATCACGCTGACCGCCTCGGACCTGGCGGCCGGACTCGATGCGGCCCGGTTGAATCTGCGGCTGGCCAACGAACTGGGCAGGGAAGGCGAGGTGCTGGGTAACGCCCATTGGGTATTGGGGGCACACTATCTGGCGGCCGAAGAAGGCCCGCAGGCGCTCGAGGCGTTCGCCGCCGCGGCCGACAAGTTCCGCCAGGCGAAGAAACCGGCGCACGCGACCATGGCCGTCGGCTACCAGGGGATCGCCAACATGACCCGTCCGCCGACCCGAGACGAAGGCCAGAAGCAATTCGACGAGTCGCTGGCGGCCCTGAAAGAAATGGATACCGACGAAGCAAAGTTCTTCGCCGAGCAGCTCGAAACGGCGGCCAAGGTGCTGCTGAAGTGAGATCGCCTCTTCAAGTCGTTCGACTCACGCCGCCGGGACGCGGGGCGGTCGCCACGTTGCTGGTCGAAGGGCCCGCGGCCGTGCAGGCCGTCGACGCCCGGTTGCGTCTGCCCGGCGGCCGGACGCTTCAATCCCGGCCGAACGATCAACTCGTCGTCGGACGTTTTGGGCAAAGCGGCCCCGACGCCGGCGAGGAAGTGGTCGTCCGGCGTCGCAGTGACCGATCGGTCGAGGTGCATTGCCACGGCGGACTTGCGGCCGTGACCAGGATCGAAGAGCTGCTGGTCGGATTGGGCTGCCAAACCGTCGGCTGGCGGGATTGGGTCGTCGCTCACCACCAGGACCCCATTGCCGCCGCCGCGCACGCCGCCTTGGCCGAAGCACGCACCGCGCGTACGGCCGCGATCCTGTTGGATCAATATCATGGCGCCCTACGCCGCGCGATCCAAGCCATCGAAGCGGCCCTTCGAACCAACGATACTCAATCCGCCCACCGACAGATCGAAACGCTCCTGGCCCGCGCCGAGGTGGGCCGTCACCTGGTCCGGCCATGGCGGGTGGTGTTGGCCGGCGAGGCGAACGTGGGTAAGAGCAGCCTCATCAACGCGTTGGTAGGATATCCTCGGGCAATCGTTGATCGCACGGCCGGAACCACTCGCGACGTGGTCACCGCCAGCACCGCCGTCGACGGTTGGCCGGTGGAGCTATCCGACACGGCCGGTTTCTTCGCCGGCGGCGATGCCTTAGACCAGGCGGGTCTGAGGCGAGCCCGGCAGAAGCTGGCCGAGGCCGACTTGGCGGTGCTGGTCTTCGACGCCGCCGCGCCGTGGTCCCGGTCGAGTCGCGCCCTGTTGGACGCTTGGCCGGAGGCCTTGGTCGTCTACAACAAGTCCGACCTGCCCTCGTCCGGTGGCCATCGCCCACCCGGTCTCGCAGTCAGCGCGATGACGGGTGAGGGGGTCGACGCTTTGCTGGGCGCACTGGCCGTTCGCCTGGTCCCCGATCCTCCACCCCCCGGCGCCGCCGTACCGTTTACTGCCGAGCACGTTGATCAATTGGCCCGATACTAGCGGCCCGTTGGCGAAACCGCCGTGTCCCCAGGGCGATCCGAGAAGGTGGCCTAACGTTTCCGGCATCTTGCGCAGTCGTCCTGCGATGCCCATTATTTCATCCATTTCCGCCAAACGGAGCGCCTTGGCCCTCGGCGGGCCTAGTTTTTCCGAAATTCTCCGCGGTTTTCCGCAAAATCGGCTTGGATTGCGGAATCCCATCTGGACGCGGCTTATCGAATTTGGGTAAACTGCCGCCCCTAACATTCCAGCCCAGGGCAACAGGAATCTTATCTCTCGACGTGGCGGCGAGGTGCGGGGCACGCCGACGCGAATCACTTCGGTGCATCATGGGGGCCAACCAGTTCGAGAGATGCGGCCGGGCTGGCCAACGTTCAAGGAGGAACACGCAATGCGACTGCAAACGGTTCGATGGTGCGGACGAGTTTCCCTTTCCGTTCTGATGTTGGCGGCACTGTGGTGTAGTCCGGCGGCCGCTCAGGGGGTCCGGGAGTCGGGTAGATTTCCGCAGAGGTCGGCGACCGTTCAGCCGGGTCCGTCCACTGACGTGGCAGAGGGATCGCCGGGGAGTAGTCCTCAGACACCGGTGAGCAATCCCGATGCCGATTCGTCGGCTCTCTCGACCGGCCAACCCCGCACCGCGATGACGCTGCTCGATACGAAGCAACCGTCCACGGAAGCCACGATTTCGACCGGCGAAGCACCGTTGAAGCCCGTGCCCGATCCGATCGTTTCGGGAGTGGTCCAGATCGAGGCGGCCAGCTTCAAGGGAGTTACCCCGGACGTGACGACCATGGCGGAAGTCGAGAAAGCCTGGGGGGCGCCTAAGGAGATCCAAAAGCAGGGCAACCTCTTGATGGGGCTCTATTCCGTCGAGCCTTTCAAGCGAGTGGAGGTGAGCTACTATCAAGACAAGGTCTCGTCAGTGGTGATCCGCTTTGCCGAGTCCTTCCCTGCCAATACGGTTGCCGAGCAACTCGAGTTGATCAACATCCGCGCGGTGCTGGTCTCCAACGAGCTGGGAGAGGTCTTGGGTCAGGTGTACCCGGAACGGGGAGTGCTGTTCGCGTTTGAGCCGAGCGAAAGCCCGGGCAAGACGGCGAGGAAGGTGGTCCAAGTCATTCTCGAACCGATCAACGCCGAGCCGTTCCTGTTGCGGGCTGAAAGCAACTTGGGGAGCCGGTATGATCTGAGCCTGAAGGACCTCGAGCAGGCCCTGAAGCTTCAGCCGGGTAGTGCCCGGGCCCATTGGCTGCACAGCCGCGTGCTGGTGGCCATGGGGGATTACGAGAAAGCAGCGGCCGCCAGCGCGCAGGCCGTGCGACTGGACCCGGCCGACACCCGGTACGGCGTGACCCGGGCCCAAATCCTCGGCCAGGTGGGCCAGTTGACCGACGCCATCCGGCAGGCTCAAAAGGCCGCCGATACCAGCGGACATCGGCCCCACGTGAAAGCCCGGGCCCTCTGCCTGCTGGGTGACCTGGTGGCTTCCGGGCTGAAGCCGGATTATCGCCGAGCGATCCAGTATCACATCGAAGCCGTCAAGACGGCCGACACCTTGGCCACCAGTCGCCATCCGGCCGTTCGCGTGGCGGCCAAGGAAGTCTTGGTCGACGCCCATCTCGGCGCCGCCCACGATATCGCCTGGGGCGACTGGAAAGAAAAAGAGGAGGCCGTCACCAAGTGGCTCACGCGCGCCGACGCCTTCGCCGAGGACCTCGTCGAAAACGAGGGCGGAAGCCGGGAGCACCGCTTCCGCGTCAACGCCCGGGCACTGGCCGCCTGTGTGGGTGTGCGCGGCGGGTTGGATCCCGGCAAGTGGACCCAAGGGGCGATCCGCACCGGCGAGTCGCTGATTGCCGCCACCGACGATCCGGCCCGCAAGGCCCAACTCCAGTGGGACCTCGGCATGGCGCTCTACGACGCCTTGCAAGTCTACCAAATGAGGAACCAGCACGACACGGCGTTGAAGTACGGCGAGTGGGCCATCGAGTACCTGGAGAAGGGCGATCAACGGAGGCAATCCACCACCAGCAGTTACCTGCTCGGGCGTCTCTATTTCCGCCTGGGAGCGATCCACGCCATCCGCGACAAGAACCACGGCGTGGCCATCACCTGGTTTGAAAAGGCTGTCCCCTTGCTCGAAAAACCGATCCCCAAGGAAGCCTTTGCCGACCTGGGTCGGCACGGCGAGACCTTCGTCAGCATGGGTGTCTCGTTCTGGGAGTCGGGACAGCGAGAAAAGGCCGTTGAGTTGACCGAACGGGGCGTCGAGTTGATGCAGAAGGCCGTCAAGCAGGGTACGCTCGACGAATCGGCCCTGACCGTGCCCTACGGCAATCTTGCCTCGATGCACCGCCAACTCGGCCGCGACGACGACGCCAAACGGTTCGAAGAACTGGCCACCAGAAACAAAGGGACGACGCTGAAGTAGCCGTTGGCCGGTGTCCCCAAAACACTAATCCCCCAAGCGTCAATCCCCCAAGCGTCAATCCCCTAAGCGTCAATCCCCTAAGCGTCGATCCCCCAAACCCCAAACGCCCACGGGCTGCGGCCCGTGGGGTTCTTTTTGGCGCCGCATGAGCGGCAAGCTGCCGCGCCATCTCGACCTCTCGCCGATTCATGCGATAATGACTCGGGGTGGACTGTTGTGTATCGATATCCTGCCGGCCTCCAGGACGCGCCGCCATGCTGCTTCGATTGCTGCTGTTGTTTACGGTCGTTCCGGCGGTCGAATTGATGCTCTTGATCCGGCTGAGCCAGATCGCCGGCTGGTGGTTCACGTTGGGACTGGTTCTGGGGACCGGGGTGGTTGGGACCGCCCTGGCACGCCATGAAGGGTTCCGCTGGGCCCGAGGCATCCGCGAAGAAATTGACGCGGGACGGCTTCCAGGAGACCCCCTGGTAGACGGGGTAATGATCTTGGTGGCCGGGGTGCTGCTGGTCACCCCCGGCGTGCTGACCGATCTGCTCGGGTTCGCCCTGCTGTTACCCGCCTTTCGGCGGGTGGTCAAGCGCTGGCTGACGAATCGGTTCCGGGCCCATATCCGCCTGGCCTCGACCATGCATGGTTGGCCGCCCCCGAACGACGAATCGAACCACAAATCGACCGCAGGTGACGTGATTATCGACGCCCGCGTGATCGATGTTCCGCCTGAGGAGGGAGAAGAGGAGCGGTAGGGTGGGGGGGAAGTGCCCCCGTCTTCTGTTGCGAAGCCGCAAGCGGCCCCGGTTTCGGCCCTGTTCTCAGTCCTTTCTGGCGGATATATTTAGGTAGACAAGAATAAACAGAATCGCGTCAGTGCAATGGGCGTTATGGCTAGTACGACCGACCCGACCACCTCGCCGGCTTACGAGTTGGAACCTTATAAATCGCTCGACCACGAGGTGCTCAGCGAGCGGATCGGTGTGGTCCGGGCCGAGATGGGTTCCCGGCTGCTGATCCTCGCACACCACTATCAGCAGGACGACGTGGTGGCGCTGTCGGACCTGCGGGGCGACAGCTACAAGCTCAGCGAACTGGCCGCCGCCGACCGGCGGTGCGAGGCGATTGCCTTCTGCGGCGTCCACTTCATGGCCGAAACAGCCGACGTGCTGGCCAACCGGCCCGAACGGCTGACCCAGCGCAACGGCCGACGGGTGACGGTCGTGTTGCCCGACATGGCCGCCGGATGTTCCTTGGCCGACATGGCCGAGATCGACCAGGTCGAAGACTGCTGGGATCAACTCTCCGAGGTGATCGACGTCGACGACGTGATGCCGATCACGTACATCAACTCGGCGGCCAGTTTGAAGGCCTTTTGTGGCCGCCATGGCGGGATCGTTTGCACCTCGTCCAACGCCCGGGCAGCGCTCGAGTGGGCCTTTGCCAGTCGTCGCCGCGCCCTGTTCTTTCCCGACCAGCACCTGGGCCGCAATACGGCCCGCGCCATGGGGATCCCCTTGGAAGAAATGCCCGTCTGGAACCCCCGCAGCGAGTTGGGCGGCAACCGTGAGGACGTCCTCCGCGGCAGTCGCGTGTTGCTGTGGCAAGGCCATTGCAGCGTCCACCAGATGTTCCTGCCGCAGCACGTCGAGCAGTTCCGCCAGCGATACCCGGGCATCAAGATCCTGGTCCATCCGGAGTGTACGATGGAGGTGGTCGACCAGGCCGACGTGGTCGGCTCGACCGGGAAGATCATCCAGGCCGTCGAGCAGTCGCCGCCCGGCACGCAGTGGGCCGTCGGCACGGAGTTGCACCTGGTCAATCGGCTGAAGCACGAGCATCCCGAGCAGCAGATCCACTTCCTTTCGCCGGTGGTTTGCATGTGCGCGACGATGTTCCGGATCGACCTGGCCCATCTCTGCTGGTCGTTGGAAAACCTGGCCGCCGGCACGCCGGTGAACGTGATCGAGGTCGACGCCGACACGGCCCACTGGGCGTTGGTGGCGCTAGAGCGGATGCTACAGGTGAAATAATCATGAATCGGATCATCGCGTTGTTCATTATTCTTGGATTAGCCCCCGGCATCGTCGCCGCACAGACAACCGCCCCGAGGCGGAACCGCGACCTGCAATCGGCGGCCAGGTCGTTTCTCGATCGCTACCAGGCCAGGCTGGCCGAGCTGGAGGTCGTCGCCAACAAGGCCTCTTGGGCGGCGGCCAACTCCGGCAAGAAGGAAGACTTCGACGCCTACGCCGAGACGGTGCTGGCGATGAAGAAGTTTCACTCCGACGCCTCAGCCTACCGGAAAATCCGGGCGTTGAGGAAGGCCGCGACGACGGCCAAGGCCGAACTTTCCCCCCTCGACGCCAGGGCATTGCAGGTCGCCGAGTTGGCGTTCAAGGAAAACCAGTTGCCGCCCGAGCTGCTGGGGGCCATGGTCGACCTCTCGACCGACATCGAGCGAACCTTCAACACCTTCCGCGCCGAGATCGACGGCAAGCGGGTATCGAACAACGACCTGCTCGAAATGATCGGCAAGGAAACCGACTCGAACCGCCGCCGGGCAATCTGGGAGGCGCTGAAGCAAGTCGGCTCGGCGGCCGGGCCCAAGCTCTTGCGGTTGGCGAAGCTCCGCAACCGGGCGGCCAAACAGCTCGGCTACGCCAACTATTGGGAGATGCAGATTCGGCTCCAGGAGCACGACCCGCAGCAGCTCCTGGCGATCTTCGCCGAGTTGGACCGGCTCACCGACGAGCCGTTCGGGAAAATCAAGCAGCGGCTCGATGAGGAATTGTCCCAGCGGTTCCGGGTCGAGCCCGAGCAGATGATGCCCTGGCATTACGACAATCCGTTCTTCCAGGCCGCGCCGCCTTCCGAAAAGGTGGATCTCGATGAATTCTACGAGGACAAGACGAAAGAGGACATCGTCGAGTTGGCCCGGAAGTTCTTCGACGACGTCGGTCTGCCGATCGACGACGTGATTGCCCGCAGCGACCTCTACGAACGGGAGGGCAAGGACCAGCACGCCTTTTGCGTCAGCATCGACCGGGCCGACGACGTCCGCACGCTGTGCAACATCAAGCCGACCGCCGAGTGGATGGACACCATGCTCCACGAACAAGGCCACGCGGTCTACGACGTGGGGATCGCTCGCTCGTTGCCGTATAATCTCCGTTGCCCCTCCCACGCCTTTACGACCGAAGCCGTGGCGATGTTGTTCGGGGCGCTGGGAAAGAATCCGGCCTGGATGATCGGCTACGCCGGCGCCGACGAAAAGCGGCTGGGCGAGGTGGCCGACGCGGTGCTCGAGCAACGGCTCCGCGAACAGTTGATCTTCGCCCGTTGGACCATGGTCATGCTGCACTTCGAGAAGGCCTTGTACGAAGATCCGGATCGGGACCTCAACCGGCTCTGGTGGGACTACGTCGAGCGGTACCAGCGGCTTCGGCGGCCGCCGTCGCGCGACGAGCCGGATTGGGCCGCCAAGCCCCACTTCACGATCGCCCCGGTCTACTACCACAACTACATGCTGGGGGAGTTGTTCGCCGCCCAGTTGCGCCACGTGCTGGCGGATCGTGTCGGCCACCAGGGCCCCGCGGCGACGCTGAGCTTCAACGGCCGCAAGCAGTTCGGCAAGTTCCTGGCGGAAAAGGTATTCAAGCCGGGCAACTCGATGCCATGGCCGAAGCTCGTCCGCCACGTCACCGGCGAGCCGCTGACCGCCCGATACTTCGCTCGCGAAGTGCGATAGTAGCACGGAAAAAAAGCCCGGGAACTGCGCCGCTTGCGGCTTCGCACCGCTGACCAGTGGAACGTAGGCTCCCGGCGCCGGTGAAAAAGACTCCCGTCCCCCTGTCTCCAAGCTCAGGGCCCGTATCCGGCGAGCCATTGATCGATCGCCTCGGGCGCCGGGCCGTCCTCGTCCGGCGGGCGGTCGGCGTTGTGGACCGGCTCGAATTCGTGGAGCCAATCCAGCGCCTCCAGCCACGCTTCCCGGCCCGTCGACTGCCGCGCCTGGGCCTGCTGGGAGACGATCTGCTCGGCAAGAACCGCCCCAATCGACGCCCCTTCCCCGGCGGCCCCGCTTCCCGGCACGCCGATCAACCGCAGGGCGTTGAGGAAGTGCGTCTGATGGCTCCGCGCAATCAGCATGTCGGAGATGTCGACTTGGGCGTCGCGATTGAAGTCGAAATTCAGATCGATCGGGGCCGGGTTGAGGAAACTCCGCTGATTGTCGCGAGTGCCGAGCATGTCGGAGACGTTGACCTTTGCGTCGCCGGCCGAGTTGCCGCTCTCGCCGATCGCGTTGCCAAAATAAAAGACGTCGTCTTCGGCCAAACCGAGATGGGCACCCGCCAATAGAGTCACCTCGAGCCACTGACTGCGGATCGCATTGTCCGCCCAGATCAGTGTGATCCGATCCGAGCCGCCGACGCCTTCGCCCGGGCGCACCGCGATCGACGAAGGCGCCGCCGCCGCGGGCCAACTGCCGGGGTCGTTGTCATTGCCGACGCGGAAGCGGAAGTCGTCCGGGCCGGGCACGGCTCCGTCGGACATACCGCCGACGTCGACCATGATCCCGTTGATACCGGCGCTATAGCTGGTGTAGTTGGCAAACGTGGCGGTCCTGCCCGGCAACAACGCCGCCTTGTCCGGGGCCACCGCCGCGTCGTCTTGTCGGTTGGCGTCCGCCCGATTGCCGTCGAAGGCGGAATCGTTGTAAAAGACGTGACGCCCGACCACTTCCGCTCCCACCGGAACGAACATCGTCGCACCGGGGGTCGGCGGCAGGGCGTCCCAACCGGCGGGCGAGTGGCCCCAGGCGTCGGTTTCCGTCCGGTTGAGTGATGGGCCTCCGCCGTCGGCCTCGCTCGGCCATGGGGCGGCCACGCCGTAGCGGACCTCGTCTTCCAACAGCCGCGGGATGAAGTCCGGCTCATCCGGCGGCGGGGCGTCCGGACGCTGCAGCCGGACCCGCTCTCCCGAGTCGCTCAGCCGGCCCGAATACCCGCCCATGAGTTCCACCGAGGCGTCGATGCCGTAGTGGACGCGGAAAGCGGTGAGCTTGTCGGTTTCGCTCAACTCGAACGGCACGATCACCAGCGGCGAACGCGCTTCCAACGTGGCGCCGGCCGGGAAGTCGTAGTCGATGCCGCCGCGGATTCGCCAATCCGTCAGATCGACCGCCGCGGCCGTAGCATTGTAGATCTCGATGAACTCCAGATCGTCGTCGTCCACCGCCGGCGAGGCGTTGTATTGCAGTTCGCTGACGATCACCGGCCCCACGCGGGGACCGCTGTTTTCGCCGCCGTCGGGCTGCGTCTTATTCAGCGTGGGTCGAGTCATCGGATACGGATCGCCCTGGCCGTTGGGCCAGCGTCCCCACGACTGGCCTGCGGCCGCGGCGTCGAACTGAAGGTGATCGACGAACCGCGTCAGCTTGCCGGCCGCATCGGCCTCCATCAGCCACACGTCGTCGCCATGGGCGCCGTCCAGCGCGAAACTGCCCGAGAGGGGATCCCCCGGCGTGGCGTTGAAGTCGTTTTCGTCGAAGACGAGATAGCCATGAGCCGGCACGGCCTTGCCGTCGGGGATGCGGAACTTCTTGTAGTCGCCGTTGGTGGGATCGCCCTGCCATCCCCAGGAGTCGCTCAGGTACCAGCCGCCGACGTCGATCGCCTTGGCGGTGGTGTTGTAGAGTTCGACCGCGTCGAGTTGTGGGGAAGGCGTATGGGTGAGCACCTCGTTGACGACCACGTCGCCGATTGGTCCGCTGCCTGCGGAGCCGGGAGAACCGCCGTATTCGCTGCTGGATCGCCAGTTGGCGTCGTCTTCCAGGAAAGCGGTTCTTTGCGGCTCGATGCCGGGCAGGCCGGCGGGGTCCGCAAGTTCCAGCGAGGCGCCTTTGCCGGTGGCCCGGCCCGGCCAGCCGCCGCCGTTGTCGTAGTCGAAAGCGAAGATCGCCTCGCCCCAGCGGTCATGCAAGCGGATCTGCTCCCCTTGGTTTCTCAGCCGGCCGTCGTACCCGCCGGCCAGGTTGATCGTGGCGCCGTAACGGGCCGCCAACGCGGCCGGGTTGGCGGCCACCACCACGTGCCCGCCCGGGGCCAGCATCTCGACGTCGCTGCCGGTGAAATCGAAAGCGATCCCGTCGGCGAAGGCCGCGCCGCGCAAGTCAACCGTTCCGCCGCTGATATTCTGCAGCTCGATAAACTCGAAGTCGTCGTTGACGAGGTTCGCATCGCCGGCCAGTTCGGCCGGCGTGGGGTCGTAGGGGTTGTAGTTCAACTCGGTGACGACCAGGTTTTCGACCGAGGCCGGCCGGTAGACGAAGAACTCCGCTTCACTGAGCGCCGACCAGGTGGTTCCCAGCCGCGCCCGAGCCTTCACCGGCACCGACTGGCCGATCGGGATCGGTGTGCCGTCGAAGGCCAGGGCCGTGGCGGAAACGGCCCCGCCGGGCAACCGGGGGTCGGAGCCGTCGAGCGTGTAGTAGACGGTCCCCGCCGCCGCCGGCATGGTCAGTAGATCGCCCACCTCCACCGGACCGCCGTGTTGCGGCGCGCCGTCGATGTAGAACGAGGGCGCGCCGACGCCGGGGAACATTCCGCGGTTTCGGAGCTGGTTGAGCAGGATGCCGGTGCGCCGTGGGAACCACATCGTACGGAGTTCGTTCTGCCGGGCGCGAAACTCGTTCTCAACCGTATACGGCTGGTCCGGCCGGTGGTGATCGCCCCAGCGCGCCGATTCGGCCACCAGGGCGACCTCGATCTCGCCGGCCCGGGTCATCCAATAGTCTTCTACGGCCGCCGGCGTCAGCGCTCCGCCGTTGAAGAGGTGCTTTTGGACCCGGTCGGCGAACACCATGCGATACTCGGCGTTGGCGCTGAGTCCTTGATGGACCTCGGTGGGCTGGTCGTTTTTCGAGACTCCGGTAATATCGGCGTTGATATTGCGGAACGTCACTTCGGCGTCCCAACTGAAGAACTTCCAGGTTTCGCCCAATTCCCGTTTTCGGGCGCCGTACCAGTTGTTGTGGTCCCAGTCGGTGTTGGCGCTGTAGAAGTTCAGCAGCATCCAGTCGGCCAGGTTGACCGGATCGATGTATTGCAGCACCGCCTGGTACGCCGCGTTGGTCGACAGGTTGGTGGTACGCACCAGGTTCATCATCGTATTCCAGGCCACACGGTTGCCGTTGACGGTGCCGCCTTTGTGCTGGAGGACGTCGTAGTCCTCCTTGTCGCCGCCGAAGTGCTCCTCCATGAACGACGCCTCGGGCCGCTCGATCACGTGGTAAAAACCCCAGTACAACCCGTTGACGTACACGTGGGCGTCGCCTTGCTGGCTGGTCGGCTGGCCCATGGCGACCTGGGTGTCCTTGTGCCATTGGTCGTGGGTGTACTGGGCCTGGGGCCGGCGACCGGAGTTGGGATGGAACCACGAATCGCCGTTGCCGCCGCGAAGGATCAGGTCGTTGAAGAGTTGCACCTCGGTGTCGCCGAACAGCGGATAGTCGAGCTTGCCGAGGCCGTACTCCTTGCGGAAGGCCAGCCGGAAGTTGTGTTTCGGGCGCGAGGGGTTCCGGCTGGCGCTGCCGTGAATGCGGACGCCCGCGTCGACCTGCAAGTCGTCCGCGTCGGGGAAATCGATCAGTTCGATCGAGACGTCCCGCTCCCAGGCCGGCCCCTCCTGGCGAGAGTTGGGGTAAATGCCCGTGGTTGGATCCCACAGGTCGACGGGGTCCATCACCAGGGAGATCGTGGGATGGGTCCGCAGGGCATCGAGGATCTGGCCGCTGTAGAGCGGGTGGTTGACCACATCGGGGTCCATCTGGTAGTCGGCCGGCACGCCGCTGCCCCAGGTCGACGGCGCGCCCGGCGGATTGGCCGGCTGACGGATCACGTCGAGGGGGAAGATATACGTTTGCGTTTCGACGTCCGACGGCTCGTAACCCGGTTTGAAGGCGGCCGCCCGCAACATGGCGGTGGTGGTGACGGGGATCGGCGCGGTGTAGGGGAGACCGGCGGTTTCCGTGGGCCGGCTGCCGTCGAGCGTGTAATAGATCGCGGCGGCGGCCGTGTCGGTGGTGATTTCGACCGAAAACGGCTCCTCGAAAAAGCCACGCGCCACGCTGAACTCGGCCGGGCGGACCAGTCCTATCGATCCCGGCCCGTTGCGATCGCCGGGGGTGGGGTCGTGGAAGTATTGCTTGCCGGTGGCGGCCAGTTCCGGCAACAGCAGAAAGTTTCCGTCCCAGGGGTCGACGTTCAGGCCGTGAACGGCCAGGGTGTTCGCACCGGGCCGAAGCACGTCCAACCCACTGCCGGCGTCAATCTGCTCGACCTGCAGGGAATCGGCCGCCCAGCGCGCCGCGGTGGCCTGCGAGTTCCATCCGGGTGAGTCGGGTGCGTTGCGGCGGGCGACTTCCCGGCCGTTGACATAGGCCACGAAACCGTCGTTGTACTTGATCTGTAGCTGCATCGTATCGAGCACCGAGGGGTCCTCGACGTGGAAGGGGATTCGCGTCCACAGCGACGCACTCGCGCCGTGCATGGCGGCGGCCACGTCGATCTCGACCGCGCCCTGCACACACGGCGGATCCGTCTCGAACCCGATGCCGGGCGCCCGGCGGCCTTCAAACCGGGGAGCCCGGCCCGCGTTCTGCACACCCATCGCTGTCGGCGTGGTGCGAAAGAAGTCAGAGAGATCGTCGTGGTCGGCGTCGCCGCGGCGCTGGAAGGAGGTCGGCTCCCCGCCGGGGATCGGCTCCGCGGCGTCGCCTTGCCAGATCCCGACGGCGGTGACGTGATGGCCGTCGATGGTCACGTCGAAGGAAGCGATTTCATCCGGGCGGTAACCCCAGACGAGATAATCGACCACGTATCCCTCGTCGTCGAGGATCATCACCCAGCCCGATCGGTCGGTCCGCCAGAAGATGTTCGATCCCCAATAGTGGTCGCCGTCGTCGGGGTCGTCGCTGCGGTAGAGCAGTTCGTCGGCGGCCATCGAAGGCCCCAGTTGCCAGAGCGTGGAATGCCAGGCGTTGATGTCGGGCCGGCCGGAGGCGGTGACGGTCGCATTGTTGACCGCCACGACCCAGCCGGAGGTGTCGACCGTGTACCCCGAGAGGTTCTGAATCTCGACGAAATCGGGATCCATCGGTCCCGCCTCCGTGATCAGCACCTTCGGCGCCAAGGAATAGCCGTCCCAGGCCGAATCATCGAACCCCGGCTCCATCCAACTCGTTTCCACCGGCCGGTCCGCCGGCTGCGGCACCCGGTAGGTCAACCCTTCCGGCGCCAGCCTCACGGCCGCGGCGTCCTGCAGCACGCCGAAAGAGACGTCCGTGCGTTGTTCGGGAAACGCCGGCGCGTACTGATGGGCGATCGTGGAGCCGTCCGGGTGGACCAGGGCCAGGTATTCGCCGTCGCCGTCGAGCTTGAAATTGGTGTGCAACTCGGCCGGGCCGGGGCCGGCCGGGTCCGTGCGGTCCTTGGCCGACGCGAACACGATCAGATACTCCTGGCGGCCCAGCGCGACGTCCGGGAACTGCCATTTCGTGAGATTGGCGTCGTCGTCGGTCAAATACCACCCGTCGAGGTCCACCGCCGCGTCCGACGGATTGTAGATCTCGATCCAGTCCGAGAAGTCGCCGTCGGCGTCGGGCAAGACCGTGGCGTTGATCGCGAGCAACTCACTGATAATCAACGGACCGGCTGCGAGCATGCGGCGCTGCTCGAGCGGCTCCAAACCCGACCGGCCGCAACGTGCGGCGGCGCGCCGGCTACTGGACCGCTTGGGGCGAAACTGCCTCGTGGTTATCATGGTCACCGCGTTACGGGATCTTGTCGGCCGGGCGCGTCGTGCCGGGCCACTCAGGCTCACGCTGCCCGACGCCGCAGCCGGCACAGCAGCAACACGACGACGCCGGCAAGCAACATCACCAGCGTGCCCGGCTCGGGAACTCTGAACAACTGCACAATCGTCGCCTCCAGGCCAAGCTGCTGGTACTTCATCCAAATGCTGGTCGCCTCTCCGGTCAGGCCGGCGAGGTTCAAATTCACCAGCGTGTCGTAGGGCTCCGTCGTCATGAAATTCCCAGCCGTCAT
>SDBV01001672.1_pt1 | contig 33306 bp, 27 predicted proteins | sample 2277081 | NCBI WGS metagenome assembly SDBV01 (sample SAMN10402039, study PRJNA504765) | marine sediment metagenome | isolation source: marine sediment core GS10_PC15, 223 cmbsf | place: Arctic Ocean: Southern Knipovich Ridge | collected 2010 | reverse complement strand
CAATCAAATCAGGCTCCTTTTCCAGTAGGTATTTAAGTTTCTTTTTCCTTTCGATAAGTGCTTTTTGGAAGCGGATATTCACATAATTGGGATCATTAACCACATTAAATAAATCAACGATGGCCTCAAGCAAAGCCCTTGTCAAGACATGAGCTGCTAACTCCTTACGAGATTTTACTGCCTGATAGGAGTCACCGGCAAGTTCAATGACAATGGAATAAAGACTGAACATATAAGGGGCTTGCATGTTTTTACTATCGTAAGTTAAGTTTGTTGGTGCCTTATCGATACAGGTTTTGTGTATCTTTTCAAGGAGATCAAGAAGGGTACCGATTTTTTTGGCTCTCGTTATCGACTCAACTTTCTTCAAGTGAACGACTCCATCTTCTTTTCGCCCACGCACCAAACTTTTTGGTGCGGGACTTCGCTACGCTACGACTTTTTGATTATAAATAGCAATAAGGATATATCAAGTTGTTTTTGTCCACGCACCAATTTACGGCAGTAGCCTATTTGGTGCGGGATCTTCGATTGTTTTATTTATTTCTTATTTTTTCGAGGATTTTTTTTCCGCCTGCGTTTAGTAGTTCTTCGGCGAGTTTTTCGGCGCAGGTATTAGCATCATCTATGCGGCTGGTTTGCGAACGCTCGATGTATTTTTGGCCTTCAACGTCAGAGATCATGGCATCGATAGTTAAGCAATCGCCTTCGATGTGCGCATAAACCCCCAGCGGTATACTGCATCCGCCTTGGGTAGCAGCCAGCACAGTTCTTTCGGCTTCGACAGCGATTCGAGTCGGCTTATCATCAAGTCCGCTGAGCAGTTCGACAAGCTCGGTATCATCGGCACGGGTCTGTACCGCAAGAGCGCCCTGGGCAGGGGCGGGGATGAAATCCTTAAGCGGCAGAACAGCGGAGATTTTCTCAGCTAAGCCGAGTCTATTCAGGCCTGCACATGCCACAACGGCAGCATCGATTTGGCCGGTATCGACTTTGCTCACCCTGGTTTCGACATTGCCACGGAGCGGGACACATTGCAGGTCGCTTCTTTGGCGTTTTAGTTGGGCGATTCGTCGCAGGCTGGATGTGCCGACAGTTGCACTCGGCGGCAGGTCCTTGATAGAGGAAACTTGGCCTGACGCGACCAGCGCGTCGGCGGGGGACTCTCGTTTCGGTATGGCGGCGACAACCAACCCTTCTGCGGGTGTTGTCGGCAGGTCTTTTAGACTGTGGACTGCAATGTCGGCGGTGCCGTCAAGAATTGCTTTTTCAACCTCGGATGTGAAAAAACCAACGGATTCGGATTTATGAAGAAAGTCGGATCTGTCGCGGTCGCCTTTTGTGGAGACTTCAACTATGGAAACTTCAATGTTACCGTAGATATCCTGTAACAAGTTGCGGATATAATTGGCTTGTATTAATGCCAACTTACTTGCCCGGCTTGCGATCCTGATATGTCTCATTTTATTCCTTCAATCAATCGTTTTCCTGAATTCTGGCTGTTTTACATGATAGCGGAAGCAAATTCAAGTAAACGATTTTACATGGGCCGGCTTGCAATTGTAAGCTGAATTTGGTACGATACCCGCACATTTTTGCTATTTGCGGGAAAATATGAAGTACTGCTATGACTTAACGGAACTGTTGAGCACAGCGGAGCGTACTAAAATGGAAAATCACATATCCAGTATTGAACGCAGGATTTTGGCAGTTCTCCAGGAAGGTCTACCGATAAGCCAAAGACCATACGAAGATATGGCCCACCGAATTGGCATAGAGACAAGCGAACTGCTGGCAGTATTAAAGGACTGGAAAAAACAGGGCAAACTTCGGCGAATAGGGGCAATACTCAACCATTTCAAAATCGGTTTGGCGGCAGGGGCGATGGTTGTCTGGCAGGTGGAATCTGAACGTATTGTTGAAGTTGGGCAGGCGTTTGCCGGTTTTGAAGAAGTCAGCCATGCTTACCAGCGGCAAACGCTTGAAAACTGGCCATACAATATCTACACGATGGTTCACGGCAAGAGCGCAGAAGATGTTCAGGAGGTTGTTAAACGCATGAGCCAGGTAAGTGGTGTTTCGAATTACCGCATTTTAGTTACCGAGAAGGAATTAAAAAAGGTGCCGCCAACATATATTATGAAATCTGATCCCTGACAAAACTTAAGGAAAAGAGATTAAATGTTAGAACTGCCGATAAAGGAAATAATTATATTCGTATCCATTGTGATGCTATATCTGGCCGCTGCAATACTCGGAGTTGTTCAGCTTTCTAGCGGTGGTGACAAATACAGACGTTTAGTGTTGCCGGTTGTTTCTCTGGCGATATGTCTTGAGGCTGTTTTGCTTATATTTCGGGCAGTTGAGATACAAGCGGTTCCGCTGACAGGATTATTCGAGTCGATGATAGTTCTTACTATTGTTTTCGGCCTGGTGTTCCTTTTTTTCAGCATAGCTATCAGGGAAGTATGGTTCGCCTCTGTGATGGTCTGGGTAATTCTGTTAATGATCTTGTTGGCTGGAGTTGTTGCAAAACCTGCTTCTGAGCCTTACCCAATAGCCGCTACGCCATGGGCAATTGCACATGGAATTGCAATGGTACTTAGCGGAGCCTTGATAGTATTCGCAACGGCAAACGCATTTCTTTATCTGCTTGGCGTACGCAGGCTAAAACAAAAGAAAGTTATGAAAGTGCTTGGCAGAGTGCCCAATATAGAAACGTTAAAAAGGTTGAATGTATTTGGGTTGAAGGCTTGTTTTGTGCTGATGACGTTCGGGTTGGCAAGTGGGTTAGGGCTGGCTATGGTAAAATCAACAGCCATCCAAATGAGTGTTTTTTACTGGATAATAGATTCAAAAATCATGCTTATTATAGCTTCCTGGATATTGTTGGCGATCATTTTGATACTGCGCCGCCTGGTCTTGCTCAAGGATAAGACGATAGCATATATCACGATGGCAGTTTTTGTTCTGATCCTGTTTGCAGTTATAGGGACTGCGATTTTCTGTAATACAAAACATAATTTCACCAGAGAAAATTCCAAGTTGAGTCGAGAGAGTAAGTGTATAAATGAAAATATTAGTCGCAGGACTTAATCATAAGAGTGCTCCGATAGATATTCGCGAAAGGCTGGCGTTTGGTGCAGATGATACTGTCAAAGCACTAAGAGAGCTTAATGGCAAATTCAGCGATACGGAATTTATTCTGCTGTCGACGTGTAATCGCGTTGAGTTGTATAGTGTTAGTAAACGCGATGGAGGCCTTGACGGCGAAAATATGGTTAAGTTTTTGTTGGGGTTTCATGATCTTGCTCCGGAGGATTTTCAGGAATTTCTTTATGTTCATCGAGATGCCGATGCAGTCAGGCATCTGCTGATGGTCGCGGCAAGTCTGGACAGCATGGTAGTTGGTGAGTCGCAAATAATTGCTCAGGTCAAGGAAAGTTACTCTGTTGCCTGCAAGGCGAAAAGTACTGGTAAGATTTTAAATCGCCTTTTTCACTATGGGTTTGCGACCAGCAAGAAGATACATACGATCACCTCGATATCGAGTGGCCGAGTTAGCGTAGCCGGCGTTGCGGTTGAATTGGCTGGACAGCTTTTTGCCGACGTTTCTTCTGCGAAAGTCCTTGTCATCGGTTCCGGCGAGATGGGCGAGTTGCTGGTTCAGCATTTTTTACATATTGGCTGTAAAGACATAACTGTTGTCAACCGTTCGCACGAGCGTGCCCTCGATATGGCTGCTCGTTATGGTGTTAGTGAGCGAGAATGGGATCAGCTTCATGAACAGTTAATCACCGCCGATATTGTCGTAGCGGCGACAACGACGCAGGATTATCTTTTTGAGAAAAACTCATTTAAAAAGATAGTGGATAGTCGCAAGGCAGGTGCTCTATTGATCGTCGATATCGCTGTGCCGCGAAACTTCGCCCCTGAAATAAATGAGTTGGAAGATGTGTATCTTTACAGCATCGATGATCTGTCTGATGTAGTCGAACAAAACCGCAAGGTTCGCGAGGAAGATGTAGCCAAGAGTATGCAGATCGTGGATAAAAGTGTCGCCGATTTTATGGATTGGTTTGGCGCCCGAGATATAGGGCCGTTGATAGGCCAGATGAGGCAAAGATTTGCACAGATCGGTCAAAAAGAACTGGATAGTTTTTTTGTCGGTGTAAGAGATGATGCTTCATGTAAGCAGGCCGCTGAATCAATGGTGAACCGGGTTGTTAACCGGTTGCTGCATTGTGTGATCAAGAATGTCAAAGTCGTAGCCAAAGAAAACGGCACTGCTGAAGCGGCCAAGCTGGTTGATAGTATTGTGCGGCAGGCTGAAGAGATATCTTCCGAGACGGATAATAATGAGGACGGTCAGTCGTGAAAAAGACTTTGCGATCAAATCAAATTCTAAGACTTTTGTTTTGGGAAGCGACAATAAAGTGCAATTTAACTTGTTCGCATTGCCGGCGTTTGGAATCTGATGAGGCAGTTGTTACAGATCTGTCAACATCCCAGGGAAAAGCTCTGATAGAACAATTGGCTCAATTGGGCAGGGGCCAGCCTATGATGCCGATATTGGTTTTTTCAGGTGGTGAGCCGCTTTGTCGTGATGATATATTCGAGCTTATCGCCTATGCCAAATCGTTCGAGATTTCCCCTGCACTGGCTACCAATGGAACTATGATAAATGCGGAAATATCACAGCAAATAGCTGATAGCGGGATAGTCAGAGTTGCGGTCAGTCTTGATGGCGCAACTGCTGAAGTCCACAATAAACTGCGTCAGTTGGAAGGATCGTTTGAAAAAGCGATAGAAGGTATCAAGTGCCTTGTCGCAAAAGATATACCTTTCCAGATAAATATTACATTGACCAAACACAATGCCGGGCAATTAGGTGATGTTTATAAACTCGCCGAAACGCTTGGTGCCGTAGCACTGCACATATTCATGCTGGTTCCGGTCGGTTGCGGGCAGAGATTGGCAGAAACGGATATGCTTTCACCGCAGCAGTATGAGCAGAAATTGCTTGAGATCTGTCGGCTGGATAGTGCCGGAAACTTACAAATGAAAGTTACCTGCGGTCCGCATTATGAACGTGTTATACGAGAGCAGGGTTTATATCAGATGCGTTCAAAAGCAGGGCACAAAGGCGTTTCGGTTCCAGGAAGGCACAGGCACGGCGGCTCTTCAAGGGGATGCCTTGCAGGGCTTGGAGTATTGTTCGTGGGCCATCAGGGCGATGTTTTTCCATGTGGTTATTTGCCGGTAAATTGTGGTAATGTGCTTACAGAGCCATTATCTGATATTTGGTATAACAGCCAAGACCTTGCAAGGATGCGTGATAGCGGCAGGCTTGAGGGTAAGTGCGGCGTTTGCGGTTATCGGCAAGTGTGTGGTGGATGTCGAGGCAGAGCATATGCCGAGACAGGTAATTATATGGCAGAAGAACCTTTTTGTGCATATATTCCACCTGAAGCGGTGAGTTAGAGAGTAAAGTAGAATGATAAATATCAGCAAATTATATTGTGATGAAGTTACGCCTGGCGATTGGCTTCGCTATGGTAAGAAAGGCTCAGGCGAACGTGCTGGCGAGATCGTTCCAAAGAAGGCGTCTGAGAGGCGCCCGATCGTTGTTTGGAATATTACAAGAGCGTGCAATCTAAAGTGTGTCCATTGTTATAATGACAGCGGGGCGGGTAAAAGCTTTAATGACATAACAACAGAAAAAGCCAAGGCGGTTCTTGATGATTTGGCTGATTTTGGCGTGCCTTCCATATTGTTTTCCGGCGGGGAGCCGTTGATGCGGCCTGACCTGTTTGACTTAATTCAATATGCCTGTCAAATAGGGTTGCGTGCAGTTATTTCGACTAATGGCACACTTATAACCGCGGACATAGCGAAAAAAATAAAAGATTATGGAGTTTCGTATGTTGGTATCAGCCTCGATGGTATTGGCCAGATCAATGATAAATTCCGAGGAGTGGAAGGTGCTTTTGATAAGGCGGTAGCGGGAATAAGAAACTGTATGGCTACAGGCATTCGGGTTGGTTTGCGGCTGACGTTGACGAAAAGAAATGTTCAGGATTTAGAAGGTTTGTTCGGATTTTTCGAAACTGAAGCAATTGAGCGAGCGTGCTTTTATCATTTTGTGCCAAGCGGAAGAGGTGAAGCGATCGCATCCGAAGACCTTACATATTCTCAGAGCAGAGAGGCAATTGATACAATATTAGCCAAGACCAGGCAGTTCAAAGAATCTGGTAGAAAAACAGATATACTAACGGTTGACAACCACGTTGACGGTGTTTATCTGTATCTGAAATTGCTCAAAGAAGATCCTGTGCGTGCGGAAAAGGTCTGGGAATTATTGACCTGGAATGGAGGCGGGCTGTACAGCAGCGGTGTGGGAATCGGCTGTATTGATTTTAACGGCAAAGTACATGCGGACCAGTTTTGGTCTCACTACAATTTAGGCGATATCCACCGAAGGCCCTTTAGCGAGATTTGGACAGACCCTGATGAACCTTTACTGAAGGGATTGAGAAACCGCAGGGGGTATATTAAAGGCAGATGCAAACTTTGCAAATTCTTTGATGCCTGTGGCGGCAGCTTGCGTGTGCGGGCTGATTTGCAGTGCGGCGACCCCTGGGCAGCGGAGCCAGCTTGTTATCTGACGGATGAAGAAATCGGCCTAAATGATGATTGATGTTTTTCTCTGTACTATCCAAACCCCAGTTAAAAGTATCAAAATATGAGTTTGCCGACAGCGGTAATTGTTTTGTCAAAGTCTTTTTGCCTGTGTTCAGTAGAGATAAAACAGGATTCGAATTGAGATGGGGGCAGATAGATGCCGGCTTTTAGCATCACAGCGAAAAATTTTGCATATTTTTTGGTGTCAGATTTTATAGCTGAAGCGTAATCAACTACCTGGTCCGAGTTGAAGAATAGCGTGAACATTGAGCCAATTCGGTTAATTGTATGGTTAATTTTCTTGGCTTGAAGAACCTGGTGAATTTGGCCGCATAATTTTTCTGTTTTTTGGGATAGACTTAAGTAAGGGTTTTGTTTTTTTAACAGTTTCAAGGTAGCGATGCCGGCGGCAACACAGACAGGATTTCCGGAAAGTGTTCCGGCTTGATAGACCGCACCGGCCGGAGAGAGGTTGTTCATGAGTTTTGCTTTTCCGCCGCAGGCGCCTATCGGAAAGCCGCCGCCAATTATCTTGCCAAGACACGTCAGGTCAGCTTTTACGCCGAAAATATCCTGAACACCTCCATACTTTACTCTGAATCCGGTTATTACTTCGTCGAAGATCAAGATACTGCCCGTTTTAGTGCAAAGCTTTCTTATGGTCTTCAGGAAATCATCTTTCGGCGTCACCACGCCCATATTCCCGGCTATTGGTTCGACTATTACAGCGGCGATCTTGTCACTATATTTCTCAAAAGCTTTTTGGATTGACGCGGTGTCATTGTACGGCAGCAGGATGGTGTGTTTGGTGAAATCTTTTGGCACACCTGGGCTACTGGGCGAGCCGAAAGTCATTGCTCCAGAGCCTGCCTTGACGAGCAGATGGTCGACGTGGCCGTGATAGCAGCCGATGAATTTTATGATTTTGTCTCGCGCCGTACATCCGCGAGCCAGACGAATAGCGGTCATAACCGCTTCGGTGCCGGAACTGACGAGGCGAACTTTTTGTACCGAGTCGATCGCATCGACGATCATTTTGGCAAGTGTTGTTTCCAGTTTTGTTGGGATTCCGAAACTCGTTCCTTTGGCCATCACTTTTCTTACTTCATCGAGTACCTGTTTGTTCGCATGGCCAAGTATCATCGGGCCCCAGGAAAGACAATAATCGATATATTTGTTGGCATCGGCATCATATAGATATGGGCCTTTTGCCTTTTCGATAAAAATCGGTTTTGCTCCGACTGCTTTAAAAGCTCTAACCGGCGAGTTTACTCCGCCTGGTATCACCTTTTTTGCATTTTGAAAATTTCGTGTATTTTTCTGTGTTTTCATTCGAAATCTTTACTCAGGAATAATTTCGGCATCGATGTTGTGTTTTTTGGCCTCGTTCAATGTTGGTTTGCCGAGGCAGTATGACTTTATGTTCTCAGGCACCTGGCCGAAACGTTTTATAAATGCACGGACAGTTGAGCCGCTCGTAAATAAAATCTGGTCAATATAATCAAAATCTATCGAGTCAGGCTCTAAATCTACAGTTTTATATACAGGGACTTTTTCGATCACAGCTGCCATGTCTAACAGCCCATTTGGTAATTGGTTAGATGCAATTTCAGATTGCGGTAGTAATACTTTTTTATTTTCCATATCAAGTTTAGCGAATTCTTCAAGCAGCCCTGCGCTTGACTCGTTTTCCGGAACCATATCCGCGGTTATGCCGAATTCTTTCAGCCTGTTTGCCGTGGTTTTACCAATGGCGGCGACCCTGGCATTTGAAAGTGCCCGTGCGTCTTTGGCCATTGTATACAAACGTTCAAAAAGATATTTTGCGCCGTTTACACTGGTAAATACAATCCAGTCGAAATTACTGATATTTTTGAATACCGCATCGGCTTTAGTATAATCATCAATCGGTACACAGTCGATGATCTGCCGATGTACTATATTTCCAAGTCTGCTGTATTTTTGTGGGTGATTACCCAGCACAAGTACATTGTTTTTTTTTGTAAACCAGTCCAATTTTTTCTGAAGTTCCACAACCTTGCCGACAATAAAAACAGCAGGGGTTCTAATGGTTGCTTGTTTGACTTTTTCAAGAAAGTTTTCCAGTGTGCCGGCAATAACTCTTTGGTCGTAGCATGTTGCGTGTTCTATGGCGGCGATTTTTGTTTCTTTGGGCCACCCTTCATTTATAAGAGAATTTACAATTTTCTCTATATTCGATACACCCATCAGGAAAATAATGGTGCCTGCTTTTGGTATTTCGATTTGTTCGGCGGCTTTGCGATGACCTGTAACAATAGCAACATTAGAAGTGCAATCTCTATGTGTTGGCGGGATACCTCCGTAACATGGTCCTGCTAATGCGCTGGTTACTCCTGGAACAACTTCAAAATCAACTCCAGCCTCAGTGCAGGCCTCGGCTTCCTCAGCACCTCTGCCGAAAAGATAAGGATCACCGCCCTTAAGCCGGACAATAACTTTATTGGTTTTTGCTTTTTCTATCAGAAGCTTATTAATTTCGTCTTGCGGCATAGTGTGTCGACTTGCAAATTTTCCGACTGATATTATCTCTGCCCCTGGCTTGACCAGATTCAATAGTTCGGCGGGTATTAAATGATCATGCATGACAACGTCAGCCTGACACATTAACCGATAACCTTTTAGGGTAATAAGTTCAAAATCCCCGGGGCCTGCGCCGACAAAATAAACTTTTCCTTGCGACATTTTGTGTTTTTTCGCTCTTTTCCTGGAAAAAATAAAAGTTTTTAACAATTCTTATAGATGAGAATACTGATTGGCAAATAGTATTTAGACAAAGTATTAAACAGGCGTTTTTTGCAAACTTTATCTTTACAACCCTGCGATTTTATCATTATATTATATAGTGATATTTGACATTGGCGTCAAGCGAAAAGGTAAGGCCGTTTAAGGCTTGTCAGGCAAGAATTGCGGTAGACAAACCTGATTGCAACCAAAAAATGTATTGAGGAGCCGATCGAGTGAATGAATTGGATTGTCGAATACTCCAAGCACTTCAAAATGATTTCCCGTTAAGCCCAAATCCTTACCGGGTAATATCTGAAACGTTAAAAATCCCGTTTGAGCAACTTCTGGCCAGGCTCCAATCATTGATGGCTGATGGGCTGATTCGCCGGATCGGAGCGAGTCTTGATTCACGCAAATTGGGTTTTTGCAGTACCTTAGCTGCCATCAGCGTTGAAGAAGATGTTGTTGAACAGGCATCTGAAATAATAGAGAAATTTCCTGAAATTACTCACAGTTATCTGCGCAGCGACCATTTCAATATATGGTTTACTGTAATTGCTGCGGATACCGAAAGAATCGAAGCAATTCTTGAGGAGATACGGGCGGCTTTATCTGTTGATAGTTCTGATATTCTCAATTTGCCTGTTAAGCAACTTTTCAAACTTGATGCGCGCTTCAAGACGTTGGATTAAAAAACAGCCTCTATATTTCAGCTTGCGTAGTTGTGCAATCCAGGGAAAATTTTGGATAGATTTACCCACAATAGTGTTATCGCAATAGCGGTCATCCCCAAAATCACCAGGCTGCTGTTGATGCGGGCGTGTCTTTTGCCAAACATATTTCTAAAGTGGAAATATCCTACATACACCAGCCACGATGCCAGCGACCATAGTTCTTTAGGGTCCCACCCCCAAAAGTCGCCCCATGCCAGCTTTCCCCACCAGCTCCCAAGGATCAATCCTAAAGTAAGAAGCGGAAACCCGAAACAAATCATTCTGTAAGTTCCCTCTTCATAATCAAGGAGATTTTCCTTTGCGTTGTCCGCCTTAAGTTTAAGTTGACAACAAGCCTGTACTGTTGCCTTGGCCATTATCACATATGATATCAGATACACAGCTACATGCGGTGTGAATAACCAACTCTGTAGCGCAGCCGGCAGCTTCAGCGGCTCGGCGCCAAAAACAAAGCCAGCAGGAAACAGTAATATTGCTCCAATCAGCATATCCACCGTCTCGCCACCAACTCGAAGAAACCGCCGGCAAAATATCGACAGCGGATAGATCATCATCCCCATACTCAAAAATACCTCGAACAGATTCTGGAATGGAATATGACGCACATCGTACCACCGATAACCAAATGCAATCACTGCAATGATGAATCCTGCCAGATAAAAACCCTGCCCTATTTTTCTCTTACCGAGTACCGTTGCCAAACAGGCAAATAGATATGTCGCAATCACTAAATAAATAAGCAAACCCAGAAACGTATACTTAATTGCCATTGCGCTAACGCCTCATTTTACGATTTTTTTAATATACCCAAAATATTCCTGAACCAAAACTGCCATAGCAAACCCAGACAAAGCAACCAATATCCAGCATATACCACGTACAGCCCCGAATCAGATGTTACTGCCAGAGTCGTATATTTCCCCTCATCAGGATCGTAAGAGTGCTGGTAAAAATGGTATCCACCGTAATGCAGTGGATAGTTTACTTCAATGGTTTTAGTTAATACCTCTTTTCCATCTTCAATAACTACGACGTCACTGAAGTAATCACGTATCAGCCTTTGTCCCTGAGGGGATATGTAATTTAGCAGCAATCCATCTTTAGTTTGTGAGTGTCCTTCAGAACGTTCAAACACATAACGCGTATAATTGTTTCCATTCGCAACTTCAATATTAACCTCTACTGCTGGATTTTCTCCATCGCCTTTCTCATCGGTAACTATCTTTTCTCCGTTATCGATTCGGATCTTGAAATTGCTAAAAGTACGCACTATTTTCAGTTTGCCTTGGTCTAAAATGATTTCCTCCCCAGCTTTGGCAGCAAGTTGAAAATGCTTCCCATCCATAGTATCTATATATAACTGCGGAACCGACTGCTCATCGGCCTCGTAGTATTCTATACGAAAATCATTTAGTTTTATGCTGAAGGGCAGCCGTCCTAAATCTTTGATATCCTTTGTAACGATATTATTCTCTGAATGTCCCTCATAGATAACCATATAACCGCTCGGTACTTTGTCTATACTTAAGAAACGTTTGGCAAGCTGATGTCCTGCTTCTGAGCTCCACAGGCTGCCGACAAGCACAAACAAACAACCTGCATGGATCATAAACAATCCCGGTTTGCGAAGTATTCGTGGAAATTCAACAAAACCTGCTACCAGCAGCACCGCCAAACCATACCAGTAAACCCCAAGCGGAATCGAGTTAAAAAACAACTTTGCTTTCTGGGCTCCACAAAATGTTCCAAAAACAGACAGGATAGTAAGTAATCCTATTGCCAACAACGCCATCCACATTATACCGCGGTTAAGTTTCATTATTTCATCTCATGTTCACGGGGTCGTGGGGTGCAAGAATACACATTTCCTGCAAATCGCAAAAGCACTCTACTATTTAAAGTTTTTAAAGTCAATAGCTTATGCATGAATTAAAAATTATGTTAGCTGCCAAAGAATTCTATTTTGGAAATAATCTTTGGAACCAAGACCATTGTTTCTGATAGTTAGGAATTAACTAACCTTCAGCAGGATTTTCAAATATTCCCCCGGCTGTTTCTCAAGTAGTTCAAACGCCTGTTGCGTTTCACTGGCCGGCATCTCACACGATATCAACGCGTCAGGCTTCAAATCACCTTTTGCCAAATGCTCGATAGCCTTTTCAAACTCACCATGTGTAACCCGCGATGCTACCAGCTTCGCTTCCTTCCAGATAAGTTCTTTCATCAACAATGGCACCGGCTCATCAGACAACCCCAATACGCACACCGTCCCCGCTCCACGAATACTACCCACACACTGACGGGCCGGGTGAACGTGTCCCTCTATCGGATGTGCATGTCCAACCGCCTCAAAAGCAACATCAACCCCACGGCCTTCCGTGTGTGCCATAATTGCTTTGGCTGGGGCCTGCTCGGCGGCATTAATTGTAACAACATTGTCATAAAGTCCCGCTGCTAATTCAAGCCGATTGCCTAAGATATCTACCATAAAAATCGTATTGTCCGTAATCGTCCTCGCTGCCTGCAGAATACACTGTCCAATCCTGCCCGCACCATAAATCGCCGCCGTGTCACCGTTTTTCAAACCCGCTCGATTACATGCATGAAAACCAATCGCCAAAACTTCAACCAATGCCGCGTGTTTATCCGAAATATCATCGCCGATTTTATAGAGCATAAAATCCTTCACCGCTACCAACTCGCCAAATCCGCCATCCGAATCAATACCTAATAGTTTCAAATTGCTGCATGCCGGATAATGCTCCAATTCGCACGCCGCACAACTCCCGCACCAGTAAATCGGATCCACCGTTACCCGCTCTGTCACCGAAAAACCGGTCACATTTTTGCCAACTTTCACGATTTGGCCTGCAAACTCATGACCCTGTATCAACGGCACGCTCGTTCGCGGATCAAACTCGCCATTAAAAACGTGCAAATCGCTTCCGCAGATACTGGCATAACTTACCTTTACCAGTACCTCCGAGTCCTTGATTATCGGCTCTTTCACATCCTGCCAAACGACCTTGCGATATTCGGTTAATACTGCTGCCTTCATTTTCAAACTCTTTCAAAAATGCTTTCCACTAAAATAGCCAATTTCGGCACCCAACGCAACACTTCATACGCTTTTTTCATGTATTAATAATCCAGATTATGTTATAATATTTGTAGAATTTAACCATTTTTATATTAACTGGTTATTCGCCCAAGAGGAGGGTTTTAATGAAGTGCCGCAAAGTCTTATTGTGCATCATCACTGCATTGGCCTTTTTCGCGTTTTCGACCAGCACTATCGCTACTACCTATTACATTGACTCCGTCGCAGGCAATGATGGTAACAGTGGAACCAGTTCGGGATCTGCGTGGCAGAGTATTACCAAAGTAAATGCCACCACCTTCTCTCCGGGCGACCAGATACTATTCAAAGCAGACAGCGCCTGGACAGGGCAGCTTAATCCAAAAGGTTCCGGCTCCGCAGGCAATCCAATTATTATCGATATGTACGGGGTGGGCAACAAGCCTCTAATCGATGCCGCAGGCGCCGAAGGAAACGGTGCTTTCTATCTTTACAACCAGCAGTACTGGGAAGTTAACAATCTCGAGCTTACAAATGATGATGCTACCGAAGGGGACAGAAGAGGTGTTATGATCGCGGCAGGTAACTTCGGATTAGTAAACCATATCTATTTAAAAGATCTCTATATCCATGATATCAAGGGAACCGTAGGCCAGGATCTATCCGACAAAGACACTGCCGGCATCGCATTTTTTATCGAAGCCGATGATACAGTGGACACAAGATTTGATGATGTCCTTATCGAAGGCTGTTTAGTAGATAATGTTGCCAATGAAGGAATTGTCACTCGCTGCAGGGCAGGCGGAACAATTAACGTCGGCGACAGCAACTGGCAGAGAAGGAAGTTTACAAACTTTAGAGTTAGAAATAACGAGATAAGCAATATTACTAAAAATGCGATGATAATGCGTATTATGGATGATACCTGCGTCGTTGAATATAATGTTTGTCACGACACAGCGCAAGCGATAACAGGCAATACGATGTATTCGATAGATGCATTGGGTCTGGTCTTTCAGTATAACGAGGGATACCTGAACAGTTCCCCCGGTGATATTGACGGCTGTATGTACGATGCTGACCTTGAAAGCCCTGAGACGGTCTGGCAATACAGTTACAGCCATGATAACAGGCACGGCCTGTTTAAGTTCTGCACGGTCCAGTCGGATAACGATGTTATAGTACGATACAATATAAGTCAAAATGATATGGGCAGGCTTGTATCGGTACGCTATGGATTTACCAGCGCCTATATTTATAACAATGTTTTTTATATACCGGCTCATCTTTCACCTACGATAATTCACGAAGCCATGAAAAAGGGCACTGCACAGGAATATTATTTTTATAATAATATAATCTACAATCTAAGTCCTACGGCCGTTTATGACTGGTATCAGTCGGTACGGCATTTCGACAATAATGTTTTCTACGGTTACCATCCTACGGGTGAGCCAAATGACCCTAATAAAATCACTCTCAATCCGCGTTTTGTCGCGCCCGGCACAGGCGGGATTGGAATTGACACAGTAGATGGCTATAAATTGAAGCCCGGTTCAGTCTGTATCGACGCCGGCATAAGCATACCCAACAATGGCGGGCTGGATTACTGGGGTAATGTAGTCCCGCAAAACGCCGCAGCCGATGTTGGCGCACACGAATGGGACAGCCCAGCCGACCTGGACGGTGACAGTATTATCGATTACAACGACCTGATCATTATTTGCGATAATTTTCTCGACGATTTTCCAGCGGCGGACGTAGCACCTGCCGGAGCGCCCGATGGTATCATTAATTTTATGGATTACACTGTTGTTGCCAATGACTGGGACTGGCCCGACTACAACGCGCCGACGCCTAATCCGATGGGCTGGCAAAGCGAGCCGAACGTAACAGGTTCCGGCACGATAACTATGACCGCACAAACCGCAAGCGATGATAATGGCGTGCAGTATTACTTCGCCAACGTTACCGACCCCAATCACGACAGCGGCTGGTTGATAGTTAATAGTTACGAAGACACCGACCTCTTGCCGGAAACAGAATATACTTATCGGGTAAAAGCCTGCGACAACTCACAGTACTATAACGAAACAGTCGACTCAAATACCGCTTCAGCTACAACCATAGCGGTAGTAACAATCTTTGCCGATGGCTTCGAGGACTGCTTCGATAACATCGATAGCAACTGGACGAACGGCGGCGCATTCTGCTCAGTTACGAGTTATGAAGGCGCAAAGTCCTGCAAGATGGATAACACTGAAAACGTCGAATCCTTGACCAGTCTTACGAGTACGGTTGGCTATAACTCAATCAGAGTCAAATATGTTCGCAACCTGGACGATATGTCCTCAGGCGACCAATTCGTCAGCGAATGGTACGACGGCTCAAGCTGGAATACTATGGAAGACATTACTAATCCTGCCGAGTTTGCCGGCTGGACCCAGGTCGAATTCAGTCTGGCTGCCACTGCTGACAACAACTCAGGTTTCATGATACGTTTCCGTGTTGATAACGCCTCAGGCAATTTTGCGTATGTCGATGTGGTAGAAATTCTGGGAATAGCCGACTAACAAAACTCACCAAAAACCGGCTGCAAATCCGCTAATTACGATTTTTCTCCGGTTTTTTACGATGCAAGCATAAAATTTTGTGGTAAATTTGTATGTAGTGATTCTATGTTAAAACGAAAAAAGGGATTTTTAAGGGAAAAAATCATGAGAGGCAAAAACTGGCCCGTTTACGGATGTTTGATGATTTGTGTTGCGATAGTTTTAGTCGGCTGTGCAAAAAAGGCTGATGAAACTAAGCCCATCGAAGAAGTTCGCGCCGAAGTTGAGAAAATGGATACTGCCAAGCTGCGCGACATAGCTATGGATTACAAAAATGCCATCGTAGCCAAAAAGGATGAAATCAAGAAAGTTGCCGATGAGCTTGCTAAAATCCCAATGGCAGAAAAGATGGGCGCCGAAGCCAAGGAAATGATGGGCGAAGTAAAGCAACTGCAAGGTTCTCTCAAGGCCCTGATCGACCGTTACAAATTGTATTACAACAAGCTCAAGGAATCCGGCGGCGATACAAGTGGTCTGTCAATTTGAAAAAACCGGTTTTAGTTTGATTCTTTAGTTTCGATTTTAAAATCCCTGATTTCTATGGGATTATTATATTCTTTGGCTGTTTTGATAACATAGTCTTTAAATTCTTCGGGACTGCTCAAAAAGCTCCCCTCGCTCCATGCGCCCGCGATCAAGTATTCGTACGAAATGTTCTTGCGAACCGGAATCCTAAAGGTATGATTACCAAGATATGAATCAACAAACTGATATTCCGGCTTGAACTGTTCCTTTACCACCATCGCCGTACCAACGAAACTCACATAAAGCTTCCTTAGCCCTTCCTTGTCATCCGGGTCTGAAAGTTCATCATCACCAATAGTAATTACCACGCCGTCTTTTTGATAAAAATCATTTTCCCTGGCGTTTTTCCTTATCCCGCAACCAAATTTCGTCCCAGCTTTTTCAGGCTCAAATTTCAGATATCTCACCTTGCAGGTCGAATAGTTTTGATCGCTATACGCCGTATATAACTGCTCCAACTCATAAACCCCCGCGCCACTTTTCCAGTTCATTGTCTTTATCCGCACCATACTCCGCACCGGACCATTAACAACGACCTCGTAAGCATACCTCGTATCCGATAACGGCCCGCGATTAAACTTTTCCGAGCCCTCATTCCATGGCGTCTTGGCCTTGGCCGGAGTAAACCTCGGCCGAGATACCGAGTTAGGACACGCCACGTCCTCGAACAGGCATATCCCGCCGGCCCCGAAAGATTCCGCAACTCGCATAGTATCAGAGCCATGTTCATAAGCCACACCATAGCCGTCAAGATTTTTCATGTACAGTTCAGGCGACATCAACGCGCCCTTGCGCTTGCAATAAAAGTCGCAATCAGTCGGATACCACAGCTTCCAACCCACGTGCTTCGATTCCCAGAAGGGGACAAGATGCCGACAATAACTTCCGATAGCTGCGTGAGTGCCATGCTCATTCCACCCTCGCTGAGAAAAGCCCCCATAAAGATACATAGTCTTACTCTGTCCGGCCTTAATATTAGTCATAAAAAAAAGTTCATCCCAGATGCCGTCCCCATCCAGATCATCGAGTTGTCGGAATATCTGATGACCGTTCGTTTCTTTGCGGATAAGATGAGAACCCTGTTTGGAGAGCATTTCTTTAGTTGGTTTCGGATTGGATTCAAGCGATGGGTCCACAACCGTTACACACATCTCATGTATATCTTTAATTGGTAATTGCTCGCGTCTGATTACGACAGGGCAGTTTATCCGGTCAAAGTCAAGCTTGTTTACAAGAGTAATTTTTATGCGGCTCACAGGCTTAAAATTGCCCTCGGTATACCAACCTTTATTTTCGCCCTGGCCACCAGAAGCACAGCCAGAAAATATAAGAATGAAAATTAATAATGATTTTACAATACGCATGCAAACCCCTTTTTTTTATTAGAAGCTGTGGTAATTCATTAGCTTTTACAAAAAAAGCGTCGAAATCACAAGTAAAATATAACAGGCAGGGGCGAACGTCTAATATTAAGAGCGTCTAATAAGTTGCTTCAATTAAGGATTTCTTTAGCGGATCATCATAAAACTCCCCCAGGTCCTCCTTTAGCTTTTCGGCATATTGTGAGTCAACACCAAGCGGACTCTGCCATCGCTGCCACACATCCAGCATCCGACACGCATACATATCCATCCACTCCTGTTTGGGCAAATCGCTTGGCGTCATATTCTCATCCCTCTTAAGATAAGCTGCAAACTCGACAATGTTATCGGCTCTACAGACTCCGTATCTTTAATTTTTGCCCCATTTTGGGTTTTTTTGCCCCACTTGATTAAGCCAAAAGATTCGTCCGACGATACAATCAATGCCAAAGTATTTTCAAATCGAATATGGGAAATAATTATGTTTGCCTGGCTGAGAAAAAGAAAACTAATCTGGAAAATCAAGCCTTTCAACGTTAAGTGGTATCCAAACACCAGAAGCTGTGTCAAGTCAAACACTCGCAGCATTCAGCCGCGACAAATGCCCCCATTAATGGTGCGAAAAGCCGAATGGCGACGATAGTCTTTTGCCATTAAACTTCTTTCTCAGTTTTCAAAATTGTCGTTTTCAGGTGTATGACCCCTTATCTACGCACGCCCGAAACAAGCATAAAATGACGGCTTTGGGCCCCAAATAGCTTAGAATTATTGAGTTAATGAACATAATATGGTAAAATTAAGTATATTATTCTTGGAGGTGATAACTTAGTTGGAAAAAGTTAGAGAGCAGTTAAAGGTCCAAAAGGAAAAGGCGATTCTCGTAGGAGCATCTCTGAAGGGCCGAAAAAATCATCATGACAACCTGGTCGAACTAAAAGCCCTGGCTGAAAGTGCTGGAGCAGTAATCGTAGATAAATTCCAGCAGAAAATAAGCGAAATAAATCCCGCTACATATATCGGCAAAGGTAAAGCCAAGCAGCTTGCCGATCGTGTGAAAAGATATAAAGCAGAAGTAGTCATATTTGATAACGACCTTTCACCTGCCCAGATTCGTGAACTCGAACAAATTACAAAAGCCAAGGTCGTTGACAGAAGTGAACTCATTCTTGACATATTCGCCACGCGAGCCCAAACCAAACAAGCCAAACTCCAGGTCGAACTTGCCCAGCTTGAATATACCTATCCGCGACTGACTCGAATGTGGTCGCACCTCGATACCGTTGTCGGTGCAGGAGGAGGTACCGCCGCAGGTGCGGTAGGGGGCATCGGTACCAGAGGCACCGGCGAAAAACAGCTTGAAATCGATAGACGTCTGGTTAACAAACGCATCACAGAATTAAAACGCCAGCTTGTCGGTATCGACAAACGAAAAAAACGTGAAATCCAGGGCCGATACAGCCTTTTCAAAATCTGCCTTGTAGGATATACCAACGCAGGCAAAAGTACCCTGATGAATGCCCTGACGGATGCGCATATGCGTGTCGAGGACAGACTCTTTGCGACACTTGATACTCGCACAAGAAGATGGACTCTTAACGGCGGCTCTGAAGTCCTGCTCAGCGATACAGTTGGCTTCGTTCGCAAATTGCCGCATCAACTAGTCGCTTCCTTTAAGGCTACGCTTGAAGAAGCTGTCAACGCGGACTTACTTATCCATGTTGTTGATGTTTCCAGCCATGATGCACACGACCAGATCAAAAGCGTCGAAGAAGTCCTTGCCGAAATCGGCTGTGATAATAAACCATGTATTATTCTTCTGAATAAAGCTGACGTACTCAGTAGTCGCGAACATCTCGATTTAATGAAAACGATCTATCCAGAAGCCGTATGTATTTCAGCCAAAACCGGCATGGCACTTGGTAAACTCACCGAGGTAATTCTGCAAAAGTATAGAGGTGAAGAAGTTTTGGTTAGAATCAGAAACCACCAGTCTAATGGCAAGGTCTACAGCTTTCTAAGAGCCAATGGCCAAATCCTTAACGAGCAATATCTGGATAGTTTCGTGCTCATCGACGCCAGAATCGGAAGAAAGCAACTACCTTTCCTTAAAAAACTCAAGCCTGATGAGCTCGAAATCATGGATGACTAAAAACTCTGCTCGATGCCAAAAAATAACTCTTTGCAACCTGCCGAATTCTATGGTTTAATACCGCATTATGTTCAAGAATATCTCCATAATAGGCGACGGTGCAATGGCGAGTGTCTGTGCAATGCTGCTTTGCGAAAACAATGTGCAGGTGCGAATGTGGGGCTATGACGCCGAGCAGTTAAACCAGATTGAACAAGCAGGAGAAAACGTCAAATTTCTTCCAGGCTATGAATTACCCAAGAAACTGATTTTCCAGGCCGACGACACTAAGATAATGCATGGTGCAGACTTAATTCTTTCCGCGGTACCGTGCCAGTATATGCGGCAGGTGTGGACAAGACTAAAAAAACATTTGCCAAAAAACATACCCATCGTAACAGTCGCAAAAGGCCTTGAGAATATTACGCTATTAAGGCCAAGCGAAATTCTTGCCGATGTGCTTGGCTCCGATATCAAGTGCGTAGCCTTTTCAGGTCCGACAATCGCCGATGAATTAGCAAGACACCTGCCCGCAACAGCTTGCGCAGCCTGCGAAGATGAACCGTTGGCAAAGAAAGTGCAGGAAACTTTTAATGTTTCCTGGTTACGTGTTTATACCAACAGCGATATCCTTGGAGTTGAACTTGCAGGAGCCATGAAGAACGTAATTGCCATCGCCGCCGGTATTATCGATGGTATCGGTGCAGGTGACAACGCAAAAGCCGCTCTGTTGTGCAGAGGGCTTGCCGAAATATCCAGATTTGGACTTGCCATGGGCGCTAAGCCACAAACTTTTGCCGGCCTAAGCGGTCTGGGCGATCTGGTTACTACCTGCATATCACCAAAAGGAAGAAATCGCTCGTTTGGCGAAAGAATCGGAAAGGGACTAACCCCGGAAAAAGCCTTATCTGCCACAGAATCTGTCGTTGAAGGTGTAGCTACATGCAAGTCAGTGGTTGATTTAGCAAACAGCTGCAATGTGGAAATGCCAATCACAAAATCAGTCTATGAAATTCTGTTTGAAAATAAAAGTGTCCCAGAAGCCGTACATGATTTGATGACCAGAAAACTAAAGGCAGAATGATCTCAAAAAAACCACGTTGTTTATGGGACGCTATTGCCGCAATAGTTTAAAATATTTTCAAATCTGAAAAATTTTTAGTGATACAGTTTAGTATTACTTTCAACTTACCTGTCGTTCAACCATTTCAAAAAAACACCATTTGTAGCTAAAAGTCTCCTCGTAAATCAGAGTTTTATAGGACAGTCCATTATTTCGTACCATCAAAAACACCGTATAGACTAATCCTTCACAGAATTTGCAAATAATCCTAAGCCAACATTAACAAAGCCCTATTTGGCGGATATTTATATATTATTTATATTTTAAAGGACAGCCCGGCGTTATACGGCACTAAACAGACGGATCAGTTCCTAATGATGCAGCTTTGGCGTGTCGACGATATTATTAATCGGATTAAAATATCTAAATCAGATTATTGGAATAGTTTAAACATGTGGTCATTTTTAAAAAAACGCATGTTCCCCATAGGCATTGATATGGGCAGCAGTCATGTCAAAATAGCGCAATTGGCATATGATGGCAGGCAATTACGACTTGTTTCCGCAGTTGCCGAAGAAATACCTGCCGAGGTAACTCTTGGCAGCAGCCAGTGGCAAAAATGGTCTGTAGAGGCTATTAAAAAAATGCTTTCAGAGGGCTTGTTCAGGGGTAGAACCGTAATAACCGCAATGCCAAGCGATGATGTTTTCATCGACCAGATAAGGGTTAAAAAAAATCACAACTCTAAACTCGCCCAGGAAGTTCTTTCAAATATACGTGGAAAACTGCCATTTGATCCCAACGATGCTATGCTTCAGTATGTTATAGCAGAACCTTCGGAGCAGAAAAACACAGAAGATATTGAAGTACTTGTTATGGCAACCGAACGCAAGAAAGTCGAAAGACACTTAGCCATATACGAAAGAGCTAACCTTGAAACAAAGTCAATAGGTGTTTGGCCGTTGGCAATAACCCAAAGCTATACAAGATTTTTTGGCAGACGAAAAACAGACCTCGATAAAGTAGTCTTGCTTATCGACCTTGGCGCAGAACACAGCAATATCGTGATCTGCAAGCATTCCAAACTCCTTTTTGCGAGAATGGTTCCTATAGGCTCCAGAAATCTCGTCAGCAAAGAAATAAAGCAAAGGTTGAGCCTGGAACTTGCCGCATGTTGTCGGCACTTTGAATCGCTCTCGACCACATCACATATTGACAGAATGGTATTTCTCTCGACTCCTAAAGTTGAAAAAAGCATCTGCGATAATATGGCGGATCTTGCAAGCCAATTACAAATTCCCGCTCAGATTGGGGATGTTTTGGCAGCAGTGAAAATTGACTGCAACAATAGTCTTAGGGTTGATAGGCGAAAATCAAGAGTAGATTGGGCCACGGCGTTCGGTCTGAGTTTGTCTTAAAGAAAGGTGAAGTGAAATGGTTAAAATAAATTTTATGCCTGACGACTATATTCAAAGACATGAGTCCCGCAGAACCAACCTTATGTATCTGGTTCTGTTTGGAGTTGCAATGACTGTTATAGTAGGCACTTTCCTGACAATAAAAATACGCCAGAAATCGCTTGAAGCTAAAGCTGCTCTTATTAACGCCAGAATGAGAGAAGCCAAAGAGTCAATATCGCAGCTTGAACAGCTTCAGGCAAAGCAAAAGACGCTAATAAAAACGGCACTCGCAACCGCCGAACTCATCGAACCTGTACCTCGAAGCGTGATTCTGGCTCTGTTGACAAATGATCTGCCTGCAGGCACCTCTCTTTTGTCTGTTAAAATCGTGCAAAAGACCATCTCTAACACACACAAAAAATCTCCAACCGGCGATAAGTATCAGACCGCAAAAAACGCACAGGCTCAACAGGCAATCTCAAAGGAAAAACTGCTCAAAACTCATATCGCAATTGAAGGAATTGCTCCAAGTGACCTGGAGGTAGCCGGCTACATTGCCCGGTTGAGCAGTTCAACCATACTGGAAAAGGTCGCACTTGTACAGTCCAAGGAATACAAAGTCGATGATACGGCTTTTAGAGAATTTAAGTTGACAGCAGAACTTAAAAGAAATGCTCAGCTTACAGCGACAATCGTAGACAAAATAAAAGGTGTGCAAAAACAATCGATACAAATTGATAAAAAGGTGATGTAATGAATAGTCAATTAAGAAAAGCAGTAGGTTTTATCGTACTGGTGGCGGTTGCTTATTTGGCATACACATATATGATTGCCCCAGCAAATAAACATCTGGCTGAACAAAGAAATCAAGTAGATAGAAAAATTGCCAAATTAAACGAGCTTGAAAACGCAAGGCTTGCGGCAAATGACTTAAGCAGGCAGTTGAAAGAGCTCGAAGAAGCAGTCTATTTCTTTGAGAGCAAACTGCCAAACCAGAGCGAAGTTCACAAGGTTCTCGAACAGGTCACTTTAATAGCGCAAAGACATGGCTTGCAGCCTAAAACCATTAGAACACTTAAGCAGCAGGAATGTAACGGCTATATCGAACAACCTCTGCGAATGGAGTTGTATGGTGATTTCAATTCGTATTATTCATTTCTGCTTGAACTGGAAAAACTGCCAAGAATTACGAAAGTAAGAGAACTTGACCTGAAAAAAGACAGACAAAACGAAGGTTCAGCAACAGCGAGGTTCACCGTTAGTGTTTTTTTTCAGGATAAGGATGTGTAAAATTTCTTAAATGCAAAGATTGGAGTAGCGATATGCTTGACTTTATGCGTGAAGAAAAAGAGGCTGATGCCGATAGCACTGAGACAACAGAAGACCAGGCCGCGGTTTCAGATAATGCGCACGATTCGCAGGACAAGGATTATCTCGCACCTGTCTTGCAGGACAAAAACATAAAACAAAGCACTATCCTTCTTGTGCTGATATTTGGTATAGGAATGCTTGGCTTGTTTTTTATGATTAAAAAGTCGTCTCCAAGTCAAGCTTCTGCAGCAACACCTGACGAGAATATCAGCATCGCCCAGGCCATAGAAAAGCTTACCGGCAACGAGGTTAAAGGCGCCGCTCAGATAGACCAGATAACAGAAAGATTCTATGAAATCTCCAAGGTTAGACAGGTACCAGCAAGCCAGTTAAGAAAAAATCCTTTCAGACATGAATCTTTTTTTATCAGTGACCTCCAAGTGTCGGAGTTTGAAACGGAAAACGTCGGTTACATCACTGATGGAGAAACGCCATTGAAAGGTGGATTTGCCTGGCAAATCAGGCGGATGCAGCTTGTGAGCATAATACAAACTTCCGAAGGCAATTGCTGTATGATTGATGAAATGATTTTATGCGAAGGCCAATCGATTAATGGCTTTAAGGTTAATCGCATTGAAGAAGATACCGTCGAACTCGTCGCGGAAAACGAATCCTTTGTCTTGAGTTTATCATCTGATTGATATGTGGTTTTATGTTGGAAAAGAAAAAAAACTTGCGTGAACAGAATCTATTCTCTCAGGGTGACGCAGAATCCGGTCAGCTAATACAGGGACTGTCGGAATTGTATTCTCCATGCGCCGCCGAAGATATCCATGTTCGCAATGTGGCCGACGTGCTCCTGGAAATGGGCAAAATATCTACAGAGCAGTTTCAGCAGATATCTGTCGAACAAACTCAAAAACCTGCCTCGGATATTGTCCAAATTATACTTAAACTGAAATTGGCCACACCCGAAGATATCCTCATGGCCAAGGCCGAGCTTTATGGTTATCAATTCAGACACATCACTCCCGAACAGGTCGATAGCGAGATATTTAAAAAGCTTGATTTAAATTACATAAAGAACAACCGCATGATGTGTGTTGCCGTTGAGGATGGTCGTCTCGTTGTCGCAACCAGCAGGCCGATGGATGTTTTCGCTATAGATGATGTTAAGAGAATCACACAAATGAATCTCCAGGTAGTCGTCTGCACCGACGAAAACATAGACGCTGTATGTGAGGCATTGGACGACAGCTCACTCACTTCCGACATTGACGATTTAATCAGTGATATGGCTGATGTTGAAATCGTTAAAGACCAAAACGACGAACCCGAAGACCTTGAGAAAATGGCAGGGGAATCGCCCGTTATAAAATTTGTAAATTATCTGATAAGCAACGCCATTCATGAACAAGCAAGTGATATTCACATAGAACCAAAGGAAAAGTATAGCAGAATACGTTATCGAATTGATGGCGTTCTTTTCGAAGTTATGCAGTCGCCAGTCAAAATGCACTCGGCAATCATTTCGCGTCTGAAGATCATGAGCAACCTCGATATTTCCGAAAGACGACTCCCTCAGGATGGCAAAATAGCTGTCATCATTGGCGGCAAGGGGATTGACCTTAGAGTTTCAACTCTGCCAACAAGCCATGGAGAAAAAATTGTAATCCGTGTCCTTGACAGAAGTTCCATACTACGTGGACTCGAACAATTAGGAATGCAGTCTTCAGTCCTCAAAACATTCGAAGAACAGATATTGCTTCCTCATGGAATTATGCTTGTCACAGGACCAACCGGCTCAGGAAAAAGTACAACACTTTACTCTGCGCTTGCCCAGATGGATGGTGATACTCTCAATATCTCTACCGTAGAAGACCCTGTTGAGTACGAATTGGAGTTCTGCAACCAGGTTCAGGTAAATGAAAAAATAGGTATGACGTTTGCTTCGGCGCTAAGAAGTCTTCTAAGGCAGGATCCTGACATAATTATGATTGGTGAAATCAGAGATAACGAAACTGCCAGGATCGCAACACAAGCTGCACTGACCGGACACCTCGTTCTATCGACTCTGCATACCAACGATGCGCCCAGCAGTGTCACAAGACTGGTCAACATAGGAATCGAGCCTTATCTTGTATCTGCTTCACTAAACGCCGTCCTGGCTCAGAGACTCGTAAGAAGAATTTGTCCCGAATGCCAGGAAAAATACGAAGTGTCCAAAAACATGAGAAAGTACGTTGAACGGGCTGGTATCAACCCTGATCAGCTTATGCGCGGCAGGGGATGTGATAACTGTAGAGAATCAGGTTATGCCGGCAGACTCGGTATCTATGAACTGCTCGTGGTTGACGAATGGTTCAGAGATATGATTAATAAGGCATCTTCAGTTAGCAATATGAAAAAGGCCTTTGCAAAAACCAGCCAGATAAGCCTCCATGAAGATGGTATTGAAAAGGTCAAGCAAGGCCTGACAACGATTGAAGAAGTATTAAGAGTAACCGAAATATACGGAAAAAATTCAAACGAAGAATTCACCGAGAATATAGGCAGAGTCGATTAAAAAATAATTCTGGAAAATTGATAAAGGATTATAAGATGACAAAGGTAAAACAAATTCTCGCTACCGCAATAGGAGCCGGAGCCTCTGACGTCCATATAAATATTGAAATGCCGCCAATAATGCGAAAAAATACCGAACTTATGGAAATGAATTTTCCATCAGTAACCGCCGAAGACGCTGAACAAATGGTGTTGGAAATGGTGGGAGATGAAAAGTTTAAGAAATTTAAAACCAAAAGAGACATAGACTTTTCAACAACCATTGATGACGGCAGCAGGTTTCGCGTTAATGCCCATTATCAACGAGAATCAATAGGTATTTCGTTCAGGGCGATACCAAGCGAAGTCCCCTTAATCGAGGATTTGCATCTGCCTGAAATAGTCAAGGAATTAACAAATCTCCCAAGAGGCCTGGTGCTCGTTACGGGCCATACCGGTTCGGGAAAAAGCACAACACTTGCATCGATGATAGGCGATATAAATAGAAGATACGGAAAACGCATTATCACATTCGAAGACCCTATCGAATACATGCTCAAGAACGAAAGCTGCATGATCGAACAACGGGAAATCGGCTCAGACTGCCCTGATTTTGCTTCAGGCTTAAGACATGCACTAAGGCAGGATCCGGACATCATTATGGTAGGTGAAATGCGAGATCTGGAAACTACGAGTTCGACCATCACCTGTGCCGAAACAGGCCACTTGGTCTTTAGCACACTGCATACCGTTAATTCCTATCAGACGGTTGAAAGAGTCATAGACATTTACCCATCAGGTCAGCAAAATCAGATAAGGGCTATGCTTGCAAATACTCTACAAGCCGTAATCTCACAAACGCTCTTTAAAAGAATTGACAAACCTGGCATGGTTCCATGCACGGAAATACTGCTTTGCACCTCAGCGGTTAGAAACTGCATCAGAGAAAACAGAATTTATGAAATACCAAATATCATCGAAACATCAAGAAGGATGGGAATGCATGATATGGACTTTAGTATCCGGGATATGTGTGCGAAAGGTTATATAAATCCGGAAGAAGCTATTGCACGCTCAAGTAATCCAGCAAGAACCGAAAAAGCACTGGCTGATTTACATAAGCTCGAACCTGTTGGCAAAAGCTGAAATGCATTGCCAGCCATAATGGAGTAATAAATATGCCTATGGTAGAACAAAAACTTAAAGCTGACCCATTACAGGCTGATTTAACATCAGGCCAGACCGCCGAAAATTCTCCAGTCGTAAATCAGATCGGCCCTGCACAATCAACAGACAAAAAACGCCAAAACTCGCTTGTTGAAAGTATTATCAATTTCAGCGTAGAGTTTGGTCCCAGCCGCAAAGATATCCTAAATTTCACCAATCAGCTCGCGGTTATGATAAGAGCAGGTATCAGCCTGCAGGAATCACTGAATTCAATAGCATCTCAAACCGAAAACAAAAAGTTCAGGCAGGTAATCAGCGACTTAAAAAATCGGATAGAAGCAGGGCAAAGTTTCTCACAGGCCCTGGGTGAGCACCCCGAGGTCTTCAGTAATCTCTATACTAATATGGTCAGTGCCGCCGAAATTTCAGGCTCACTAAGCTCGATGCTCAACAAACTGGCTGACTACCTTGACCAGGAAGCGGAAACTCGTTCACAGGTCAAAAGCGCAATGGTATATCCTGTCATCATAGCCGTGATGGCCGTTGTAGCGACAAGCTTTTTACTCGTTTTTGTACTCCCAAGATTCCTCAAAGTCTTCGCAGGAAAAGAACATATGTTGCCGACGCCTACAAAAATTATTATGGCAATAAGCCTGTTCGTTCAAGGGTACTGGTTTGCTATTTTGTTTGCCATAGCAGCTGGGCTGTGGGCGTTTTGGTACTTTATCAAAACTAAATCCGGCAGATATTGGTGGGATAATGTGAAATTAAAAGTCCCTATTATGAAAACGCTCAGCCGAAATTTATATGTCACACGAAGCCTGTATACAATGGGCTCATTGACTGAAGCGGGCGTGCCAATCCTCGATACAATTTTAATAACCGCTCAAATGGCAGGCAACGTCCATTACTCAAACTTGTGGCTCCACGTTCACGAACAGGTAAGACAGGGCAAAAAAATAGCCTCAAGTCTGAACGGTTCAAAACTCATGCCCGCCGGCGTCGTCCAAATGATTCGAAGCGGCGAAGAATCAGGAACTCTCGGTGAAGTACTAAAAGATATCGCTGAGTTCTACAGCCGAGAGCTTAAAACTACTATAAAAATGGTAACCTCGATGATAGAACCTGCTATGATCGTGGTAATGGGTTTCCTCGTTGGATTTATCGCAATGAGTATTATTCTGCCAATCTTCAAGATGTCCAGTGTTGTCTCAGGCAAATAGAATAGGGGGTGCATTATGAACCATGCTCGAAAAAACGCATTCACCCTCATAGAGGTGCTGATGGCTACCGTTATAATCGGGCTGGTAGTACTTTCTTTACTGGCCGCCAGTAATTCATTTACAAGAGTTAACGCTGCCGCTGTGCACATTTCAACCGCCGAATTTCTCATCGAACAGATAAAAGAACTCACTGTCACCTTGCAGGTCGTAGACCCAGAAACAACTTTCACTACTTTCGGACCTGAAGAAGCTGCACTGGCCGACTACGACGACCTGGATGATTTCGATAACGCAACCTTCTCTCCACCAATCAACGTCAGCCGACAGCAGTTGACACTGTTTCCAAATTTCACTCAACAGATTAGCGTTGAAAATGTCAACCCATCTAACTTCGAACAGATAGTTGCAGACCACAGTAGTGATTTTGTTAAAGTCACTGTAGAAATTTTGCAGAATGGCCAATTAATTAGCTCCGCAACCTGGCTGAGAACTCGCTATTAGTGTCGGATAAGGCATGGTTATGATAATGAAGAAAACAAAAATCTGTTTCGGCTTTACGATCGTCGAACTACTTATCGCATTAACTCTTATGGGTATGCTGATTTCCGCAGTTGCCCTGGCATTTGATGCGTCAACTGTAAGCTACCGCGAAAATGAAGATATTATCAATGTTGTAAATGTCGCAAGGCAGACTCTGATTAGAATAACCACACAACTTCGAACTGCCTCAGCCGTTTCAACTACTGACCCCGCCAATACGTGTACTTTTATTACCGCCGATGGACAGGATATTACATACAGCTACGATGCCGGCGCACAAAAACTCTACCTTATCACAAACGATGACGCTACCGACGCCGATTACGTTCTTTGCGATAACGTTACTGCCATGACATTTGACAAAGCCATAGAAGCTGACGACACGGGCCAGGATTACGTAGAGTCCGTGCAAATTTCAATAACTTTATCAAGTGGGAATGTTACCAGAAGCCTGTCCACCGCAGTTGCCATAAGACGAAACTTGTAAAAAACCTTACCCCCGAAATACCTTCAGGCACTCCTGACAAAACAGATGACCGGAATCAAGCATATGTAGTTGATCTTCAGGAACATCTTTCTTCCCACAGCATTCACAATTCGCCGTTTTCACTGTTTTAACCGGGACAGCAACAATGTTGATTGCTTCTGCCCTTTCCTCCGTTAGAGTCTCAATTTTCGCCCCAGTTACTTTTCTCGCTTCCGCTTCAACTCTCACTTCGATCTCAGCCCTTAACTCCTCTTCGGCTTTGGCCAACCGTTCGGCATAACGCCGCATTTCTTCCTCTGCATCTGCTCGCCTCTTTGCTTCAGCTTCGGCCTTCTCCTCAGCTTCAGAGTTAACCTGTCTTTCAGCCTGCAAATCCGTTTCGAACTGTGCTATTTCCTCCTCCAAGCTTCTTTTCTCTTCCTTGGTCTTTTCATCAGCCTCTAACCTGGCCCTCGTCTCGGCTTCTGCACTAGCCTCAGCCTTCGCTCTTGCCTCAGCTTCAACTCTTAACTGCTTCTCGGTATCAGCCACCATCTCAGCATGAGCACGTGCATCTTTCTCAGCTTCTGACCTGGCTGCCTTTTCAACTTCAAGCTTTGCTTCAACCTCCGCTATTCTCACAGTATATTCTTGTTTTTCAGCCCTTGCCCTTTCCTTGGCCTTCAATCTCGCCTCTGCCATCGCTATCTTCTGGGCCTGTGCCTCAGCCTTAGCATTTATCTTAGCTTCATTCTTAGCTCTTTTTTCAGCTTCAATCTCAGCTCGTCTCTCCGCCTCCGCCCTTGCCTGGCTTTCAACTTTCAACTCCTCTTTTACTTCAGCCAAAGACTTGGTACTGGCATCAAGCAAATTTTTTGTTTCAACTCTCCTATTTACTTCAACTTCTGCTTTTGCCTCAGCCTCTTTCAAACGCTCTTTGGCCTCAGATAGTTCCTTAACGAAACTGTTGGAATTCCCCTCAAGTTCCGATTTGGCCTGTCTTTCAGACTGCAGCTTCGCTTCGATCTCTGCAATTTTCTCACTATATAAGCCTTGCTCAGCTTTAGCCTTCTCCTCAGTATCTGCAATCTTCTCACTATATAAGCCTTGCTCAGCTTTAGCTTTCTCTTCAATCTCTGTTAGCCTTTGCCTTTCCTGCCTTACTACTTCTTCCGCCTCGTCTCGCCACTTAGCTTCAACTTTTGCTTCCGATTGCGCCTTAACTTTTGCCTCGATCTCAACTCTCAGCCTCTCCTCCGCCTTAGCCAGTGTCTCAGCATAATAATGCCTCTGTTTCTCCACCTCAGCCCTGGCCCGGGATTCAGCTTCCAATTGTGATTCTATGTTAGCCCTTGCTTCGATTTCTGCCCTCAACTTTTCTTCCACCTCAGCCGACGACTTGGCATAACTATCAAGTCTTTCATCTGACTCAACCTTTATCTTCTCCTCAGCTTCAGCTTTCGCCTCCGCTTTGGCTCTTGCCTCCGTCTCAGCCCTTAACTGCCTCTCCGTCTCAGCCAGTGTCTCAGCATAAGAACGGGCATTTTGCTGAGCTTCAGCCCTTGCTTCTCGTTCCGCCATAAACTTTGCTTCTGCTTCCGCCGCTTTCTCAACATAACCCTTTTCTTCAGCCTTGGCTTTTTCCTTAGCTATCAGTCTGGCCTCAACCATCGCTATCTTCTGAGCTCTCGCCTCAGCTTTTGCTTTTATCCCAGCTTCGTTTTTCGTTCTTTTTTCAACCTCTTCCTCAACTCGTCTTTCCGCGTCCGTCCTTGCCTGGCTTTCGGACTTCAACTCCTCTTCAATTTTAGCCAGTCTCTCAGCATAGCCCCTCGCTTCTTCCTGTGCCTCAACTCGGTCCTTAGCTAAAGACCATGATTCTGATTCAGCTTTGCCTCTTGCTTCGACCTCCGCCTTCAACTGTTCCTCTGCCTCAACTCTTGCATCATCATAACCACGCCTCTGTTCTTCCACTTCGAGCCTGGCTCTGGATTCAGCTTCCAAAAGTGTCTCCGCCTTGGCTCGTGCTCTTGCCTCAGCATTTAACCTTTCTTCTATTTTCTCTAAAGTTTCAGCATACCCCTTTACCTTCCCTTCTGCATCAGCCTTGGCCTCTCGTTCCGCTTGAAGGCCGACTTCAGCTTGCTCAGTTTTCTCCAGGTAAACCCTTTTCTCCGCTTCAGCCTTTTCTTCCGCCTCTAATCTCGCCTTCGTCTCAGCCTCCGCTCTTGCCTCAGCTTTTTCCTCTATCTCTATCCTTGTCCGACTTTCCAGATTCGCTCTTTCCTCCGCTTCCGCTCTCGCTCTTGTCTCAGCTTCAAATCTTCTTTCCGCCTCAATCCTTGCCTGAGTTTCTTCGCTTAATCTTTCTTCCGTCTCAGCCAATCTTTCAGCAAAACTTTGAATTTTTTCCTGTGCCTCAACTCGCCCCTTTGCTTCCGTTTCGACTCTCGCTTGGGCTGTGGTTCTTTCCTCGATTTCAGCTTTCAAACCTTCCTGCACCTTTGCCAACGCCTCAGAATAAGTCCTTGCACTTGCTATCGCATCAGTCTTGGCAAGTCTCTCAGATTCCAATCTTGCTTCCACCTCAACTGTTTTTTCAGCGTATAACCTCTTCTCCGCCTCAGCTTTTTCTGCTGCCTCTAATCTCGCTCGCCTATCAGTTTTCGCTTTTGCCTCAGCCTCTTCTGCCGCCTCTAATCTCGCTTGCCTCTCAGCTTCTGCCCTTGTCTCGGCCTTGGCTCGCCTTTCAGTTTCAATCCTTAGCTTTTCTTCTGTTTTCGCAATCACATCGGCATAAGCTGTGACATTGCCCTCCAATGCAGATTTGGCAACTCTTTCTGCTTCTAATCTTGATTCCGCTTCAGCTATTCTTTCAGCATACGCGGCACTCTCAGCCTCAGCTTTTTCCTCTATCTTCGCCCGCGCAATATTGCCCAGTCGTATTCTTTCTTCCGCCTCCGCCCTGGCTTTTGCCTCAGCATCCGCTCTTCTTTTCGCCTCTGCCCCTGCCTGAGTTTCTTCGCTTAATCTTTCTTCAGTTTCAGCCAATCTATCAGCAAAACTTTGAACTTTTTCTTGTGCCTCGACTCGCCCCTTTGCTTCCGTTTCAGCTTTCGCTTCCGCCGCAATTCTTTCCTTAAATTCAGCTTTCAGTTCCTGTTCAGTTCGAGCCAGTCTCTCAGCGTAACTCCGGGCCTCTTTCTTTGCCTCAACTCTCCCAATAGCCAATGTATCTATCTCAGATTGCATTTTAGCTTTTGCTTCGAGCTCAGCTTTGAGCCTTTCCTTAACTTCTGCCAGCGCTTCACCATAGAAACGTCCACGCTCTTCCGCTTCGCCCCTGGCCGTGGATTCAGCTTCTAATTGCGCCTCTGCCTTGGCCCTTGCTTTTGCCTCAGCTTCAGCTTTTGTCTCTGCTTTTATCCGTATCTGCACTTCTTTGCTTAATTTATCTTCTGCCTGGGTGGCCTTTTCAGCATAAGCATCCCTCTGCTCCTCTGTTTCGGTCTTGGCCCTGCGCCAAATTTCCAATTGCGATTCTAATGCTTCAGCTTTTGTCTCTGCTTTTATCCGTATTTGCGATTCTTCGTTTAAATTTTCTTCTGTCTGGACAGCTTTCTCAGCAAAGACGTCCCTCTGCTCTTCCGCTTCAAGCCTGGCTGTAGATTCAGCTTCCAATTGTGATTCTGCTTTGGCCTTT
>SDBV01001671.1_pt1 | contig 33317 bp, 22 predicted proteins | sample 2277081 | NCBI WGS metagenome assembly SDBV01 (sample SAMN10402039, study PRJNA504765) | marine sediment metagenome | isolation source: marine sediment core GS10_PC15, 223 cmbsf | place: Arctic Ocean: Southern Knipovich Ridge | collected 2010 | reverse complement strand
ATTGAGTTTTCGATGTCTTCAAGTTTCTGTCCTTTATTGTAAAGAGAAAGTGTCTTTGGATTAATGGATTCGAATCCGATAAAAACTGTGAAGCATCCGGTCTTCTCCATGAGTTCCAGAAGTTCAGGGTCTTTGGCGACATCAGTACGGACCTGGGCGCTCCATTCCATTTTAATATTATTTTTTATAAGTGCCCTTAACAGGGCCTTCGTCCTTTTTTTGTTTGCTGCGAAGTTGTCATCAATAAAAAATATGTGCCCTTTTTCAGGGTCTGCGGCCTTGATCTCCTCAATTATCCGGTCGATTGATTTGAAGCGGTATTTCCTGCCGAACATCGGGATCACGGAGCAGAATTTACATGCGAAAGGGCATCCCCTTGACGTTGCAATAGGTTTAACCATTGCCTTCTCCCATTTGTAAACCAGACTAAAATCAGGGATAGGTGAATCCTCGAGGTCTTTGATCAGGTCCCTCTGGGGATTATGAATTATATCTTCGCCAGTTTTATATGACAGACCTTTAATTGAATCAAGAGGTCTGCCGGTCTCAAGATGATCTACGAGTTCGGTAAGAGTCTCTTCGCCTTCACCGCGAATAACATAGTCGGCGTATTGCAGGCTTTCATCAGGTAAGAACGTAGAATGCGGTCCGCCTATGGCAACAGGAATGCCGGCTTTTTTAAAACGTTCTGCTATCTGGAATGCCCGTGTCGCAGTTGATGAGATAGTGGATATGCAGATCAGGTCTGCATCTTCAAGCAGGTTCCATGCAGGGGGTTCAATATCCTCGATGAAGACCTTTGCGTTATAGCCCCGCTCCTTAAAGATTGTGCCCAGCAGTATCGAACCCAGGCGCGGCAGGGGTGACCTGCTGAATATGTGTGCCCCGGGAGATTTTGCCTCGATGAAATATATATTTTTCATATGAATTTCTTTTAACTAAGTACTATTAGTATATATCATCAAAAGTATATTACAAAACTTACATTTAGACAAGAGGGGGGGGTAAAGACCGTCGGCACGTCGGACGTCGGCACGTCGACCGTTGAAAAAAACTACTGCTCCGATTGCCGTTTTTTACGTTCGACGAGTCGACGCGCCGACGTGTCGACGGAATCAAAAAAAAGGGAGAAGGCGTTAACCTTCTCCCGGATTTTATTTGCAAAGCGAATGTTAAACGGTCTTTTAGTACATACCGCCGCCCATACCACCCATGCCGCCCATGCCGCCCATGCCGCCTGGAGGCATCATGTCAGCACCTTTTTCCTCGGGTAAGTCTGTTATCATGACACTGGTTGTCAGCATCAGGGCTGTAACAGAAGCTGCATTCTGCAGTGCGCATCTTGTGACCTTTGTCGGGTCAATGATGCCGGCTTCTATCATGTCAACATATACTTCCTTATTGGCATCAAAGCCGTAGCTCGTTGAATCGTTATTTTTAACGTTTTCAACAATAACGGAACATTCGAGTCCTGCATTAGTCACGATCTGTCTGATAGGTTCTTCGAGCGCCCTTTTGATGATCTCTACACCGGTCTGCTGGTCCTTATCATCAAGCTTGAGCTTGTCCAGTGAAATAGCCGCTCTCAGAAAAGCAACACCGCCGCCCGGTACAATACCTTCTTGAACTGCTGCTCTTGTAGCATGGAGTGCGTCCTCAACACGGGCCTTTTTCTCTTTCATCTCAACTTCGGTTGCAGCGCCTACATTAATTACAGCGACTCCGCCGACTATTTTTGCAAGGCGTTCCTGGAGCTTTTCCCTGTCATAATCAGAGGAAGTTTCGTCGATCTGTGCTTTTATCTGCTTTACACGCCCCTGAATCTTGTCAGTCTTACCTGCGCCTTCAACGATTGTTGTGTTTTCCTTGTCAATTGTTATCTTTTTCGCGCTTCCGAGGTCATCAATGCTGATGCTCTCGAGTTTAATGCCCAGATCTTCAGAGATCATGGTCCCGCCTGTAAGTAATGCAATATCTTCAAGCATTGCCTTTCTTCTCTCACCAAAGCCCGGGGCCTTAACAGCGCTAACCTGCAGTGTACCGCGCAGCTTGTTAACAACAAGCGTTGCAAGGGCTTCGCCTTCTACTTCCTCAGCAATGATCATAAGAGGTTTTCCCATTTTAGCGGTCTGCTCAAGGATAGGGAGCAGGTCTTTCATGGAGCTTATCTTTTTCTCATGGATCAGGATAAGCGGATCTTCCAGGGAGCATTCCATCCTTTCAGGGTCGGTTACGAAATAAGGGGAGATATAACCCCTGTCAAACTGCATGCCCTCAACAACGTCGAGTGTTGTATTCATGCTTTTCGCCTCTTCAACTGTAATAACACCATCTTTGCCTACTTTATCCATAGCTTCTGAAATGAGGTCGCCGATTGTAGCGTCGTTGTTTGCGGAGATTGTACCGACCTGGGCAATCTCTTTCTTTTCCTGGACTGGTTTGCTCTGATTTTTGAGGTCTTCGATTACAGCTTCTACTGCCTTTTCAATCCCTCTCTTGACTTCCATCGGGTTTGAACCTGCAACTACATGCCTCATACCTTCTTTATAAATAGCATATGCAAGTACTGTAGCTGTTGTTGTACCGTCACCTGCTATATCTGAAGTTTTACTTGCGACTTCCCTTACGAGCTGTGCGCCCATGTTTTCATACGGCTCTTTGAGCTCGATTTCTTTTGCCACGGTCACACCGTCTTTAGTAATGGTCGGTGCACCGAATTTTTTGTCAAGGAGAGCGTTTCTCCCCTTCGGTCCGAGTGTTGCCTTTACGGCATCAGTTAAAACGGTTATTCCGCTAAGAATGGACCTTCTTGCATCTTCACCGAATTGTAATTGTTTAGCCATTTAATCCTCCTTATAAAACGTAGACTGATTTAAAATTTTTTAGTTTTGCACTATTCCAAGAATATCATCTTCCCTGATTATGAGATGTTCAGTTTCATCAAGGTGTATCTTGGAACCGGAATATTTCTCGAACAGGACGGTATCTCCTATTTTGATTTCCATCTGTATTACTTTTCCATCATCGGTCAACCTTCCGGGGCCTACTTCCATTACTTCGCCCTTCTGGGGTTTTTCCTTTGCTGTTTCAGGAATATAAAGTCCTCCTGAGCTTTTTTCTGGTTCGTCAGAGTACCTGACAAGGACTCTGTCTCTGAGCGGTCTGAATTTCATATCAATTTCTCCTTTCTTATGATGTTCTTAAAAAAACAAACGTTTTTAAGTTGTTAATAGGTTTTTTAGCACTCTAAAGTGGTGAGTGCTAATATAATATTATTCAAATTCTAAAACAAGGCTTTATTAGGGCAGAAAATTGGTGGTATTGGGCCAAATAATTAGATTATCTGTATATTCCTTAATATTTCTCAGAATTGCTTGGAATTATGAAAAACAGGCAAATGTATAGCAAACGTAATGTTTTTAATTGATAATATTAAGTTTTCTTTGTGAGCAGAAAAAACTTGATTACTAAAAGGCCGACGATGAATCCCCCAATGTGAGCGAACCATGCAACTCCGCCATGATCGTCCGCCCCCGCGCTTACAAGTCCGTTTATGAACTGTATAACAATCCAGAAACCTATTACAACAAGTGCGGGCAGTCTTACGACCTGGATAAAGAAGCCCAGAAATATGAGGGTATGAACTTTTGCAAACGGGAAAAGAAGCAGGTATGCGCCGAGAACACCTGATACAGCCCCGCTGGCCCCTATCATCGGGACCATTGATACGGGATCTGCCAATGCATGGCTGTAGGCTGCTGTGACACCGCAAAGGAGATAGAATATTATGAACCGCACGTAACCAAGTTTATCCTCAATATTATTGCCGAATATCCAGAGGTAAAGCATGTTTGTGCCGAGATGCAAAAGACCGCCATGCATAAACATGGATGAAAAAATGGTCATAGCAGGATGAATAGGCTGGATAGTCTCAAATGTCATAAGAAAGTGCGGAATTGCACCGAATGCATACGCAATTCTCCCGGGACTTGCAGGGTAAGTAACTTGCAGAATGAAGACTGAAATATTAAGAACGATTAGCGCTATTGTTACGAAAGGAAAGTTGCGTGTGGGATTATCGTCTTTAAAAGGGATCATTGTTTGTGAAGTTAACCAAAAAAAGCGGGCTTTGTCAATTCGGCCTGTTAGAATTTTCTGAAGCATTTTTTCATTTCATATTTGTATAATATGAGTAAGACATAAGAATAAAGAAGGGGGCGACAGGCTTCGACGGAGGTTACGAGGTCCAAGTTGCATGCCGTGGATTCTGTCACCACGTTTAAAGGCAGAAACAAACACAAAAGCCAATAACGAACTGGCACTCGCAGCTTAATAAAAGCCGCGCGCTTTCCCGGGAATACCTGCTACCCGGAAAAAGCGTCGACTAGCAGGCTGGCCTGAAGAAGTTTCCCTTGTTCTTCAGGCGAGATTTAGAGGGATAGGATTCTGGAAAGCCTTCCAGCCAGCGTTCCTGGATCCGAAACTCAAATAGGCCGGATAAGCATGTAGACGCTTGGAGTGAGTACTTCCGGACCCGGGTTCGATTCCCGGCGCCTCCACCATAAAGAACGCGGAAGTGCGGAAGTTTAAAGACAAAAAAGGCGACCTATCTGGTCGCCTGTACTTCTTTTCCAAAATAATAATCCATTGCAGTACCGTATAGCATTACCTGAATTAATGTTCAGGATTTATGAATACAGCGGGATGGACTTATCTTTATGTATCAGTCTTTTTGTCTGTTCCCCTTTACAAACTCGCTGTAGTCCTTGAAGAGGAACTTCAGGTGCCTGATAATCTCTATTAGCGGAGAACGAAGTTTGATCACTGTCCAGAAGGCTTCCCATTTTACCTGGCGGGAGATTTTTGATTTTCCGGCTTCCCTGCCATAGAATATAATAGGTATTTCCGCCAGCCTGAATCCCAGATTGTATGTATAAGTAGTCATCTCGATCTGAAATGCATAACCATCAGATTGAATTTTGTTTAAATCAATTTTTTCAAGGACCTCGCGGCGAAAACATTTGAAGCCGCTGGTAAAGTCCCAGACAGGAAGAATTATCATGTATGATGCATACATATTGGCAAATTTACTCAGTAGCAGCCTTCTGAAGCGCCAGCCGGCTACCCTGACACCTTCGTAATAGCGGCTTCCTATTACCAGGTCGGCATTCTTTATAGCTTCCAGCATTGTATGAAGGTATTTAGGGTGGTGGGAGAAGTCGGCATCCATCTCGAAAATATAATCAGCATTTTCACTCAAGGCATAGCGAAAACCTTCCAGATAGGCGCTTCCGAGTCCTAATTTACGCTCCCTGTGGATTACATGCAGCCTGGGGTTTTCATCCGATAAACGGTCAGCGACCTCGCTGGTACCGTCTGGGGAGTTGTCATCAACTATGGTGATATAAAATTCATCATCGAGAGAAAAAATAGCTTTCACAAGTTTCTCGATACTACCTATCTCGTTATAGGTCGGGATAATGATCATGGATTTCATAATGTATTACATATCTCCATCAGGTGAGGTTTATACAAGCTTGTAATTTTTAAGCCAATCGACTGTCTTTCTGACCCCTTCAGTATAATCGATGTTCGGTTTAAACCCAAGATAGTTATTTGCCCTGTTAATACTGAAACACCTGTCTCTGGACATTATATCTATTTTGTCTCTTGTTATAAAGGGCTCTTTTCCATTCATCAGTACCCTGTAGGACATTTCCATCAGGTTTGCCGCCGGTATTGCAAACCACAGAGGAACACGAATTCCGGGAACATTTTTTTTCAATGCTGTCTTAACGATTCCAACTAAGTTGTTTATAGTAACAGGCTTTTCCCCTGCAAGTATCAATGCTTCTCCAAATACACTTTCATTATTCATCGCAAGGGTCAGACCGTTAATCAGATCATCTATATAAATTAAATGCACCCTGTTCTCCCCGCTGCCTACAGTAAGGTACCTGTTTGAGTTAATAAGGACTGCCAGTTTCGTCACCATTCCCCAGGTGTCTCTTGCCCCATAGGTTATGACAGGACGAATGATCGTTGTGTTAAGTCCTTTTTCTTTTTGATATTTTTCAACCAGCTTTTCTGATCCATGTTTTGTTTTTCCATATCTTGTTGAAGGCGAAAGCGGATACTTCTCATCCAGGGGGCCGCCTTTAAAATGACCGTAAACACTTACAGAGCTCACATAAATGAAATGTTTTAATGTGCCGACAGATGCCTTAAGAATATTTTCTGTTACTTTCATGTTTGTATCCCATACCTGTTCGTCTGTGTACTCCCAGCCGCTTCCCCTTACTGAGGCAAGATGGAAAACCACATCAATGCCTTTAATAAGGCTGCAAACGTCAGGATAATCGAGCAGATTTGAGCTTTTTAGTTCCACGTTATCCTGGCCTATAAACTCCAGACTGCTTTTTGACCTGACAGGGACTCTGACATTATGCCCTTTCTTTATAAGCCTGTCTGCAAGATGACTTCCTATAAAGCCGGTGCCGCCTGTAACAAGAATATTCAATTATGTATTAACTCCGTTGTAACACGAAACATTGCTTTCGGCGATAAAAGCATATTTGTGTAGCTTGCGTTTGCAAGAGGACAAAAACAGTTTCTGTCCTTTATAGCATTCCTTAATTTCTCCGCTTTTTCGGAAAACCATATTTCCCTGAAATCATATCCGGTCTCTCTCAGGTTCCCCATGCTCTCTGCCTTTATGCAGCAGTTCCAGACTTCACCATCCGGCATTATCTGACATGAAGCAACCGCTGCATAACACGGTAGGATTTCCCTCTGTTCTTTTAAAAGCAGTTTTACTGACTCGTAATAGCCTGTTCGGAATGCCCTTGTGATTTTTGATATGTTTTTCATGTCCCAGGCTTTCATTTCCTTCAGGATAAAGTCGATAGCTTTTGAATATTCCTGGAGTGAAGGGGTAATACCGGCTCCGACAGTTCCAAGCTCTACCCTCTCTTCTGCAATTTCAGTTATATATGAGTCAGGTGTTAACTCTTTCAGTTTGCTATAAATAGTCGGTATGTCATGAACATTAAACCTGGATATAACGGTATGAATGCCAAGAGTAAAATTGTCATATTTCAGGGCCCTTAGCCTTCTATATGTCTCCATTGCCCTGTCAAAACAACCTCTGACTCCTCTTATTTCATCATGCTGTTTTCCTATTCCGTCAATTGACAGGTTAATAATTATGGATGCATCAGGACAGTTATCCAGGATCTTTGTAACCTGCTGTTCTATCCTGTCAGTAAGAATCCCGTTGGTAGGAATATTTATGATGTGAGGTTTGCAGATATTGTATGCGTTAATGCATATCTCGGCAATATCTTCTCTTAAGAAAGGTTCTCCTCCGCTGAAGGTAATCCAGTACGGCGCTTTCCCGATGGAGATGAAGATTTTATTGTATTCGTCCGCAGAAAGCTCTTCTGATTTCCTCTTATATATATTGCAGGTCCTGCACCGGGAATTACACCTGGTGGTCAGGCTCACGGTGAGACTCATCGGCATTATTCGCGGAAAACCGAGGCTTCTGAACGATTTGAAAAGAGGAAATTTAGGTAAGATACCCAGCATAACCGGCTGTCAGCATATCCTCGGCAACTGCTCTCCTGTTGCCATATCAATTACCCTTGTTGTCCCGATCCGTGACTTCATGATCACCTTTCCTGAATCGGAACCCGTGACTTCACCAATAATGCTCGCCATCTTTCCGAATGGACTGTTGTGCATGGCATTAAGAACTGCGTCCGCGCCGTCTTTCCTGACTATTGCTACCATTTTCCCTTCATTCGCAACATAGAGAGGATCGATGCCGAGTATCTCGCAAGCCTCTGCAACCTCTTCCCTGACCGGGATTTTATCTTCCTCTATGAATATACCGATTTTGGACCCTCTGGCGAATTCATTCAGGGTTGATGCCAGGCCTCCGCGTGTCGGGTCTCTCATTGCGTGAATATTCGCCCCGGTCCCGACTATTTCCCGGACCATCCTGTTAAGGGGTGCGCTGTCGGATTCAATTGTTTTATCAAAAACCAGGCCTTCTCTCTTTGCCATAATCGCTATACCGTGATCAGCAAGGAAACCGCTTAAAACAATTTTATCACCGGGCTGAAGATTATCTGCCGATATATTCAGGTCTGTCTCTATTACCCCGATGCCGGCAGTGTTAATAAAAATTTTATCAACCGCACCTTTATTGACGACCTTTGTATCACCTGTAATTATTTGTACATCTGAATTCAGGGCCGCCTCTTTAACAGAGTGAAGGATCTTCTCGAGATCGCTCATCAAAAACCCTTCTTCTATTATTAATCCGAGGCTCAGATAAAGAGGCCTTGCTCCGCCCATGGATACATCATTAACAGTCCCGTGGACCGCAAGGTCGCCTATATTGCCCCCGGGAAAAAATATGGGATTAATAACGTAGGAGTCAGTGCTAAAGGCAAACCTCGAGGAATTTATTTCAAATATCCCCTGATCGTTCATTTTGTTTAATATCGGATTTCCCAGAATCGGCAGGAAGCACTTTTCTACCAGGTCGTTTCCCAGCTGTCCCCCGCCGCCATGGGCAAGAAGTATTTTGTCATTCTTCATATTGATGGACCTCGCTAAATTGTATGTTATTTTTTTCTGATTCAGAAACAAGGGCTGACTCTACGGTCTTGAAAGCCTCTTCCGGAGATATTTCTTTTGCAAAGAGTTTGGCAACAACATTTAAGTATACCCCCGCAGGATGAGCAGGAAGGTATTTGAAATAATGCACCTGCAGGTTGCTGGCCATACCAAGCTCATTAGCCATTCTGGCATGAATGGGAGAAGGGTATTCATTAAACGGGACATGTTTTAATGCGGGGATATCTCCCATGTTGTAGATGACATCTTTTGCTGCAGGGGTATTGGTAAGTGAGCGTAAAAATAATACGGCTTCTTTCTTGTGAGGTGACCCGGCTGATATTGCATATGTTGCAAGAGAACCCCCAAATAGAGAGGAGGTCTTTCCTTTACCGTTGCTTACAAGCGGAAAAGGAAATATGTCCAGTTCATCGATAATACCGGGGCCTTCCACTTTCAAATAATCGAGCAGGCGGTTACCATTTATCTGCATGGCTGTTTTGCGCTCAACAAACATTAATCTCTGGTTATGATAATCTGTGGTATTACAGTTGTCCGCAAATGCCCCGGCATCCACAAGCTCCAGAAGTTTTTCGGCAGCTTCGATAAAGGATTTTCGTATTTCCTTATAATTAGGGGCCTTTGTAAAGTCGCAGACAAAGACCTCTTCCCCTCCTATCCTCTGAAAAAGATGAGAGAAGAAGAAAGCCCCGGGCCATTTCTCGCCATTACCGACTGTAAACGGCACGATCCCTTTTTTTCTCAATTCCCTGCATACATGAATCAGGTCGTCAAAGGTCCGTGGGACCGAAAGGCCGCATTCTTTAAAGATCGTTTTGTTATACCAGACAAATATACATCCCTGCTCAAGCGGTATAGCATAGTTTCTGCCTTTAAAACTCAGCGGTGCCAGTGAGGCCGGGAAAAAATCATTTCTCCAGCCGCTGTCCAGCTCTTCTGTCAGGTCGTAGATCAGGCTGGCATTGACCAGGTCCTCAAGGACCCCGCCTCCGCAAGTGTGGAATATGTCCGGTGTCTGATCAGTAGGCAGTTTTTTGTTAAGGGTATGCATGAGCTGATACCAGTTCCTCATGACAATCGACTCTATTTTGATTTCAGGATTGCTTTCTTCAAATCTCTTTATGATTCCGTCTATAAGTTGATGATACTGGACAGAGCAGTGATGACGGTCAAGGCAGTGAAAACGGAGAAACTGCAGTTTTACTTCTTTCAATGTGTAGTTCCTTTCAATTTCTTCGTTGAGTCTGCTGTATCCCATATAAATGGGTTCCGTTTTTTAATATGAAAATCGTAATAACCCAGCATCCTGCCGGCTATCTCCATTAATACAGCCCCGAGTGTCCATAAGATTTTCTTTCCCGACCAGTTAATATCATTAATAAACGGTATTATTATATGCCTGACAGAGGAAGTCGAAACAGAATAATTCTGTGTCTGTACCAAAAAAAGGTGTCCGGCTGCGATCCTGCGGCGCTGTTTTAAAAAGTCATTCACTGTTTCAGGCCCCTTATTATAAACTATTGCGTCTTCTGCATACTTTAACCGATAACCGGCTTTGCTTACAATTGCCTCTATGCTGGCTTCATCCACAGCGGTGTCAGGAGGGATTTCATTCACAATGTTTCTAAACGCCACCATCTCTCCCAGTTTGGGGTGGTTGAGCGCAATCTTGTGATGAAGACGCCAGAGAAGGTTAACGGAATAGCCCAGAAAATTATTCGGGTCATCGACCGGCACCGGATGTCCGCCTACCATTCCTACACTCGAATCCATAAATGAGAGGAGCATTTTTTCGACGGTATCTGTTTCAGGTATTGTATCTCCGCTTTCGAGTATAATTATTTCAGCACTTGCATGTGAAAGAAAAAGGTTAATGGCCGATGCCTTCCCTTCTCGCTCTTTCTGGACCAGAAGCTTGATCCTTTCGTCTTTTTTAATGTAATTATTGACCATTTCTTCAGTTCTGTCTTTACAGCCGCTGGCAACAACCCAGATTTCTTTTATGACACATTCATTAAGTTTCTGATTTAGCAGGGCCTCAAGTAAATGACCGATGTTTGCTTCTTCATTATAGGCCATGATGCCGATGCTGCAGTTAATCACTTCAGATCTTCCCCTTTTTTATCCACTCATTGGCTATGATTGCCTGACCAAGGGCAATTCCCCCATCGTTGGGAGGGACCCTGTTATGTGTATAGACACTGAAACCGTTCCTGTCAAGAAGGTCGAATATTTTACCCAGAAGAAGGTTGTTCTGAAATACGCCTCCGCTTAATGCCACCATGCTTAATCCGGTTGATTCCCTAATGTTCTTACATACATTCAGGGTAATACGGGCAACTGTATTATGGAATTTTGCTGATATTGATCCGGTATCTGTCCCCTGCAGCAGGTCTGAGATAACGCCTTTTATTAGAGGCTCCATAATAATTTCTTTTATGCCGTCATGTTCTTTCTCTGAAAACGGATATTCTCCGCCTTCCTTATTGTCAGCAGCCATCTCAAGTTCAATAGCTGCCTGTCCTTCATAATAGACTTCTCTCCTTACTCCTGTAAGTGCGGATATGGCATCAAATAAGCGGCCTGCGCTTGATGTCATTGGTGAATTAATTTTCTTTTCTATCATTTGCTTCAGGATCCGCCATTTTTCCTTATCAAGCTCTTTGATCAGGCCTATATCGAGATTCATCATTTCATCACCATATATACCGTATAACATGGATGCGGCTATTCTCCAGGGCTCTTTTATCGCCTTTTCGCCGCCGGGAAGCGGTATATATTCAAAATGAGCGGCCCTCTGGAATCCGGCATAATCGCAAACCAGAAATTCACCGCCCCATATTTTACCGTCAGTACCGTACCCGGTTCCGTCAAACGCTACACCTATTACCTTTTCATCAATTCCATTATCTACCATGCAGCTGACGATATGCGCAAAATGATGCTGCACCCCCAGTTTTTTTAACTTTTCCCGGGATAGAGCGTATTTTGTAGATAAGTATTCAGGATGGAGATCATACGCAATGAATGTCGGGTCGATATTGAAGATCCTGCTGAAATGCTCAATTCCATTCTCAAAGGAAGAAAGTGTCTCTATATTCTCAAGATCTCCTATATGGTGGCTTAAGAATGCGTAATTGTCCCTTGTAAGGCAGAACACGTTTTTCAGTTCAGCTCCGCACGCAAGAATATTTTCAATAAATGGGTTTTTAATCAATAACGGGTGCGGAGCATATCCCCGTGATCTTCTGAGTATAACCTCTTTCTTCTTCCATACCCTGCTGACGGAATCATCGGTCCTTATATGGATTTCCCTGTTATGGACGACATAATAGTCTGCAATCCCCCCAAGACGGTCAAAGGCATCCCTGTCTTCAAACACTATGGGTTCGGTACTGATATTCCCGCTTGTCATTACCAGGATCAAACCGGATTCTTTTACCAGAACATGGTGCAGAGGAGTATACGGCAGCATTACACCGAAATATTTCTGGTTTGGGGCCACATTGTCTACTACAGGCGCATCAGGTCTTTTCTCTAACAGGACAATTGGACGTTTGGCCCCACTTAGCACGAGCTCTTCTTCTTTATTAACAATGCCTATTAGTCTGGCGGCAGGAATGTCTTTTACCATAAGTGCAAATGGTTTATACTCCCTGTACTTCCTTGACCTGAGTTTTGAGACCGCCTCTTTATTTAGAGCATCACATGCAAGATGGTAACCTCCAAGCCCTTTTATGGCAAGGACATTACCTTCTTTAAGCAGTCTGCAGGTTTCTGAAATTACATCCTCGACATCAATCTTATTCCCCTCACTGTCCAGCAGGGAAAGCTGCGGGCCGCATACAGGACATGCATTCGGCTGGGCATGGAACCTTCTGTTGGTCGGGTCTTCATATTCCGTACGGCATTTATCACACATCGGAAAGACAGACATCGTTGTTAACTCTCTGTCATAAGGGATATCTTTTACTATTGTAAAACGGGGACCGCAGTTTGTGCAGTTAATAAATGGATAACGATACCTCCTGTCATCAGGACTGAAAAGTTCAGAAGTACAATCTTCGCAAGTCGCAAGCTCCGGGGAGATAGGAACAAACTTCTCATCCTGGTCTTCGCTCTTGCGTATTACAAATTCATTGTCCCCCAGAGGTTCTATTTGCCTGCTCCTGATCTCAAAAATTTCTGCCTGGGGCGGAGGCTGTGTCTTTACGTTGTTTATGAACTCCTTAATGTTATTTTCATCGCCTTCAACTTCAATAGAGACACCGGTTGTATTGTTGAGAACAAAACCCGAAAGGTCAAAGCTCTTTGCCGAGTTATAGATAAAGGGGCGGAACCCCACTCCCTGCACAATGCCTTTAATGTTAATCAATGTTCTGTATTTCATAGTTGTTTCTTTGCAGACAGACAGCGATTACAAGCTGGAAGCCCGTTACTTCGGGCTCCTTGAAGATAAATCTCCCGATTTGATCATTCCAAATTTCCCTGAAAGCAACAGTTTTACCTCAGTGAGATTAATTTCTTTGATGCATACAAGGATAAAGAAGAAAATGCCTATAAGCAAGGCATAGTAAAAAAAAAGTGCAATACCCGATGGAGAATAGAGGGCTGCCATGATGTATACGGCAATGGCTGCGGAAACAATACGCATGGCAAAAAGAGGCAGCATCTGTTTCATAAATCTTCTGGCTACATAACCATAAGAAATAAGGAAACCAAAAAAATGGGTCAGCGCGCTGGCAAAAGCAGCGCCTTGAAGGCCAAATTTGTTTATGAAAGTTACAAGTAATATTATTTCTGACAGAAGTGAAAACAGTCCAATATATATTATGTACTTAGGACATCCACTTGCAATGATAACAGAGTACATCAGGACCTTGGCTGAGATGAAGATTCCCCCTATCAGCAATATCTTGAGTGAGGACGATGCCTGAAGATATCTGCTGCCAAAGAGGAGAGAAATACACTGATCGCTTGTAGCTATAACAATCAATGAGGTGGGAAGTACTATCATAAGAAGCAGTTTTAATGCCTGATTAATTCGCTTTTCGGTAAGCTCGATGTCACCTTCTGATATAGTTTTGGAAATTACAGGAAGCAATGTTATTGTGATAGGAATAATCATAAATGCCGGGATCTTTGCGATCGTCATGGCGGATGTGTATAAGCCGGTCTCAAAATTATCTCCGATAATAGTTTTTACTGCAAGCAGGTCAATGTGCATTATCAGGGCTGAAAGGAGTGATATGACCATGAGTTGAACAGCAAACCAGAACATTTTCCGACCTTCCTGATATTTATTCCTGCCAACGGGCCTGTACAGTCCGCCTGCCATTGCGAGTTTCAATATATCGGCTATAAGCAGGCCGTAAATTACTCCCTTTACAGAGAAACCGGAGAGCATGAAAATGACTACGGCAGTGACTCTTGCAATATAGAACAAAATTAAAATAAAAGATTGTTTCCTGAACTGTCTTAATCCGTTTAAAGCGCCAAGAAAGACCGTTGAAACTGCTGAAAATGGTATGATGAAGGCAAACAGTTTTAAGTATTCTGTGAGAGCAGGGTCGTTCAGCATTGATGCTATTTGACCTGCCAGGAAGAAATACAGAGTGCCGACAGCGATGCCCACTATGGACATTGACTTGAACATGGTGCTTATAATTGATTGTGCTGCCTCTTCTTTCTCAGCTACAAACTTGGAAATAGTATCATATATCCCCTTCATCAATATAAGCTCGTTTATCATAATGAAAGCATTAATAACACCAAAGACCCCGTATTGTTCAGGGCCCAGGGTGCGGCCTAGATACACATGCAGGAAAAAACCTGTTATTATGAATATTATCTGGCTAACGCCAATGTAGAGAGTGCCTTTTAGCATTTTGTTTATCTAAGAGTCTGTCATGCTGATATCAGCGCATTCCGGCTTGCTGGTTGGTCCCATCCAGAGTTGTGGACTCAACAGTGCGGCCTATGGCCTGAGAAAATTATCCAGCTTATTTGCTTAGTAAAAGCAAACCACGCGATGCTGACATTGGGCTTGTTTTTTTCCGGGTTGATAACAATAGTGTAGTTACGTAATTATAAAGGGCCATGTTTCCGTCAATCGTGACCGTAATATTCAGCGATTCCCATTATGAACACTTTACCCAGTCCCTGTAGTTTTTCGATTGTCAGGAAATTGTTTTTTGCCTGATGGTTTACTTCGTATAAAATTGCAATTGAACCGAAATCTTTCGCAAATCTGCCTACTGAGTAGGCGCATGACTTGCTTGTAAACTGTTTCCATTTAGTGTACCCGGAGGAATTATTAATAATTGATTTGTGAAGTTTCCGGGCCTTTTTCAGCAGCGCTGTATCTCTGTATGGCCGGTAATGAGGATAAATATTTGGTTCGGTTCCGTGTGGATTATGCAGGCTTATCGCAATGTCAAGATTGTACCCGTTTCTTACAAAGCGCTCTACCCGGTCATAAAGGAGTCTTGCCTCAGTTAAACCGGTATTATCATTCATCAGTTCCTGTCCAATGGAATTTCCGGTTTCAGGGTCAACAACCTGACCTGTTACGGCTGAATCAGGGGATATGACCGGAATAATCATGAAGATGGTATTTCGCCGGACAACACGTGCAACAGGGTCTCTTGATATAAGAAAATCAATTATACCCTCCGCAACCCATGATCCGTCCTGCTCTACCCCATGTTCCCTCGCGTATACCAGTATGCCTTTTTTCCTTACAGGGTCAATGCTGTTTTCAGTAATCATTACCATATATATTGGGTTGCCCATGGCGGTTTTACCAAGTTCTTCGATCTTTACATATTCATTGTTTCGTATGCTTTCAATATATCTTATCCCGCGCGTAAAACTGTAGGGATATCTCAATGCCACCCAGACTTTATCTTTCACAAAATATTGAGTAAAGCTGAACCTGTTTCTTTTGCGTTCTGTTTTATCTATTCGGTTCCACTCTACTCCCGAGAGGCTGTGAGGATCATCTGCGTAGGAATAAACAGGCTTATAATTTTTCCAGTGTCTGGGCATCCAGTCGCAGTTGGTAATATCTATTCTTATCTCTCTTCCAGCCGCACCTTCGATCCCAAAATAGAACCAGTAGCCATGATGTTCCGGATATTCGTAGACAGACGGTTTGTCAGGTTTCATCTGGAGGCTGAAGTGGCTGCTTGAGAGTTTATTAATGTTATGGATGTTTCCCCCCTCAATATTTGTCACTATCCTTGGGAGTTCCTGGGTAACTATGTCTGCAGAGCTGCAGGAAGTATTTAATGTATTAAACATTTTATGGTGCAAGCTTTCCCGGATGTGACACCTTGGGAAATCCGCTTCAGCATTCGTAATTATAATTGGACGTATGTTTCTTCACAACAACAGCAGTTAATGCGCAACTTTTACATCTACCTTTAAGATGTCCGAATAAAGATGAACAGAATTTCTGGACCTGAGTTCGACTGTATAAGTCCCCGGACCAGGAGTTTTTAAGGTGAATGTGAACTGTTCTTCTGCATAATCAAAGGCTCCGTCCTCCGGTTCAGCATCTGTCCAGTCATTTATGATTTTTCCATTTTTTAATATCCTGTATTCTACAGATATAATAGTATTGATTGTAATATCATTTCTGGTCCAGGGGAATGGCGGTTTGAATTCAGGAATCTTTTTAAAAAAATGTTTTATCCCTAGTCTTCTCTCAGGGGTGGGCACGAGATGAAGCACGACCGACAGGTCATGGGGAGGCTTGATGGTCCCTCCTTCTGAATAGGGATTCACGTTTGGCAGGGGCGGCGAGAAAGCCCTGCCGGCATAAGACCGTATACCGCCTTCGGGATCAGGAGAAAGCGAAACAACGGGTGAAACGTCCAGGATATCCGGGATATAGTCGTTGTCATTATCCCACCATCCAATCTGCTGCAGGGTATGATCACATAATTCGGGCCAATACCGATTAGCGCTATACATGGAGCATTTTTTCCCCAAGCCCATTTTATAGTTGCGGTTCTGGCTCCCGAGATAACCGCTCACAGCATCCTTCCGGAAGTGTTTGTTGCCGGGGTGTTCATCAAGCGCGTACCAGACATGCAAAAACTCATGTATAAGCCCTATGTATGAATTCGGCCCCTGGAGGGTCTTTTTTCTTTCAATGAATGGCCTTCCCCTGTTACTGGAAAAATGAAGGCCCGGTCCGCCAACTCCCATGGGTGGCCCGGCTGATTTTCTGTTCGAAAATTTTCCGTCTTCATCATCAGAGTTATCATAAAAAAAAATTACCGTGGCCCAGTCGGTGCCGAATTCATTCCTCAATGAATCGGCATATTCAGCTACGTTGTACTGATAGGGCGGATAAGGAAGTATTGGCCGGGGACCGCGCGCGGGGGTCTTCCCTGCAAATCCTTTTTCCGACATTACTTCATTTACCCACAGTTTCAGGTCACCTCTTGAAAATACGACGCCTGACCCCCGAAGCTTGATCGGTTCAACAGACACCTTTACTGTTTCATAATCAACAATAAACTCCAGATTGACTCCCGGATGCAACTCGCCGGAACCAGCTTCCATTTCAAATTCCCTTATAAAGCGGCGCCGGATTTCATCCAGAGCTTTTTCCAGCGCCTCCGCACAATTGGTCTTTTCCTGTTCAGTCCAGTTTTCCGTATTGGGGGAGTTCTTATCGCTCTCTAAAAAGAAAACTTTCACATATACAGTTCCGATAAGATATTCGGACACGTCATTCCACTTTGCCCCATAGGGTGCAGATAGAGCCACACTGCTTCCAAGAGCCAAAATTACCGTCAGCAAAAAAAGCGTTGCAAAAAATATGAGAGGTTTATGCATTGTCCTGGTATTATCGCCTAAACAGCTTCCCCCATATAAAGGCAAGGCTGTCTAATATCATCCTCATTATAAATTTGCATGTATCCGCAAAAGACTTTGAACGCGCAAGCTTCAGTCGGAGAATCTGAATCATATTCTTTAAACCGGCATCTCTTACATCACCGCTCATGCCGAGCCTTGCCATCTGGAAGTCTATCTGCGCGGTCTTTAAAAAATACCTGAGTTCTTTTTCGCTGAGTCCGGAAATCTTCAGATCAGCAAGTATCTTTGATGACGATACGTCAGAGGACATCAAGCGATACGCGTCCCAGGTTTCCGGAAGTTGTCCGCCTTGCTCCACTACCATGTGCGCCATTTCTGTGCCGGGGTAAGGCATTGCGGCATAGAATATCGCGTTATCAGGATTGAGTTCCTTGGCAAAATCTATCGTTTCCCGCACCGTTTCTTTCGTGTCTCCCGGAAGGCCAATAATGAAACTCGAAGAAATGGAAATACCCGCTTCCTTAATCATGCTGAACGCCTTCCGCACCTTTTCCTTTGTAGTCCTTTTACCCGTGGTCTCCAGGATCTTTTCGTTCCCGCTTTCAACACCCATGCTGATATCGGTGCAATTGGCTTCTTTCATTTTTTTGAGGAGTCCGATGTTGAGGCAGTCTACCCTTGTCTGACACCGCCATGGGATATCAAGTTTCGTTTCTATCATGATATCACATATTTTTTCCGCCCGCTTCTGATTGACCGTAAAGATATCGTCAACAAAGAGTATGTTCCCGATGCCGTAGGTCTGTTTCAGGTGCTTGATCTCGTTGACTATGTTCTCAGGCGCCCTTGCCCTGAACGTCTTTCCCGCCGCCGGCCCCCGGTAACAAAAAATGCACTTAAACGGACATCCCCTGCTTGACAGCACGGGCGCCACCTTCTTCCCGTTCACCTTTGCGAGATATTTGCTCATGTCAAAAAGGTGCCAGGCGGGATTGGGAAGGGAGTCGAGATCCTCGATAAACGGCCTGTATTCATTATGAATTATGACGCCGTTTTTCTTGAATGATATTCCTTTAACGTCATCCAGGGCGCCGCCAGTTTCGAGGCGCTCCATAAGTTCGACTATCGTTATATCGCTTTCGCCTTTTACCACAATATCTATAGACGGCTCTTTAAGGGTGTCCTCGGTGAGAATGGACGGGTGGGGGCCCCCCATTATTACCGTACACCCGGGTTTGAGTTTCCTGACCAGTTTTGAAGCCTTTAACGCCTTTGAGTAATAGGGTGTCTGCGCGGTGATGCCGACTGCGCCGGGATTTGCCTCCGCCATGAATCTGGCAATAACTTTTTCCGATCCCCCGGCAGTGCCCGTATCCAGCACCACCACATCATCGCCCCGCCTTTCAAGCGCTGCTGCCACGTAAGCGAGGCCGAGATGTATCATCGCCCTTTCTTCAGACGGCTGAATTAGCAAAATCTTCATTCTTTCTCCATTACGCTGTTTATTAGTCGTCCCGGATTATTTTATACACTACGACGTCAGAAGTCTTCTCACCGAACCTCTTAATGGGCAGCAGGTTATCCATAAAACCTTTGTCATCAAAGCGTTCGCTGAAAAACCTGACCATGTCCTCTCTGTCCACAAGATAATCCAGGTCTTTTTCCTTCATGTACGAAAAAATCCTCTTTTCACGCATCGCCCGGTAGGCTTCTCCATTCACAACTCCCAGCAGGTCGGTCGTCCGCTGAGTGATATACCCGTAAACACCCGAGCTTATTGCTCCGATTTTCGTGTCTTCACCGGTATTGTCGTTTACCCATACAGCGGACTCATAGAGTTGCCGCTGAAAAGGGAAAAGGCCTTTGTCCCAGGCGCGCTCTCCCTGATACATAAAGTAGAATGACAGGACAATAAGCAGCACGATGACATGAGCACCTTTTTCAGTCCTGATAGAAGCCGTATGGGCAGGCGATCTTAATACATGCCCCGCAATGATTCCCAGATAAATAGTTGCAATTAACATAACGGAAAGGTAATACCACGGTCTTAACCAGCCCCAGAAGTAAAGGGCGTAAAAGGATACTAGCATAGCGGTCGAAAGCAGGGCGAAATTCATTATTCCCATCTTGGACAGCAGTAATTTTATATTATTTGAAAAGTCCTTCCTGGCATTCCATGCAACAATTAACGCTGTCAACAAAAAAAGCGGGACTCCCCCGCTGAACTTTACAATATGCTCTATCCAGACCTTCAGATGAAAAAGCTCTGTTTTTATGAGACTGACAGACAAATACGTATTATATTTCATGAGGTACATGTTATGGGATATATTGGGGAGAGTCATCCCGCTTATCTGCCTGATCGTGCCGAAGTGATACAGGTTCCAGAGAAACCATGGCGCCAGCACGGTAAAAACAGCGGTGTTATAAATTGCCGGCTCGGCAAGGGACTGGATCAGTGATTTTTTCTTTTGCCTGGTGATGTTGAAAATAAACAATGTCAGGGACACCAGAACAAAAACAGCGTCTACGCGTCCGAGTATGGCCATGGATGTCAGGACCCCGAGTGTGACGAGGCCTTTTGTGGTGAACGCCTCTTCTTTACGCATTTTTATGTATTGGTATATACAGAGCGAGATGAAGAACGCCGCCACGCCGGCCTCTACGCCGTTTAGCGATATCATTATTACATAGGGGTTAAATAACCAGATGAACGCTGCTGTCAGCCCCGCGTTACTCCCGGCTATTTCACGCAGGATCAGGAATACGACAACACCGGTCAGGACGTTAAAGACAGAAAGAATTGTCAGCGCCAGGTGAAATGTCAGATCCGGATTATTCGGAAAGACCTTGAACACGGGCACTAGCAGGAGGGCGTAGACCGGATGAAAACCGTTCGTCAATATTGATCCATCGAATGTCGCACCATTTCCGGCAGCGATGTTCTTAGCGATGTTCAGATAGAACATCATGTCATCGACAACGCACTTCTGAAATAAAGTGGCAAAATCCTGCCAGGAAATGTATAGCCTTATTCCAAGGCCGGTTAAACAAAAGACGGCTAAGATAATAAACGGGTGTGAACCGTCTTTAGATTTGTTTTCCATGCGCTCCCTCAATCTTAATATAGCCGTTTTCCCGACCAATCATTTTTATGTCTCGCATTCGCTTCTCATTTCTTTATCTTCCTCATTGAATTTATCTGCCTTATACGATCAGTTATTGTTGATCCCAGCCTTTGGGCAATATCAGTCTTTGTATTAAAAAGGTCATAATTTTCTTCAGGATCATGATCCAGATTATAAAGCTCTGAACGGCTGTCATTTAAATAATAGATTAATTTGAACTCATTTTCATAAACAGCGACCGTTCCGGTAGTTATCGGATGATTTAACGCCCTGTTCTTTTCCAGCCACATGGTAAATTTCGGTTGACTCGAAGGTGTACCCTCCCTTATTGCCGGCAACATCGATTCCCCTTCCATCCATTCGGGTATAGGAAGGCCGATATAATCTGCAAGGGTCGGCGCAACATCCATCAACGTACCAAGAGTATCAACCTTGCTTCCCTCCGTCTGTCCCGGCTCATGGATTATCATGGGAACATGGACAAGCGGCTCATAGAGATAAGGACCGCTGTGGCCCCAGAAGCCTTTTTCAAAAATCTCACCGTGGTCAGAGGAAAAAATCAGCAGGGAGTTATCATAAAGTCCGCTCTTCTTTAACTTCTCCACAAACTCCCTGAATTCAGCGTCACAGTAAAGGATAAATTCATCATACCTCTTGCGAAGCGAGTCAATCTTTTCCTGTTTGGACTCCGGATATTTTCCATAGTATCCTTTTTGTGCCCTCTCACCGTACATTTCCGTCTTTTCTGCAAAGGTGTTTTTGTACGGTTCAGGAGGCAGATACGGGTTATGAGGAGGAAACAGGTGAATCCATGCGAAAAAAGGCCCTCGTGTATCTGAAACATTGTCAAAAAAAGAATCAAATGGCAGCCGCACCGGAAACTCTGTCGTGTAGTTGTCCTCTGATTTAAAAATTTTGTTGATATAATACCTTACCCACCACCACGAAACATTAAATTTGTCCCCAAAAAGCCTGCCGGCAGTCAGCAGTATAGAGCTGGATATCTTATGTGAAATCACAAGCTCATATTCAGGAATTACCAGATCGAAATCCTCTGACAGTTCAAGCTGATACGGGTTCGCCGACCGGTTTGCCACAAAAGCCATTGTTGTATAGCCGTTTTCTCTTAGTACTCGTATTATATTCTCCGAACGCATATGTTCGTCAATTGTATTTGTGAGCTGATAAACCTGATGGGACCAGGGGTATTTTGAGGTTAACATGCTCACGATACTCGGCGTAGTAAAATTTGAATTTGCATAAAATCTCGTAAAGAGGTGAGACTTTCCGGCAAGTTCCTCCAGAAACGGTGTTGTCTTCCTTTCATATCCATACAGCGACATGTCACTGGCGCTGAGAGTATCCATGGTTACAAGTATGATATTGGGTCTGGTTGACTGCCCCTCCGGCCCATTCAGAACAACAGGACGCTCCCGCCCGCCCGCCTCAACACTGTGATGCACCACCACAAATGCAGAACAAACACTTATGAATATGAAAAGCCAGAATAAAGGGGCAAACCGCTCTGTAATCACTGCTGTCAATTTTTCCCTCAGCTTCCACGCCAGCGTTGTCGATACAGTTAAAATAAATACAAGAACCAGATACTTGATTACGTTCCAGTAGGGTATTTGCGTAAAAGAGTCTGTCCACACTTTAAAAATCTTTACTAATATTACAGACAAAACAACAATAAACAGCCAGGCATATATTACCCTGAAGTCTATTGACTTGTTAAACACGCTGACAACAGCTTCCACCGCTTTCAAAATCACTGTCGCCAAACCGGCCATGACTGTAAATAAAAGCACCATCACGGCCAGGTTCGGGAGAAACTCCCCGAATGTCAAATAATATGAAGATCCCGACCAGTGGAAAAGTGCTTCCCCGACCAGAAACAACATTATGATAATATGAGACATGAAAAATAGCTTAAGAGTTGATATATGTGCCATGGTAATAGTATCGACTATCCGTTTCTCGAAGCATTGATTTGCCTGATACGATTTAAGATTATCGATTTCAGTCGTTGCGCAACAAGTGGTTCCTCGTCTTTAAGTTCATTCTCTTCCCCGGGGTCGTGGCGAATGTTGTATAGCTCTGAACGATCTTCCTTTATATAGTAAATAAGTTTGAAATCGCCTTCAATCACAGCTACAGTTCCGTTAATTATAGGATGATTTAGTGCCCTGTTCTTTTCCAGCCACATGGAAAACTTTGGTCGACTCAATAGCGTATCCCCCCTTATCGCCGGCAACACCGATTCCCCTTCCATCCATTCGGGCACAGGAAGGCCGATATAATCTGTAAGGGTCGGCGCAACATCTATCAACGTACCAAGAGTATCAACCTTGCTTCCCTCCGTCTGTCCCGGCTCATGGATTATCATCGGAATATGGACAAGCGGCTCATATAGGTAAGGTCCGTTATGGGCAAAGAAACCTTTTTCAAACATATCACCGTGGTCGGAGGTAAAAATCAGCAGGGAGTTATCGTAAAGTCCTCTTTTCTTCAACTTATCCACAAACCCACGAAACTCGGCATCACAGTACAGGATAAATTCATCATACCTCTTGCGTAAAGAATCGATCTTGCCCTGCTTGGAGTCTGCGTAGTGACCCCAGTTACCCCACTGTGCCTTTTCCCCCGGCATTTCCCATATTTCAGCGAATGTGTTTTTATAGGGCACTGGCGGCAGATACGGAAAATGAGGAGGAAGCAGGTGGATCCATGCGAAAAATGGCCTTCGGCTATCTGAAACGTGGTCGAAAAAAGCATCAAAAGCCAGCCGCACCGGAAACTCCGATTTATCGTTGACTTCCGCTGCAAATATTTTCCTCACATAATACCTTAACCACCACCACGAAACACTAAATTTGTCTCCAATGAGTCTGTTGGCAGTCAGCAGTATAAAGGTAGATATCTTGTGCGGAACCCAAAGCTCATAGTCAGGAATAACCAGATCGAAATCCCCTGACAGTTCAAGCTGATACGGATTCGCCCACCGGTTTACCACAAAAGCCATTGTCGTATAGCCATTTTCCCTGAAGACTCGTATCATATTCTCCGAACGCATATGTTCGTCAATAGTACCTTTGAGCTGGTAAACCTGATGGGACCACGGATATTTTGAGGTTAACATGCTCACGATACTCGGCGTAGTAAAATTTGAATTTGCATAAAATCTTGTAAAGAGGTGAGACTCGCCGGCGAGTTCCTCCAGAAACGGAGTTGTCCTCCGTTCATATCCATACAGCGACATGTCACCGGCACTGAGAGCATCCATGCTTACAAGTATGATATTGGGTCTGGTTGACTGCCCGTCCGAGCTATTAAGGGCGGCAGGACGCTCAAGAACGTCCGCCTCGACACTGTCGACACTGTGATGTATTACCACAAATGCAGAACAAACACTTATGAATATGAAAAGCCAGAATAAAGGGGCAAACCTCTCTGTAATCACTGCTGTCAATTTTTCCCTCAGCTTCCACGCCAGCACCGTCGATGCAGTTAAAATAAATGCAAGAACCAGATACTTGGTCACGTTCCAGTACGGTATCTGCATAAAAGAGTCTGCCCAGAGTTTGAACATCTTTACCATTACGAAGGATAAAACAACGAGAAACATCCAGGCATATATCACCTTGAAGTCTATTGACTTGTTAAACACTCTGACAACAGCTTCCACCGCTTTCAAAATCACTGTCGCTAAAATGGCCATGAGTGTAAAAAGAAGAACCATCATGGCCAGGTTCGGGAGAAATTCCCAGAACGTCAAATAATATGAAAATCCCGACCAGTGGAAAAATGTTTCTCCGACCAGAAACAACATTACAGGCATAAAAACCATTCGAAAGATGTTAATTATTGAAACTTTTTGCCGCATCTGTTTCTCTTTCATAGTGATTATTCTATCCTAACTCTCTTCTTTCCAAAAATATGAGAACCCCTTTTATTAAACGGAACATTAAAAACCCTTGTTCCAATATTTGAAGGATTCCCACTTGATAAAACACCGGTAATGCTCAATCCAGGCAAATTAAATGTAATACAACAACAGAAACAACTGTAATCAATCTTTTACTGGTAGCACTCAATTCCCCCATTTTCTATAACGAGTTATCCGGGATTTTATTGAATTTATTCTCTGTTCTTTTATAAATCAGATACTCCGGTTGATAAGTTAACTGCTCGTCCCTTGATACGTCATAAAAACCTGCATCAAGAGTAAACACATCTCCTACGATATCAGAAGGAACAATGAATGAAACGCTTATCTTTTTAACTTCGCCTGTCTTTAAGCCGGTTAACGGGATAGAGGGTTCGACTCTTTTTCTCATGAGTACTGCCATTTTTTTATTTATTATACGGAGGCTAATCATTATCTCACTATCTATTTCTTTCATAGCCTTTATAGTCATTTCGATCGTATACTGTTTCTCAAAGCCCTTGCTGGATGCTGAAACGTAATATTCCTGAACCATTAACATTCCGGCAAACACGACTCCACTATTGCGTCTATGCCTGGTAGCTTCAATGTCGTACACAGGCAGAAAGGTCCTTTCCTCAGGCAGTACGACCGATTTTATAAGCATGAAATCCGCCTTATTGTCTTCCAGAAGATCAAGGGACTTGTGAATGTTCTTCATGAGAAACCACGGTGCCACAAATCCTCCTTTTTTGAAAAGCACATAATCCGCATGAAGAACAGATTCTGGCGTATCTACGGCCCCGATAAATTTAAACGGCATTCCCCTCAAATAACTGCTGTACTCCATAGCCATCCAGGTGAAGGCATCTCTGGGCATAAGCACTATTTCTGTGTTATTTTTTTCAAGTTTGTCGATATTAATTGTATCGAGTATCTCATCTCCCTTCCAGTCGCCTGTCTTGGCCCGAAAGATCGCGTGAGAAGTATTCTCATGCTGTTGAAAGAATACAATGTCACCGATAGGAGTCTTTGCCGCCAATCTTTTTGGCAGATAGGGGCTTCCGTAAGATGTAACGGCATACTGAACGAGCCCTGCTAACAGAATAATTGAAATCGCTATTTTCCTCAACCCTGCACTTTTCAATTCCATAATTCCCAACGATATTATCAGCCCAACGGCCGGCAGCATAGGAACTGTATTCCTTGCGGTTTTATTCTTGATGAGGGTAAAAGCAACGACTGAGATAATAATCCACATCAGGATCCATCTTACTTCCCTGTTCCCCTTTTTTAATAAGAAAAAAGTAAAGAGTACTAATAATAACGCATAGAACAAATCAATTTGGTCATTAACAAGTTTACCGGCATAGTAGGTAAACGACTTCACATTAAATATACCGGAGGGGCCGAAAGATTCTCCGAGCTGCTGAAACCTTGTTGCTTCTTCCCCGGATATTCCTACTGAAAGTCCGAATAGTTTGGAAGCAACATCCATACCGTTTGGAATATACCAGAACGAAGCTACAGCTATACAAACCAGAATAGAAATTGCAACATTCGGGAGAGAATTCATTCTCGTTTTGTTTCTATTCTGACTCATTTTGAATGAAGGTATGAGGAAAAATAGCAATGGTCCTGTCATATATACAAAATACGTCCATTTTGTAAGCATTCCAAGTCCTGCCGATATTCCAAAAAGAAGGGAATATTTCCTGCTGCTGAAATAATCAGTCATTAACAATATATACATGCTTAAGCAAACCATGGCGGTAACAGGAAAATCGAGCCAATAAGACCTGCTCAGCCCAAACAGTATAGGGAAGGTGGATATTATAAACGATGCCAAAAGCCCTGCTTCATGACTGTGAATCCTCTTTCCTATTCCATAAACAGAAAACAACATAATTGCCAGAAACACAAAATTCGTCATCACTGCTACATCAGTGGATTTACCAAAAACAAAATAGAACGGTAAGGATGTCAGCATAAATAGAGGAGGCCTGTACGGGCTTACTTCATTGAAACGGGAAACAAAATTATTATCCAGATTTGCAAAGACATCATAATATTTGAGGCTTCTGAGAAAATAATCACCGCCGTCCCAGAGAAGAGGGGTATTATCATTGCTTACGATAATATAATTATTAAAAATGTGAAACAATACCAGTACGGCGAGAAGTATCAGGTATTTTCTGTTTTTAGTGTTTTGCTCGGTTGATGACATTTCCTGTGCTTCTCCCTTTAAAAGGTTTTAGTTTGCTTTCCCTGTTAAAGATATCAGTTGTATAACAGAACTCTATTTATTCTTTTTCTGTCCATTGTCAAACACTGATTCTTTCCTGCATGTCGGGTATGACTTTGGATACTACAGTCCTGATCTTCCCGCTTTTATCCCTATCCAATTCTTCCACGATCCTGATCTCCACATTAAGGGCATTTTGTGTAGCTTTCCTGATCTCGTCTTTTATCAAATCCGGTGTTCTACTGTTAAAATCATTTCCTTTTACCAGGCTTACGATTATCTTTTTATCATCTTCCTGCACGATCCTGTACCGTGCCACGTCATGAAATGCCTGCATTATAATCACCAGAAAGCAGGAGGCAATAACCTGCCCGTCAGGGAGTATAATGAAATCATTGGCTCTTCCTTTAATATTTTCCATCATGGGCAGTGTCCGCCCGCATGAGCACATTCTGTCGGAAGGTACGCATATATCGTTAACAGCATAACGGATAAAAGGCATGGTATGACTGTAAAGGCTTGTACAGACGATCTGTCCTTCTTCTCCCGGTTTTACCGGACCGCTGTCATTCAGGAATTCGAGGATCACGGCATCGGCACTTATGTGATATCCGTTGTGTTCACTGCACTGCCATGCGATATCTCCGAGTTCAATTGTGCCGAGTATATCGGAGGTATTGACATCCATAATTGAATTGATCAGTCTTCTCGCATTTGGTTCAAGGGCCTCGGCAACGGAAAAGACAAGTCTGGGATTGATTTTTTTAACCCCTTTTTCCTTTATGAGCATTGCCAGAAGTGTCAGGTTCGAAGGGTAGCCGTAAAGTATGTCCGGACTTACTCTGCAAAGCGCCTCAACATGTTTTTCGGGATAGTCGAATACAGAAAGATATTCACGTCTGAGAATGCCGGCATGCTGGAACCAGTATTTGGATTCAGGGAACCTGTGTGGATTTATCAGATATGCCATCCTGTCCGTAAGGCGCATACCGTTTTCCAGAAGTATCCGGAGGTTTAATAATATTTGAAAATCCCTTTCTCCGGGACTCAGGAATATCTTTAACGGCTGGCCCGTTGAACCGCTTGTATGCTTAACGACGCATTTGTCAATATCAGTGCCCCTGGCAACTATCTCATGGTCTTTAAGGTCTTGAAGGTCCTTCTTTGTTGTAACAGGAATCCTCTGGAGGTCATCGAGTGTTTTGATGTTATCAGGCTTTATCCCGGCTTTATCAAAAAGGCGGCGGTAGTAAGTGACATTCTCATAGGCACCGGCAACAATATCCTTCAGTTTTTTTTCCTGCATCGCCTTCAGTTCAGACCTGGAAAGGTACTGGTTTTTTTTAAGGCGGTTTAATTGAGAAAGTGAATTGAAAATCATTTAGTTGCCGGTAAGCGTTCTGTACAGCTTGCCGATAGTGTTGTCGAGAACGGGTGTATGTGTTATTAATTCTTTTATCATATGTACGGAATGCCCCTGCTTTAAGAGGTCCTTCCAGCGGCGTATTACGTAAGAGGCATAATAGCCTTCCTGGTACCAGGCGGGAACAAATTTGTTGATCCTTTTCATAACGCTGTCGAGCGCTTTATAGTCCACTCCCTTGATTTTGTTGTTAACCGCCCCACGAGCGTACATTTCGTAAGAGGTGACGTTTATCAAGTCATTCTCACGGCAATATTCATAGAGGTCGCTTCCCGGAATCGGCGAAAAGTAGCTGGCAGCCGGGATTTCAGGCCTTATCGTTTTCATGAGCCTGTAAGTGGCCTCAATGTCCTCTTCTGTTTCGGTCGGAATCCCCATCATATAATTCGCGAAGATGAGAACGCCGTTCTCGCGGCAGAGTCTGGCGGTCTCTACTGCCTGTTCCACTTTTGCCCTTTTTCTCAGAAAGCCCAGTATCTTTTCGTAACCTCTCTCAACACCGAATTGCAGTACGATGCAGCCAGCCTCCTTCATACTCTTTATTACCTCTTTATCAACTGTATCTACCCTTGCAAGTGCACCCCAGATGATTCCTGTCTTTTTCATCTCGGTGCATAAATTCAGGACCCATTCTCTGTTCTGTGTCAGCTGGTCATCCTGAAACATTATAAAATCAACGCCATAGTGGTCTTTCAGTATTTTTACTTCCTCAATAACATTGTCTATGGAGCGGAATTTGAGCTTTTTGCCGAATATCTTTCTCTCAAGAGGCTGGCAGAATTTACAGTTGAACCCGCATCCTCTGCTCGCCAGTACGCCGGCATATCTTGGAGGGTAAGGGAATATGCCCGGAAGGTTAAGCCGCTTTTTAAGATCGAACAGGTCCCTGTCAGGGAAAGGCAGTTCATCCAGGTTTTCTATAGGTTGTCCCTGAATGACCTTTTCTACTTCCAAACCTTTATCAAGACGCTCCAGTATATCCACAATAGTGATTTCCGCTTCACCGGTAATAATGTGATCGACATTGCCGGTGTCAAGAAGCTCCTTCGGAACAAGCGTTGCATGGGGTCCGCCGGCAATCACGGTTTTCCCCATTTTGTTTGCTATTGCAGCGCACTTCATTGCGTAGTCAAAATTAACCGTATTTGTATAAATACCGACTATATCACATGATCTTTTCCCGAGTTCGTTTTCGAATTCATCCCAGTTTTTTATTTTCCGGAGATCGATCGCATCTACTTCAAACTTCGTATTCTTTTTTATTGAGGCACTTATATAACCTAATCCAAGACTCATCAGGTTTGTCGTGGGGGTGCCTCTGCCGAAGCTTGCAAATCCTATTTGCGCCAATCCAGGATATATTAAAGTAATTTTCATTATGATCTTCTTTTCTTTTCGGGAAACCCGTTATACCTTAAAAAGGTTTTAATTTTATCTGCTGCTGTCACTGAATCCGTTCCCGTCTTTCCTGATGTGCAGCGGAGTGATTTTCCCCCGCATAGTCGGTATCGGGTTTTGTCTCCTGATTTTAATTGTTTCAGCCTGGGTCCAGTAAGACCTTGAATAGGCGTGTGAGTATTCACCGGATGTCAAAGTATCGAGCACGGTCTTTTTGATGCTTTCTTCGTCTATTTCACCGATATCGGGGCTGATCAAAATAAAAAGACGCGGAATACCTTCACTGTCCGCTTCTTCTACAAACTGATAATCGTTTGCATTTCCACCGAACCTGGAAGGGAGTATTCTCTGCACAAGAGGGATAATGTCACTACCGATGAAGGTTGCCCCTTCAGCAGTTAGCTTTTCAAAGCTTCTGACAGTATGAATATGTTCTGCGAAGCCAAGCTTTTCAAATCCGCAGCCGCAGTGCCTTTTTTCTATGCGTCCGTAATCCCCTGTTTCCGTATTAAGAAAAATCTTTGGACTTGATTTAAGGATTGTTGTAAATAAAAATGCGTCAACAGAGATATCGGAATGTTCAACTTTCTTTTTGTATTGTATAGCCGCAAGTTTGTCCTTGCACAAATGCATATCATCGGGGAAGTCCGGATTTGCGCAACCATGTCCAATTAGCATGAGTTCATTGCATCCATAAAGAGAATATGCGTTACAGCCGAATTCCTGTATCTCTTCAAGTATCTTGTCCGTCAACGGTTCACCCATCAGCCAGAAGACAGTTTTTCCGATTTTCAACCTGTGTTTTTTTGCTTCCATTATAAGCCGCAGTGCTGAACTGGAGTATGTAACTACAGAAAAACCTTCTGCATCCCCGAGATTTTCATTCATCCACCTGGCAATTTTAACCGTATCCCGCAGATCTACAAAATCGGGATTTGGCATGTTCTTACCGTAAAATTTTGCCGTCCATACACTGCTTTTGGTCTTAAATTTCTCCATCAATGAAGGTCTTATGTATCTCTGGTCAACCTGTGAAAACCACTTTACAGGCGGATTACCCATTGCGGTAAACCGCAAATTAAAAAAGAATCCTTCTCCAGCGGGTAGAATTGGAAGCCAGATAATAGCTGGATTATTCGATATGCCATATTCATTAGCTGCAAATACACCGTATGGATTGTGCTCCTCTATATATTCAAGGGGGACTACCATATCGGTGCCGGCACTCCTCGTGCCCCCGCTCTTTGTGCTCAGTCCTTCTGTCAGAAGCGGATTGGAAAAATTTTTTTCCACAAAATTAAAACAGTCCTTACCCCTTACAGCTGTTTTTTTGCCTTTAAATTCAAGTATGTCTATATAAACTCCGTTTTCATATAAAGTCCTGAGCGTATCTTCAATTCCCTTTTTCATTACGAGATTAAGCACATCTTCGTATTTATAATTCGCCCGGTCGAGAAGTATTTTATAAGGGCTCTCGTTATATCCGTATACGGTCTTCTCCAGCAGTTCCAGGAAGTTGTCTCTTCGCCTGCTTAATCTGTCCCTGATTATCCTCTCGCTTTCATATGCATTTACCGGGGTCTTAAGCACTCTTCTTAAGATAGATGAGGTGGTTTTATAATGTTGATAAAATATTTTTATGTTTGAGAGCATAATTATAAATGAAAATATTATTTAGTTATATTCTTTTGCCCTTGCTACTTTTGAAATAACGGCCCTTATTTTTCCTGTAAGCTCCCTGGGTATTTCACTTACTATCTCAACTTCGACTTTAACGTCTTCGCCAACAAGCTCGTTCAATATCCGGCTGGTTATACGGGGTGTCTCCAGGGTATATCCCTTACCCTTTACCAGCTTAACTAGTAGCGTTTCTTCATTTTCCTGTATGACCCTGAACTGCCTCACTCCTTCAACCGCTTCCATTGCATTAGTAATAGAGTTCGGCGAAACCACTTTCCCGGCCGGGGTACAGACCATGTCATCCACTCGTCCCTCAATAATTTTCATTAAAGGGAGATCGTTTCCGCAGGAACATACACCATCTGATGGAATACATATGTCACCCAGCTCATACCTGATAATCGGCATGGCAAAAGAGTGCAGGTTTGTAACCACAACCTTGCCGCTTTCACCGGGTAATGCCGCCCGCCCGTCCTTCAGAAACTCCAGTACAACACTGTCAATGTTTATGTGATATCCCTCATGTGCCGGACACTCCCATGCTATGAGACCCGACTCGATTGTCGCGTATGTATCGCGCATATCAACTCCGAAAGCGTTGTTAATAGTATCCCGCGTTCTTTTGCTTACAAGCTCGGCCCCGGTACAAACCATGCGGGGCCTTATATCATCTATTCCCCTTCTTATCATCTCCTCGGCTATAAGCGATATGCTTAAAGGGTAACCGTGAATATAGTCAGGGTTGAAGTCCCTCATGATCTTCAGCTGCTTCTCCAGGTCAAGCTGAACCGGTATATAGCCCTTTCTCATTATCCCCATTCTCTGGAACCATCGTTTTTTATTTGTCACGAAGCGGGTATCACAGACAATTGCCTGGCGGTCTGTCAGTTTGTATCCCGTCTCCATAAATGTTCTGATAAATATAAGAGAGCGTATTATATAATCTTTTTTGGTGAAATATACATGAAGTGGAATACCTGTTGAACCACTGGTTACATCCTCTATGCACATATCGGATTCTATCCCTTTTGCCAGAATTTCATCTTTGTTAAGCGACCGGAGCTTTAATTTCGAAGTTACAGGAATTCTGACAGCATCGTCTATTGTCTTTAGCTCAGAGGGCGCAAATCCGGATAAGTCAAACAGGCTTCTGTAATAAGGTACATTATCATAGGCATATGCAACGAGCATCTGAAACTTTCTTAGCTGTATCTGCTCTAGCTGCTCCCTCCTCAACAACAGATTTCTTTTTAATTTGTTCAGTAAAAACAGAGAACTAATCATTGGGTTAGATATGTTAAGGGTTAACTGTTTTTTTCTTCACTACTCTGTAAAGCAATCCATCAGGTATGAAGTCATAATTATTTTTCAAAGGTTTAAGAAAGTAATATCCTCTCTCTTCCATATCTGCCAGGTAAATTTCTCTTTTGCCATAATATCGGGCCACAATATCTTTTGTTCTTAACCGTATTAATTTGCCATCCTCGGTTCTTTTTTTACTGTTTGGCATGATAAGTGTTAAATCTTTCCTTAATCCCTTTATTTCTTGAAAATATCTTAGAACAGTAAATGGCGTATGGTCTGCAATAATTATTGAGTTTGGTTTTGCGGTTTCAAGGGCTTCCTGTGCGTATCTTGCAGCGCCTGTGTATCCTCTTTTATTCGGGTTTAAAAAGTATTCCTGATTATCTCTGTAGGGGAGGGTTCTGGCATGCAGGAGATCTATGTCAAAAGCCTTTGATAAAACAGGTGTTATGCTATATAGCGCCATCGGAAAAAGAAAAATCATCAGCATTATTACTATGGAAAACTTTACTGCACTGCTTTCTCTTTTTATTAAGACATTTTGAAAAAAAACTGCCCCGCATCCTATAAGGATCGAAAAGACCATATATCCTGAAATATAGAATGTATATTTTGTGGTGCCGAAGGCCGGACCGAATTTCATAAAAAATACAGCGTTCACGCCTATTAATAGTAAGAAGAGCAGAGAGAGTTTCCTGTCGTTTCTGAATATGGCAACAAGACCGG
>SDBV01001670.1_pt1 | contig 33325 bp, 52 predicted proteins | sample 2277081 | NCBI WGS metagenome assembly SDBV01 (sample SAMN10402039, study PRJNA504765) | marine sediment metagenome | isolation source: marine sediment core GS10_PC15, 223 cmbsf | place: Arctic Ocean: Southern Knipovich Ridge | collected 2010 | reverse complement strand
GTCCAACTCCTCGGGTCGCGTGGACGATTCGGACTGCTTCACCGACAACCTCTGTCACGCTTCCATCCTGGGTTTCAACACCCTGGAGGGAGACACCAACGACTTCCCGCTTGCGGGCGGCGTCGGTACCGTGGCCGAGGGCTCTCTGATCGTTTCGTCCGGAAACGCGGGGAGCTACCGGGGCACTCACCTGTTCTGGGAGGGTCGTGACGCGGACGCCGGGTACGCGGTTGTGCCGACCCTGCTCACCAGCGCGGTGATCAGCGGTTCGGAGCAGCTTGTGGGCTCCGGCGGCGAGTTTGGCATCACCAGTGCCGTGTTCGCGCTCACCTGTGAGCCACTGCCGATCAACTGGTGCTCGTGGCAGGACTCCGGCCAGCAGCGCCTCACCATGCGGTTCGGGAACTTCCTGGCCGCTGCCGTCCTCACCGAGATTTTCGGTGTGTTCTGGGGCGACCGGGTTCCCTCCTAGGGAAACCATCCAATGTGCGGGGCGCCTTCGGGCGCCCCGTCCTTTTTCTTTTTTGAGGGAGCGCAACTGTGGACGAGATCTGTAAAGACGAGTGCGACTTCACCTGTATGGCGATCAACTCGGCGCTTATCCCTCGCAAGGTTGAGGGTTCGGCCGGCGCGCAGTTTGTCAGTCAGGAGAACACTCCGTTTTTCGATCTCGGCACGTCCACCCGCATGAGTATCACCCAGACGGGTGACCCCGGGCAGTGCCCGCCGCAGTGGTGGCTTATGGAGGTGTTCGCCCACGACCTTCAAGCGGACTCGGTGGTGACGCCCAACGGCCGGCAGCCGACGCCCGCATGGAGCGACATTGTTGGATCTCCCAGTCGCGGTGCTGGTGATGCTCGCCTCATTGTCTACGCCGAGGGGGATCTCATCCGCCTCGATGTGGCGCACGGCAACCGTTTCAGTTTCTTCTCCGATATGATCTCCGTCGAGTTGGAGGTGCCTTTCGGCGCCATCGCGATCGGCTCCGGGGGTCAAGGGAGCAACAACGGGGTGAAAAATATCCCCCCGGGCCTGCGTCTCCACAACATCGCGGTGTTCGTGAACATCCATTCCAACGTGGCGCCGCTCGGGCAGCGGACGGGGCAGTTGACGCAGAGCATCGTCAACCCGGGCGTGGAGTCATTGCGCATCCCCATCCCTGACCGTGCCATCGCGGTGGAGTTTTTCACGACCGTGATCCCGGTGGCTCCCGCAAGTCCCATGTTTTGGGAGAGTGCAGATGGAGTCTCCGCGAGCAACTTTATTCGCGGAATCATTGATTTTCCGGCGGGCCTTCACCAGAGCGGGATTATGAAAATCCCCGGCAACGCGGCGGTGGTGAACGTCGGCTCGCAGGTTCGTACAACCACTGCCGTTTGGCACTTGGAGATTTAGTGCTCACTCGCGAAGCCATCATCATAAACTACCAGCCGCTTGCGGCGGAGCAGTGTCTCTACATCCTGGAGGCACTGTGCGAGGGTGTGGTGTTGGCGAACATGGTGGAGATCCAGACGGGTCTCCCGTCCTTCGTGTCGCTCGCGGCCGAGGGTGTGACCTACCAGTACCCGCAGGTCGATCACGCGCACGGGCAGCAGGTGGGCACACTCAGCGACGTGTTGCACAAGGGCAAGGCGACGTGTCTGGAGGCGGCCTCCATCTATACGGCGGCGCGGCGCCTGGCCGGGCACGACGCGGTGGTGCGGCTCACGCCCCAGCTTGACGCCTACGACAAGGCGATCCCGTGGGAGTACCACGCGCTGGTCAACACAGACGACACCCAGGTGGACCCCACCTCTGACCTGCCCGGGGCTCCCAACTACCGGGCGGGGGAGGTGTGCTGCCCGTGAGCCTCATCCTTCCTATCGTGGGCATCGTGGCCCTGTGCTGCGCGGGCTCGGGGGGCAGCCGGCCGCGCGTGGGCGGATGTGGCTCCCGTGGATGCCGCCCTAGAGCGCGGGTCGGTGGCGCTAGCCACGTCGGGTTCTGTTTGGAAACCTGCGAGGCATACGGCAAAAAGAAGGGGCAGGATACGGGCACCCATCCCGCTCCGCACGTCCGCGCTTGCATGGACCGTTGCAGCGAACTTACGTGGCTGCCCCCCTCGCCGTCCCCATTGCGACCGGGGCGACTGCGCCTGCCCGGAGGCCGGCGGATTGCCAAGGTGCGACCGGGGCGAGGCCGGCGGCGTAGTGCTCGCGCGCGTGTGGGCGCCTGCGCTCCGAAGGTGGACCGGGGGTGCCGGCCGCTCGTGGGCTTCCGGCGCTCTGTGACGGACTGCAACGTCTTTCCCTGGCTGGAGCAGGAGGTTACGGACGCCCTGGTGTATGGCCAGGAGAACGGCCTACGCGGCGTGGCGCTGGTGATTTTCGCCTTGAACATGGCGTATCCGGTGACGCCGGACGGCCGCCCCGTGTTGTGGCCGGCGGTGCCGGGCGACTGTGCGCCGCTCCACGCCCTGGAGGCGCGGGTTCGCTTTCGGGCCAACCTTGTTGACGCGGCGCGCGAGGATGAGATGGCGAGCGAAGCGTGGGCCGCCGCGGGGGGATACTAAGATGGAGTCCCGCACGATCCTCTACTTGGCAGGCGCAGTAGCCGGTGCGGTGGCGTTGCTCTCCGGCGACGACGCGGAGCCGGCCGAGGATGAGGTGGACCCCCAGGTGGGCGAGCCCAACCATCCCCAGGTCGGGTTCGCTCCGGCGGCGGTGGAGTTGCCCTCCGCGCTGCCCATGCAATCGGCTCCCATGCCGGTGGAGTCTTGGGAGCAGCGCGAGCCCACGGTGGGGCACTTCTATCAGGCGCAGCGCGGCGACATGTTGCTCGGGCACGGCAAGAAGTCCATCACCTGGATGGCGCTGTACCGTGCGGCTCACTTCCTGGCGTTGGAGGCAGAGCAGGGCGAGGCAGACTCGCATCGCTTCGCGAAGATCATCGCGGACAACGCGAACAATCGGTGCGAGTACGCGCACCTGACTCTGGCCGGGAGTTGGAACGATCAACTGTACGGGACGTGGGGATACGGCAAGCGCGATTTCACGGGGCACCACGGCCGCGGGATCCCGCTGTCCACCTGCCACGCGGACAACCGCGCGCGGATGCTGGAGGGCCTTGACCCTGTGCGCCAGATCGACCCCTGCACCCCCGGCGAGAAGGGCACGGGCGCGGCGCTGGTGAACGGCTTGTCGCGCCCCTACCTGTGGCTTCCCCTGATCGACTTGAACGCGCTCCTGGATGGCCAGGTCACCACGGACGGCGTGGTGTGGGGCGCATCCACCATCTCGGGGTTGGAACCCCCACCAGCCTTTTGGAGAATGTGAACCATGACAAAAGAAACTCAGATGCTCTACGCGCTCGGCGGCCTGGTGGCTCTCGGGGTTCTCATCGGTGCAGGCGCGTCGGGCGTTTTCGATGAGGAAGATCCGGAGACCCGCGAAGATCTGCGCAAGAAGGTGCAGGATTTTTTCACGGTCTCGGAGAACTGCGAAACCATCGAGTACACGGGCTCCACCGACCCGGGCGACATTGACGTGATGTGGGACGACTACATCACGCCCTACATCGCCATGACCTACCCGGTCGCGGTGGGCAACGATGCCACGACGGCGCACCAGATCGCCGCGTTCGTGTTGGACACACTTTTCCCCGGGTGCGCGTGGCCGCCGGGTGGCAACCCTTTCCAGATGCCCACGCAGCATCTCGTGTGGGCCCGGTTCTTGTCCGAGGTGGGCAAGTTGCAGATGGCCGGATAGGGTTTGAACCATGGCGCTCACAAAACAAGACCAGATGGTTATCGGCGTGGCTGCTGTAGCCGCAATCGGACTGCTCGTGTTCACCATGGGCAAGGACGATGAGGAGGAGGAACGCCCCGACGATGAGGATGAGGTGGGTCCGCTGGAGCTATACGTCTCCGACGACTGCAAGACGGTGGAGGAAGGCTCCAACTGGTTTGTGGGTTGGGCCGGGCCGCGCATCCGCGAGGCGGTCTACGCGGGAGCCGGGCTCCCGCTCGTGACCAACGACAATCGCAGCATGGGCAACTCGATCAACGGGGTGGTCCGTGACGTGCTGGCGCCCTGGACGGACTGCGCAAAATACGATCTGCCGTGGGTCGATTTTTTCATCGAATCCACCGCGCTCCCCATGCCGGAGTTGGGCGAGAGCCGCGGCGCCTTCTATGGGCGGATGGAGGATCACTTCAAGGCATACGGGGTGATCCAGTCAAAATCCAACACGGAGTTTCCGCAACTGAACCAACTCATCGCCAACCTCGCGGCGGCGACGATGGCGGTGTACCTGGACCGCTACCACTTCGACCCCAACAACCTGCGCGGCGAATCGGTGGGCGGCTCGGCCGGCAAGTTGACGCCTGACCAGCGCGCCACGGTGTTGGCACTCGGGTACGACGACGACGATAACGTGCTCCTGCTTTTCCAGCAGCATTTCAATGCTGTAATGACGGAGTGGGTGGGCCCGGAGTGGGTGATCGATATGTTCCTGGAGGAGACAAACGAGATGGACACCCCCACGTCCAACGCCTTGAAGTTCGCGGGGCGCACCGTCACCCCCAACGTCCCCTGGCAGGCTTTCGTTGCGCAGGCGGTGGGCTCCGGCCCCAACTTCCAACCCCCGAAAGAGCTTTCGGAATCCTAGAGGTACCTCCATGGCCATGACCGAAAAACAGAAAATCGGCGTCGGTGTCGGCGTCGTTGCGGTGCTTTTGCTCGCAACGATGGGCGCAGCCTCGGCCGCAGATCCCGATTTCGTTGGGCCGAAAAAACCCGACGATGATCCCGACGACGGTGGAGACGACACCGTGGACCCCGACGACTTCGGCGGCGACTACGGCGGCTATGAGGATGAGGATGATCCGCCGGATGAGGTGGACCTGGGGAAAATCAACTTCGGGGACGTGGGAGAGTTGGACCCCAACGACGCCGTTGATCCCAACGCCCCGAAGAAAACGATTTTCGAGAAGTCCGGTTCCCTCAACCCCATGGACGATTTTCAGGATCTCCTGGACATTCTGATCACGCCCGAGCCTCGTGTGGGTCGGTTCTATCAGGTCCGCCAGGGCGACTCCTGGCCGGGCATCGCTGCCCGTGCTTTGAAGGCGGTCCACCCGGCGTTCAACTTCGGCAGCAACCGTTTGCGCCTCATGGAGTGTTTGAGTGCGAGCCAGTGGAACCGGGCGCTGTACGGCATAGAGGGCAACTTCAATGCGCCCAACTTCCCGGCATGGACAAGCCTGGACAATGTGAGCATTCGGGAGGCTTTTTTCAACAACAACCAGAACGCGGTGATGGCATTGCGCGCGGGTGAGGTGCCCAGCGCGGAAGGTGCCGGCAACTCCTACGGTTTGTTGTGGCTGCCGCTTATCCGCAGCGACGAGCAGGCCAACATCACCTGCGTGGACGTGCTCCAGGGTGATGGAAGCGGCAACCTGGGCATCGAGCCTCCCACCATTTTCAAGGATCTCCTGGTACAGCTAGGCGCGTAATGCCTACTTTCGCCCCATTCGAGTTTTCCAACGCCTTCAATCTGCAAAAGGAAGCCTACCAGGCTGTCTTGCAGTTGCAGGTGGATCTCCACGCGGGCCAGGCCGAGGTGGTATCCGGGCTCGGGAATGCTCGCGAGCAAGCGGAGGAAGCGATGGCGGGGGATGAGTTGTCCCCTGAACAGCAAACGGAGATCCACAACTTGCTGTCCCGCGCCGGACAGCAGACCGCCACGCTGGAGACGCGCGTGGCCGCGGTGGACCGCTTGCGGCTCACCATGCTGCGCAACGTCGTGGCCCAGATCGGGACGATGCTGGAGCAGTTGGCGGAATGGCGCAGCCACATTCTGCTCGGGGAGGCCGGGCTCGAAACGTCTTTCGATCCCGTCATTGCTGGAGTGCTCGCGCGCTATGAGAGCGTCTACGCGCCGATCTTTGCCTCGGGTATTCCGGACTCCGGCGGCTGGGGCCCCGAGCAGTGGGCGGTTATCGCCCAGCAGCTTGACGGCCCGCTGTTCCTGTGGTCGCCCGGCGAGTGCGTCAAGAACTGGAAGATCCCGGGCGTCCCTCATTGCATCGGGCCGGACTACTTCACGGCGCTCGCGCTGATTCCCATGATAGAGGCCGCCGAGGAGAATCAGATCGACATTATGCAAGAGTTTACGTTTATCGCGTCCCTCGATCTCGCGCTCACGGGCGGTGCGTTTGAGAACTACGCCGGGGCGGTGCAGGTGGCGCAGGATGCTTTCGACGCGGTAGAGGATACGCTCGAAAATATCTGGGATCTCCTGGCCGCCGTCGCCAAGGTTGCGGCCAAAGCCGCGGGTGCGCTGGCCGGGCTTCCTGGAATCTTTTTGCTGGGCGGAGCCGCCTGGTGGTTCTTTTTCCGAAAGAAGAAAACGACATGACCAAAGCACAGATCACAGTCGAGGTAGACGGCAACTACCTGAACCTGTCCGTGGGCGGAAAGCCCGGGGTAATCCTCAAAGCCGCCGATTCGGAGTTGGTGGTGCGTGAGTTGATCCGCCTGGCCGGCGAGGCTCCCCAGGTAGTCCGGGCCACCGTGGTGGGAGACGACGCCCCCGACGCCGAGGATGGTGGCCCCGGCGGTGAGGTGGTGGACTTCCCCCACGAGGAGAGCAGCCCGCACCAGGACGGCGGCGAGGATCTCATCTCGGCGGTGATGGGGGTGGTGGGAGACCCTCGCGTCCAGAGCAGCGTGAGCCGTGTCTGGGGCGTCCTCCAGAACATGAGTGCGGTGACCGACCGCAAGAAAAAGAGGGGCGCGTAGGCAATGGCACGAGACGCCTACATCATCGGCGGCGTAGCGGCTGCCGTGCTCCTCCTGGCCGCCACGGCGGGCGCCTCGGAGTCCGGGGACCTGCCACCTGCGACTGGGGACTTCCGCCTCGGGCCCTACACCGGGCGTCCAGAGGAGCAGGAGGCGATCTTCGACCTGGCCATGCGCATGGAGGAAGGCGGCACCTTGCGGGGCTTGCACGTTTTCCTTCTCGCGACGGCTTTCATCGAGTCCAAGTTCAACCCGGACGCGGAGCGCGGCACGGGACCCAACCGGGACATCGGCTGGTTTCAGATGAAACCGAAAACGGCTTTCAACTGGAAAAACGGTCTCACCGATCTCCAGGACCAGCCCAACCTCCTGAAAAACCGGGCATGGGCCGTGGCGACCGCCGCCGATCTCGTGCGCCGTCTTATGGACTGGGGTGAGGACGGGCAGCGCATCACCTGGGGCGACATGCGGCGCGGGTGGGGTTCACACACGCGCGTGGCGAAGTCTCGGCGCGCAGACTTCCCGGAGAAGCGGGAGAACTTCCGCGCCGCGCTCGTGCAGGTGGGCAACGATCCAGATTTCATTGACCAGACGGTGAACCTCGGGCCGTGGCCCGGGATTCTCCCCCTCGCAGATCGGCTCGGGGCACCCGCCCCGTAAACCGAGGATTTCAGGAGAGAGAAAATGCCACAGGAAGTTGTACGCACACCAGTCGGATACAAGGCCATCGAAACCGGCGCGGGCTGCTGCGCGCCGCAGTATCTCTCCCAGCAAATGTTCGATGCTTTCGCGCTTGGCTACGATACGACCGGCGGGGTCTTTGCCGCGGACTTGGACGCATCGATCTGCGGGCAAGACGAGCCGATCACCGCGGTCGTGCGACCCAGTTTTTTTGGCGGCCCGCCCGGCACGCCGCCCGTCGTGATCATCGTCGGCTACGATCCGGTCAACAACATTCTGCGCGTTACGATGGACCCGGCTCTGGCGACGGACGGTCGCTACGTCTTGGAAATCACGAACGCCTGTGGGTGCTGCGCCCTGATCCCGCTGGAGGGCACCACGCCGCCCTAGCCACAGATCTCTCGGGGCTCTGGAGCCCCGTAAACCGCGGGTCGCGTCCTTCGGGGGAGAACGCGACTCCAACCTGACCCAAACCCCCCACCATCCAGGAGAGAGAAAATGCCACAGGAAGTTGTACGCACACCAGTCGGATACAAAACCATCGAAACCGGAGGTGCGCCCGCGAGGGCCGTTTTTCCGGTGTTCGATACGGCCACGAACCCGGGTCCTCCGGAACTGTCCTACAAGGTCGCTGCCGGGGCTGCCGCCGCAAGCATCACCATCCTGGGTCGCAACCTCACCGGCATCGTCTCGGTGGACGTGAGCCAAGACGTGAATGTGGCCGGGAACGGCGGCACCGCACCTGTGGTGGGGGCCATTGTTGTAGCCGACACTTCGATCACCGTCCCCCTGGACGCCTCGCTGGGGGCCGCGCAGGATGATTTTTGGGGGATCTTCCTGACGGATGGAGACGGCAACGTCTACACCGTTCCGTCTCCATTGCAGGTTGTGGTCGGCGGACCCTAGCGGGGGCGGAGGTACCACAGTGACCGGGGCCCTTCGGGGCCCCGGCGTCTAAACCTCCACCGCCCAGGAGAGAGAAAATGCCAGAGGAAGTTGTACGCACACCAGTAGGATTCAAGACCCTCGACACAGGGAGTGCCCCCGCGCGGGCAGTGTTCCCGGTGTTCGATAACAACCTGGACCCGACTCCTCCCCAACTGGCCTACCAGATTTTTCCTGGTGATGATTCCGCGCAGATCATCATCCTGGGTCGCAACCTCACCGGCATCGTCTCGGTGGACGCGAGTACCGACGTGAACGTGGCCGGGAACCCGGGTGGCGCACCCGTGGTGGGGGCTCTCACCGTGACCAACACCTCGATCATCGTCCCCGTGGACTGCACGGCATGTGAAATAGGTGATTTTTGGGGCATCTTCCTGACGGACGGAGACGGCAACGTCTATGAGGCACCGTCTCCGTTGAGACCCGCGGGCGGGGTCTAGGCCCGCCCCAGTGACCGGGCCCTTCGGGGCCCAACCCCAAACCTCCACCATCCAGGAGAGAGAAAATGCCACAGGAAGTTGTACGCACACCAGTCGGATACAAGACCATCGAAACCGGAGCCGCACCTGCGCGGGCTATCTTCCCGGTGTTCCATACGAATGCCGGCTTTCCACCCGATCTCGCCTACAAGGTGGAGGTGTTGCCGGACCCGGCCACCACGGAGATCACCATCCTGGGTCGCAACTTGGACGGCATCACGGGCGTGAACGTGGACACCGACGTGAATGTGGGAGGGAACGGCGCGGAGCCGCCTTTCATCACAAACACCGTGTTCGGTCCCACCTCCATCGTTGTCACTCTCGACTCATCCCAGACCGACAACGGCGACTTCTGGGGCATCTTCCTCACCGACGCGGACGGCAACGTCTATGAGGCGCCGTCGCCTATCGAGATCTTCGTTCCTGAGTGAGTGAACCATGCCCGAAGTAGTACGCACACCAGTCGGATACAAGACCATCGAAACCGGCGGCGGTCTCCAACTCATGGTCGGGCCCTCCGACTTTCGCGGTCCCGGCTTTGGCTACAATGTCCCCCCGCCACCGGGCGGGGTGGAGAGCTACATCGTTGCCCGAGACATCGGCGGTGTTGAGTTTAGCGCCTTCCGTTTGTCGCCCGCTGGTCCGGGGGCGGCGCAGTGGAGTTACACGTTGCCCTCCGGCGCTCCGGCTGGCCGCTACGGTATCCGGTTGACGTTGGAGTACAGCGACGGGGACCCGGCCCCCTCTTTCGCTGGGCTGCTCGCCATCGGGTTGGCCGACCCTGCCGACGATCTTACGGCGCTTCCCCTTGCCCTGGCGACCGACGTGCAGGTGCAATCGGTCGCCCTGCCACCGCCGCGTATGAGTGTGCTGGAGTGGGAGTTTTCAAACCCCACCCCCAAACCTTTCGTGGCGTGCGTGCTCACGAAGCCGGACAATCCGCCGTTCGCCGGCATCATCTATCTGTACCAGGCGACTCTCAGTTTCCTGGGGGAGTAGTCCCCCGCCCTTCTCAACTTTGGAGTGAACCAATGCCAACCGCAGTAGTCAGAACACCAGACGGATACAAGACCATCGAACTTGGCGGGGGCGGTGGCGGGCTCTTTGGAGAGGTGGGTGGGAGCGTCGATTTTTCCGTCAACGCGGCGGCGTTGAACGGAGGCTACGATGATGGCAGCGTGATCCTGCGCACCGGAACGCGGCCCAACGCGGCGGGCGCCTACAACGGCGGCGGCACCGGCAACAAGGCCATCGGCGGCGTGTTCGGTTTCAACGGGTTGCCGATTGGCGACCTGGAGGCCATCGAATACACCTGGGAGAACGTGGACGGTCCGGGTGGCCCGTTTTTCAATCCTCCCGGGGCCATGTCCGTCCTGACACCCTACGTCAACTTCGTTGTGGACTTCGATCCGCTCGGTGCGGGTGATCTCAAAGTCTGCGTGGCGTTGGACGATAGCCTGAACGCGGCAATCACCGCGGCTATCGGGACCTTCTCCAACCCTGGCGGTGACAACATTCTCACCTATGCCTGGGATGGGCTCACGCAAGACATTCTGATCGTGGGCCAGGTCCCGCCGGCTCCCGGCGGCGTGCCGGCCAATGTGTCGGTCGGGGCGTCCTGGCTGGAGAACAGCTACACCTGGCAGGCCATCATCGCCGCCAACCCGGACGCCATCCTGGTGGACGCCTTCACGGGCGACGGTGGCCTCCCGGCTGGCGCGGTCACGCCCGCCATCATGGTCGCCTCCGGCGACTCGGGCAACGTCGTGCGTTCCTCCAAGAAGATCTCGGCCTTTTCAGTCAACGGAAACAGCGTCCTCGGGACGGTCTAGCCATGGTCGTAGTGCGCACACCGGAGGGCTACAAGAACATCACAGAGGGTGGTGGCGCAGCCCAGACCAACGTCGGCTTCGTTGATCTTGTCAACGGCGACGACAGCACCGGGGAGATCGGCACGGGCCGCGCTTTCCAGACCATCCAGGCTTTCCTCGATGCTGTCCCGGACGGGAATGACTCGGCCGGAGCCCGCAATGTGTTTGTCGCACAGATCTCCCCGGGCGATTACGATGAGGATCTCGCTATCGACATTGCGAGGAAGCGCATCATTCTCACCGGACCCGGCCCGTGGAACCTGGGCGAGTTTGACGCTGCCGACTGGGGGCCGTCCGGCACTCGCCGGAACATCACCGTCACAGGCGCCACCGCGAACGTGGACGGCATCCGCCCCGGCCTCGTGATCACGAACAACCTCCCACTCACGGAGGCCATGACCACGCACGAGAGCTACCTGACCAAGCCGCGGATCTCCGGCAAGATCGATCTGACCGGCGCCGCCGGTCTCGGCTCGATTGAACTGGGGCTCCAGTGCGAGATCTTCGGGGATGCGGGCGTCTCCATCGACGCAGGGCTCGCCATCATCCAGAGCTACATTTACCACAGCCGGATGAGGGGGACGCTCACGGGCTCAAACTGGCAGTTCCAAGTCAGCGAGCGGACACGTTTCAGCGGCCTCATCTCCGTGGACAACTACAGCCTCATCCAGTCGTGCCGGATCGACGGCGGCATGACGGTGGTCAGTGTTCCCCCCGCAGGCATCACACCCTTCGGGATCATCGCCTCCAACTTCACAGGGGGAACTTTCACGGGGCCGCCGCTGAGTGTTCTGCTCGATGGTGTCAGCAACCACTTTTTCAAAGCCAATGGTGTGGCGCTCGCGGGCGGTGCAACCAAGGTGATCATTGACGATCTGGTGGCGTGATGGTCGCCAGGGGAGCTATCACAGGGACATGGAATGGTTGAAATCGTCCGTACGCCCGAAGGGTACAAAGCGATCGAGAGCGGTGGCGGCAACGTCATTGAAGTCCAAGACGATGGGGTTTCAATCGAGGACGCCCTTGCGCTTCTCGACTTCACGGGTGCTGGTGTCCAGGCCACGCAGACGGCAGCCGGCCAAGTTCAGGTCGATATTCCCGGCGGCTCTGCACCCCCCCTCCAGAGCGCGCAGTTCCTCGACAACGCCAACCTCGACCTTGTTGTGGGGACCGTCGCGGACGGTTGCATTGTCGTTGATCTTTCCGCCAGCAACCAACTGGGGGAGTCTGTATGTTTTCGCGTGACAATCGGGGTGGCCCCCTCGGGTCCCGACCACGATTGTATGCAAGTCCGTGGCGTCCCTCCGGGGGATCTCACAACCATCGACACTCAAACGCTCCTCGTGGGGCCCAACATTGTGCTGCGTCTGGTCGGGAGCGGTGCAGGAACACTCACAGGGGTCAACTATCGGATTGTCGATAGCATCCCCCGTTTCTTCTAGGAAGGTAAAAAACCAATGGCAACTTCGTACGATTTTTGTATTGCAGCGGTCTCCGCCGATCTCCAGATCGGTAAGGGGAACGCCCGGGTTGTAGGCGCAAGCCTTTCGCAGATCCGGATTCTCGACACGAGTGGCAGCCTCGGAACACTTGAGATCGCGGACGCGCTGGTCGCTACCGAAGCCGCCACGTTGGGACAGGTCCAAGGACTGATCAACGGGCTCCTGTGGATCGGTCCGGTGACGGCGCTCTCGGTCGCGAATGAGGCTATCAGTGGCCTGCCCACCATCGACAGCATCACGCTGGTTGCAGGCGAGCGGGTGGCCCTTACCGCCCAGACAAACCCAGTCGAGAACGGCGTGTGGGTCGTTGCGGCGGGCGCATGGGCGAGGCCCCTCGACTTCGACACGGGCGACGCCGCAGCCAACCGGACTTTCATGGTGCAGCAAGGCACTGTGTATGAGGAGACGCAGTGGACGGTTTCCACCAATCCGCCCAGCGACATCATCGACACGGACGCCCTGGCGCTCGTGCAGATCGCTGGTCCCGGCACAGGTATCGTTACCATTGTCACGGCGGGTGGCGTTACTGGCGTCACTGTCTTGGAGGATGGCTCGGGTCCGAATGCCTCGGTGCGCGGCGTCTCGGGTGAGAACACGGTTATCTCCACGACGCTGGTGGGCACCGACATCGAGGTGTCGATCGATGCGCTCGGTGTCACGGGTGCGAAGATCGCCAACGAAACCATCGGGGAGGGCAAGCTGGCCCCAGCGGTCGGTCTCCTCATCCGGCAGCAGACGTTCGGGTTCGGGGACTCCAGTCCCAAGAACATCGGCGCGGTGATGCCAACGAACGCGCTGGTCCTGGCGGCTGCGGTGTGCATCCTGAACGCGTTTGACGACGCGGCGGCAACCCTGGTGATCCAGAGTGCCGGCGGCGGCACCACGCTCCTGGGAGCCGCGGAGAACGACCCGACCAAGGTCGGAACGCAAATGTGCTGGGAGTGCAACAACTTCCCGGCCTCCACCCAGTTGGAGATTGTGATCGCTCCAGCCGCCGCGACCATCGGGGACGGCCGCGCGTTCGCCCTGTTTGAGCACGTCCTGTAGGTAGCCCATGGACGCATTCTGTAAAACCGGAGGGATCCCAGCCGACACACAAATCGGCAAGCGGGGTCCCTATGTCGGGGCCGCCGGGGCCCCGGGGATGATCTACGAGAGCCTCCAACTCTACGTAGACGCTGGAGATCGGAATACCTACCCGGGTTCCGGTTCTGTGGTGACGGACGTGCAGCGCAATGGATCTGCGGGGGCCCTCGTGGCCCCCGCAGTATTCGCAGACGGCGCTTTCCTGTTCAACAACGCGAGCGGCAACGTCAACTTCGCAAAGAGCGGGGACCTAAACGACATTTTCGGCACGAGTGGGCCCAGCGACGGCGGCACCGTCATGGTGTTTCTCAACCCGGTGGCCGGCGGCGAGGGTGGCTCCGGGCGCGTGGTGGACACCACGGATGGTCTCGCGGAGGGCTACTTTATTTTCTTGGACGGCGTGGCCGCGGGCGTCACGGGCGTTCAGTTTGCCCGGCAGTTCACTGGTGGAAATGCCCAGTGGGACACAGACGGGCGCCCGGTCCAGCGCGATGGCTGGAATAGCGTCACCGTCAGGTACGACGACACCGACATTGCCAACGACCCCACGATCTCTGTGCAGGGTCAGACGGTGGACTCCAACAACACGGGCGCGGGGCCTTCGGGCACTGCGGTCTCCGACTTCGGCAACAACCTATTTGTTGGCAATCGGATTGGCGACGACCGGACGTTCAACGGCCAGATCTCCATCGTGCTTATGTGGAACCGGATCCTCACGGACGCCGAGGTTTCCCAGGCACACAACAACTTTTTCGCTCGCTTCGCCCGGACTGGCAGTATCAACGGGGTACTCCGGCGCCCCAGCGCGGACGGGACCACCGGGGGCGACGACCTTATCGCTGACAAGGGAGACGACGGGCCAACCATCTCCATCACGTCCTTCGGCGGCGGCAACATCAACCTCCAGTCCCAGACGGCGACGGGTCGCGGAATCTTTGGGGCGAGCACCAGCTACGCCGCGATCCTCTCCGGCCGCAATCACATCATCCGCGACAACAACGACTTCTGCTCGATTCTCAGCGGCGAAGATAGCGAGATAGACAACACGGGCATGTCAAGGTCGGTGATCTGCGGCGGGGGGTCCCACACCCTCGGAGACGCCAGCAGCAGCTTCATCGGCGGCGGCACGGCCAACACAATCAAGCCGGGCAGTGGGACGATCCTAGACTCCGCCATCTGTGGCGGCGAGCGCAACGACATCACCGGCGGAAGCAACGGCTTCATCGGCGGCGGTGAGGACAACGAACTTGGAGGGCCGGGCAGTTCGCAAACCACCGACTGGTCAACCATCGGCGGCGGTGACACCAACCTGCTCCGCGGCGACTACGGCTTTATCGGCGGCGGCTTTTTCAACAACATCGGAGTGGTGATCGGCGCAGCCGCGCAGTATGCAACAATCCCCGGCGGTCGCAGCAACCGGATTGGCGGAGCCGACGTTGCTGGCCAGCGTGGCGATTACGGCTACGCCTCCGGTCGGCAGTCTCGGGTGATGTTCGACGGCGGCACCGTCATGTCGGATGGCACCGCTGTCAACGCGGACTCCATTGTTGCGCACGAGCAGTTCTTCGCGTTCACTGGTGGCGTCCGGCGCGTCACGACCGCCGGTTTTCATGGTGAAGCGTGGGTCAAGAAAAACGACCACGCCACGACCACGACCACCACGTCGAGCAACAACGTCATTGGGACGCTGGCGACAGACCAGCACTCGCTCACGTTCAAGGTTGTGGTGACCAGCACGGAGGGTGTTGGGCGCAGTGTCAAGTCAGAGGAGTTTCTGGTCATGGCCTCGCGGGACACGACCGTGCAGGTGCTCTCGTCCTCGCTGGGCGGCGTGAGTGTCGGCAACGCAGCGACCGACATTACCTACGGGTTCGATGTGGTCGGGGACGATATTCGGCTCAACATCACGGACAGCGTGGGCAACAACTACCAGCACAACTGGCTTGTAACCAAGCAGGAGGGTGGCTTCGCATCGTGATTCCGCAGCAAGAAGTAGAGGACTGGATCGACGCCAACCTGGACGGGTTCACGAAGGACGATCCGCTGTTCACGGGGAATGTGGCCCGGATCAGCACGTCCGAAGGGGCCGGCGAGGAGCCCGACGTGGCTTTTGGAATCGCTGACTACAAAAAGGCGAAGCAGATTGCGGGCGCCGCTGAAAAGCAGTTCCGGAGGACGGCGGTTGTGAAGGCCACCCGTAACCTTGCCACTGGCGAGGTAGGTGTGGAAATCGACATCACGGGAGAGGAGTGACACCATGGGAACCATGCAAGTACCTCTACAGGTCACCGCGACCCCTCCATCCGAGCCCGCGATCATCCGATTTTTCAAACCCAACCCGGCCTGCGTGTGTGGCGAGCCGCCGGTTGCGGTCAAGATCATCCTTGATCACAGTAACCGCATGTTCGTGGCGATGGTGTGCAGTGCGTGCGCGGCGAAAGACATGGAGGCGGCGGGCAACATAGGCTACCAGGCCCTCGACAACGCCCTGGTTCACCCGGCTCTTATTGAGTTGGCCCGACAGACACCCGAGGCACCCGCAGGCGGATAGTCCATGGTCGTAGTACGCACACCAGAGGGATACAGGGAAGCGGCGGGGACACTCCCGTCCGCGCTTCCTGGGACGGTGTGGTTCACCGGGGCCGGCGGGCAGCCGACTTTCGATGATGATTTTCGGTACGACCCCATCGGAAAAGTTCTGCGCGTCCCTTTCATCGTGGACGTTTCCTCGCTCACGTCGGGAACCTCTGCGGCCCAGAACTTCAAGGTGCTGGACGGCACTGGTGGCGCCATCATCATCGAATCTGCGGCAGCCATCGTGGACTACAACGTGGTGCTCCCGGCCGCGGCACCCACCGGCTTCGATGGGCAGATGGTCTCTATCGACGTGGACGGCAAACTCACCTGGGACACTGGGGTCTTTCAGGCTGGCGGTCGTCTCGGGGTCGGCGGCGTTCCGGTTGCCTCGGCAAAGCTGGAGGTGCGCAGCACCACCCAGGGACTCCTCCCCCCTCGCATGACCACGGTCCAGCGGGATGCCATCGCCGCACCCGCGGGGGGACTTATGATTTTCAACCTCACCACCTCCACCATGGACTTTTTCAACGGTGCGGTGTGGGCATCACTCTGAGGAAACCATGGACACCAAACTCCTACTAGCCATCGTCGGAATCGGAGCCGTTGGGCTCCTCATCGTCGCCGCCACCGGGGGAGACGCCGAGGAGACCGAGGAGACCGAGGGAGAACCCGAGACCACCGCGGGCACTGACCCCCTCGACCCGTACGAAGATGAGGATGAGGAGCCGGCTGGGGGCATCCAGACAGGTTCTCTCGACCTGAACCCCGACCCCGACCCCGACCCCCAGCCCGAGGAGACCGAGATCGGTACTCTCGCGGGGAACTGAGGTAACCTCCCCCTATGTCTGACACCCTGCCACCGCTTGACAGCAGCCAAAAGTTTTGGATCGGTACCACGGTCGCCGCGCTCGCGGGGACGTGCTGGTGGTTGCTGAAACCGGGCCCCGGCTACTTCGATCGTTTCTGCGACGGGGACCTGGGAAACGTGCTCCCGGACCTGAACCCAACCATCTCCGACGATCAGGTGCAGGAGGTTACGCTCACCGTGAAGGAAGCGATCCTCGCGGAGTTTCAAAAGGCGGAGGACCGCGAGACCGAAGCGGTGCGCGCGCTGGCGGATTCCATCCCCACGGACACGGATGAGGACGTATAGCCATGTCACACGAACAAGAAGATGCCACCCGGCCGCGCCGCAAGAAAAAACCCAAGGTGGGGGCCGAGAAAAGCGGCAGCCTGTGGCCGTGGATCTTTGGACTCGCCGCAGTTGGTGGAGTGGCCGCCTACTTCCTGTACTTCCGGAAGGAAGGTGAAGGCGGTACCGCGTTCACACCTCTCCGCGTACCGGCCGGGACCATCTCCGCAGATCAGTACGATTGTTTGCTCGGGGAGGGTGGCGTGATTCGCTGCGTTCCCAAAGTGAACTGGCCCGCGAACTGGATGGCGGGCGAGCAGTAGCCCGCCGCCTCAACTTTCAACTCAACCCCAGGAACAAGAACGATGGCACACCGAAAGAAACCACGCTCCGCCGCCCAAAAGCGGGCCACCGCCAAAATGCTCGCCGCCAACAAACGCAAGAAGCGGGCGAAGAAGGCCACCAAGAAGAAGGCCAAGAAGAAGCGCGCCAAGAAGAAGGCCACGCGCAAGAAGGCGGCCAAGAAGGGCGCGCGCACCAAGGCCCGCAAGAAGGCCACGCGCAAGAAGGCGGCCAAGAAGGGCTCGCGCACCAAGGCTCGCAAGAAGGCGACCCGCAAGAAGGCCGCCAAGAAGGGCGCCCGCACGCGGAAGGCCGAGAGCAAGTCGCAGCGGCGGACTCCGGAGGAGGAGCGTCGGATTCTTCGCGCCTGGCAACGTGGCGACGGAGCCGTCTAGTCCGTGGCCTCTGCAAAGTTCAAAACTGGTACGGTCGTAAAAAAGACCGGGAAGTTCCTGCGCTCTATCGGGTCGGTTACAGCGCCCCGGGACGGCCTGGTGCTGGGGTCCAGCAGCACACGTCTACTTGTTGCGTGGAGCGACGGGCTCACCTACCAGATCCAGGCTGCGAACGTGCAGAGAGCCAAGAAGCAAATGGAGCCGGCTTCGGCCAAGGCTACGGTCACTGCGGAGCGCAACCGGGCCCGGCAGACGATGGACACGGAAATGTGGTCCCCCCAGGAGATCGATGAAATCGTCGCCTCCTACGTCCGGGACGACGGGGACCCCAACCCCCTCTTGCGGACTCGCGCCACCGCCGAAACCTCCGTGCGTACCATTGTCAGCGCCGGCAACATCAAGCCGGCGCGCAAGAAGGCCACCAAGAAAAAGGGCAGGGCATCTGGGTTTTCTGCCGCGGTGGGCGCTGCGCTCGATCGCGGAAGTCGCGATTGGTACGAGTACGGATGGGAGTCCCGGGATATGTCGCCCACGGGGGCACGGTGGACGAAGGGCTCGGAGAAGATCGAGATCTTCCCCAACTCCGTGTACACCCAGTTCGGCCCCATCGAGGTGCGCGTGGATGGATTCGCGTGGAAAAAGCGTTTTTACGCGACCCCGGCCGCTGCGTTGGCTTCCGTCAAGGACGTGGTGAAGGGGACCGACACTAGTCGGAAAGAGTCCAAGAAACGGCTAGAGGCTCAAAGCCGCGAATATGATGCGGAGACACGCAAGGCCGTGGCGGCAGTGGAGCGCCGGTTGCCCGCTACTGAGGGTCAGATCACATTCGCTCTCCACAAACAACATTCAGCGGAGACGGCGATCCGTGCCCTTGGGATACTCCAAAAAGCGGGGAAGATTGAAGTCAAAAAGTACAGCGCAGGTGGGGGTGAGATCTACTCACTGAAACGCAAGGCTGCCAAGAAGGCCACCAAGAAGCCCGCCAAGAAGGTGGGCAGGTATGCCGTCTGGGGTGAAGGCGCGGCGAGCGGCCTCGATATGGAAAAGAGGGTTGCGGACAAGTCCGTAGCCGTTGCTCTCGCCAAAAAGTACATGGCAGCAAACCCGCCACGTCCGGTGGGGCGGGCGATCGTCTCCGTGGTGGATTCCGATAAGTACACGGTGGGGCATTGGGTGGGCAGCGGCGGGGAGTGGCTTGACCCCCTCACAGGCGAGAAGCCCGTCCCCAAGAAGGCCCCCAAACTGCGAAAACTCACCAAGGCAGAGGAAAGGTTTTTGGTGATTCGTCGCCGTGCAATCACCAGCGGGAAGCACGGGGATAGCTGGGACTTTTCTGGCAATCAAGCGATGCAAAGACGCCTCCGCGATGATGGTTTTCTAACTGAGTTTGGAGAACTGACCTACCTGGCGGATCTACGGGCCATGAAAATCGTGGAGGAGAGTCGGAAGCCCGCCGCCAAGGCCAAGGCCAAGGCCACCAAGACGATGGAGCAGGTGCGCGCGGCGTTGCTCCGCTTCTTGGAGGGCGGGGCCAGTGGCGCCCGTCACCGACTCACTGACCTGGCCGCACTCCCGGTGTTCCGTGGTGTGCATTTCAGCCGCTTGGAGAAGGCCGCGGAGCAGTTGGCCGAGGCCGGAAAAATCACTTTCAACGGAGTGTCGGCGGCCAAGAAAAAGGCCACCACCGCCAAGCGCAAGGTGCCGATCAAGAAAAAGCCGGCGAAGCGCACACGGAGCCGGGCGGAGGAAGCCCGCGCGAAGCGGCTGGCCAAGAAGAACGCGGCGGCACGTCGCAAGAAGGCTGCCAAGAAAAAGGCGCCTCGGGTGCAGCGTTCACCTGCGGAGGAGCGCCGCATTCTGAACGCCTGGAAACGCGGAGCGGGAGCAGTCTAGCCATGGAGTGGGAGAGATCCGGACCTTTGAAGGCCGCCCTGGAGTTGAAGTCTGGGAACTACTACATCGTGCTGCGCGATGGGAGTTACCGTCTTTTGCACGGGAGCCGACAGGTGGCTACCGATCCCACGCTTATGGGGATCAAGAAAAAGGCCGACGCGCACGCCGCAAAACCGGGCCTCGCCATGGGTGCGACGGCAAAGGACGGCACCGGCAAGAAGTGGGGCGCCAAGCGCATCGGCAGCGGCACCATCTACTATGAGTGGCAGCCAGAATCTCTCCCGCACTCCAGCGGGGGCCGGACGTGGACTAACCCCGCCCGGTGGGAGCATGTGGACCCCTACTACATGCCGGCGGGGCTGGAGAGCGCGCTGGACCGCCTGCTCGATGCGGCGCCGAAGGCGAAGCCGAAGCCGAAGCCGAAGGCGAAGCCAACCCTGAGTACAGGTCTCACGATCCGGTCCAAAGAGAACCCCGAATGGGGGACTTGGCAGGTCACGGGTCCAGCCAGGGGGGTCCCTGGTGTTTGGGAAATCCGAAGCGATAGGCGGGGACACTCGCGAACGCTGGGCGAGTCTGAGTTTAGTAGGTTCTGGGAGGCGGTACGGGCTGCTTCCGCGGCCACGACCGCGAAGATCAAGGCCGACATTCAAAAGGGGTGGGACGAGTTTGATCGGGTGTATGTGTTGACGGCGCCGGACGGGAGGACGTTTGCGTTTCGGACAAAGAAGCCGGCGCAAAAGTTCAAGGGGACTGTGGTGCGAGCCTCTGTTCAACGCCGCGCGTTCCTGGGTGTCGGTGTGGGGAAACCCGCGCCCGTCCATCGGCGTGCGGGCCAGTGGTACCCGGGCGCAGTGGGTGGCACGGCCACCAAGAAAAAAGCCACCCGGGCGGCCCTGGCTGCCGGGGAGGCCAGGGCCACCAGGGTGAGCGAGGTGATCACATACCGCGTGGAACTTGCCAACCGGGTGGAAGGCGGTCGCGCAGTTGGAAACCTGTACGGTGTTGCGAAGATGCGAGGGAGGCGCCGGGCCGGGTGGGCACTCCAACCCCAGGAGGATCGCGACCGGGCATACCGCACGGCCGACGATTTGAACGCCGGCAAGAAGGCCACCAAGAAAAAGGCGAGCAAAAAAGTGTCACGCAAATCCCCCGCAGATTCTCAAGCCGCCACGGAGTTGGCGATTTACGCCGCCAGCGAAAGTTCGATCTACCCACAGCGCCAGGCCATCGAGGAGAACCTCCGCAAGAAATACCGGAAGGGAAAATACGATCACTCCAAGGCGCCGAAGGCATGGGCGTACTGGATGGAGTTGGCGGCCAAAGGCTACGCCAAGGACCACGCGAACGCCTCGGAGTGGAGCACGATTTTCACCAAGCCCACGCGGGAGTTGGCGGCCAAGGAAAGGGCCGACGAGTTTTACGGGACGTTGAAAATCGAGGAGAAGGTGGAGGTGGCCAAGCCGAAGGCGGCCAAGAAAAAGGCCACCAAGAAAAAGGCGACCCGGCGCGCGGCCAAGTTTGCGCCGGGGGATCGCGTGAGTTTCGACATTCCGGCAACTGTCTTTATGCCGGCCCGTTTTGGGGAGGGTGTTGTGGAGACCGTGGAGGGCCACAGGATTCTAGTCCGCATAGATGGGGGCCTCCCTGATTGGATGCTTCCGGCGGTACTCAAGAAGAAAAAGGCCACCAAGAAAAAGGCCGCCCGGCGCGTGGCGAAGCCGAAGAACGCCACGATCTATATCTCGGGCCTCGGTAGTGACTTCAAGGCCGAGGTGAAGTGGTCGGCCAATGGCACGGGGGACGTGAGGTTCTTTCAGGACGGGGGCTACCCCATCGGCAGTGCGACATACAGGTGGTCGCCCACTGGCGTGAGGGAGATCGGGATGATTGGAGAGATCGGGAGCAACTCCCGGTCGCGCATCCGCGAGCTAATGCGCCACTGGATCACGGTGTCGGCTCGGGAGGGGCTCACGGAGGTGCGGCAAACGCTGGACTCCCTGGAGCAGTCGGTGGAGATTCGCACGCGCCCCGCGTCCAAGCACAACTCTTTCGGGCGCCTGAAAGACTCCCCCGCCGCCAGCACGATGGACGCCCACATCGCCAAGTACACGAAGCGCAGCTACACCCGCGACGATGCGCAGATCTTGATAGAGGCGGCCAGCAAGTGGCTGGAGTACGGCCCGGACTACGACCGCAACATCGCGTCGGCGGCGGATGATGTGGTGCAGGCTCTCGTGCGCAACCAGGGCGTCTCCAGCTTCTCCGGCATCCTCGCGCTGCGCCTGGCCGACAAGGGTCTGCTGCCATTACTCAGGCTCAAGAAGGCCACCAAGAAGGCCACCAAGAAGCGCACCACCAAGAAAAAGGCCACCCGCAAGAAGGCGGTGCCTCGGGCTGGGGCTTCGGACAAGTACCCACGGGTGCGCATTGACTTCTCCAACGCGGAGTATCCGCTGGACAACCCCCCACCGAAGGGCAAGCGCACGGTGGAGGAGTTTGATAAGTGGATGGTGCAGGTTGCAAGAACCGAGAGCCCTGGTGGCGGGTACAACAAGATCTGGCCGAAGATCTACGTGGACGGGAAGCGCGAGCCGTACCTGGAGATGCGGGTGGATGCGGATCACGCACTCTCGGAGGGCCGCAACTTCCTGGCGATCTTGCACCAGCGCATCGCATACGCCACCCGGATGCTGGAGGAAGAACCCACCGGGCGCGTGGCGGAAGATCGGCGTAGGATGCTGCCTGGCTGGCAGGGTGCGCTCGATGCCCTGGATGATGCTCCCCGATCCAGGAAGGCCGCCAAGTCTGTGCGAGGTGACAAGGCTTTTGAGAACCTCCTGGCCACACTCCTAGCCGCAACCAAAGTGGAGTTTCGGAAAGGCAACCGACGCTGGGTCGTGGAGCGCGACCCGGCGGCGCCTTACGCAGAGCGGTGGGTTCGCATGACCGGAGACGGTGCCTACATGCGAGGCTTCCCCTCGGCCTCGGCCGCGCTGGAGAGCGTTTTTGAGATGGCCACCAAGAAAAAGGCCACCAAGAAAAAGGCGGCCAAGAAGGCCACCAAAAAGAAGGCCACCAAGAAAAAGGCCAAGAAGGCCACGCGCAACCGGGCGGCCGAGGGTCGCGCGAAGCGGGCCAAGAAAAAGAACGTGCGCAAGAAGGCCCGGGTGGCGAAGAAAAAGGTGGCGCCTCGCAAGAAGCGAACCGCCGCCGAGGAGCGGAAGATTCTGAATGCGTGGAAGCGTGGGGCGGGAGCAGTCTAGCCGTGGCAAAAACTACACTCACTGTCTCCCTCACCTGGAGTGTCCCAGAGGGTACCGAAGCCGGTATGCGTGGAAGCGCGGAGCACGACGCTGTAGTGCGGAAGGCACAAGCGGAGATGGTGCAGGATTACGTCTCCACCATCGACTTCGACCGCGGGGTCACCGATCTAGTACGCGACCATCACAGGAGCGGCGCCATTGAAGGCTCCCGCACCACGGTGGTAGTCACGGGCGGCAACGGCAAGAAGGCCGCCAAGAAAAAGGCCAAGAAGGCCACCAAAAAGAAGGCCAAGAAAAAGGCCACCAAAAAGAAGGCCAAGAAAAAGGCCGCCAACCGCTCCATCTCGCCGCCCCCAAAAACCCCCGCCGAGGAAGGTCGCGCGAGGCGGACGGCTCGGAAGATCCTGAATGCGTGGAAGCGCGGAGCCGGAGCAGTCTAATGCACCTGTGGCGATACAACGCGATCACGGGTTACTGGGTTCGCGAGCGCGACGTGAATGAGGACACGGCGAAGCAATGGCTCGCGGTGTTCAAGAAGGAACACCCGGAGTGCCTGTATCGGGTAGCCCGCAACAAGCCGACCGGGCTCACCGCCACGGAGGACAAAAAACTCATCCGGGTGTGGAAGAAAAAGCACCAGCGGAAAAGCCCGGCCGAGGAGCGCCGGATTCTGCGGGAGTGGCAGCGGGGAGAGGGATCGGTCTAGTGGCCGCGGTGCTCACCAAGACCCAAGGGGAGGCGCTCTGTATCCTGCGGGAGAAGGTCAAGCTGCACACCACGGGTGGCCCGCAAAGTACAGACTCCCGGGAGGGTGTGCGTGCGAGCACGCTCCAAGCCCTGGAAAGGAAGGGCCTGGTGCGCAGCGTATCGCGAGGCACCATCTATCCCCAGGTGACGTGGAGGATCACGGTTGCAGGAAGGACGGCGGCCAAGAAGTTTGCTGCACGCCCAGCGCCGAAGGCATCCACGCCCGCGCAGCTATGGAAGGGCCTCACCAAGAACATGCGAACGTCGCTGGTGGCCATGCTGAATCCTCGCCACGGTCAATACGCCGAAAACTACGGCGGCGGCCTCTACATGAAAAAGACCGGCTGGTTTGTCCTGGACGGCAACACCACGAACGCCTTGGAGGATCGCGGCCTCGTGGAGAAGGCTCTCGCTGCGCGCTACGACAAGGCCGACGACACCCTCTACGACAACGTGACCGTGGCCAGGCTCACCCGCCTGGGTCGCAAGGTTGGGCTGGAACGCGGTCGGAAGGTGCCCGCGAAAAAGCGTGTGGCGACTGCCAAGCGGTCCAAGAAAAAGAACGTGCGCAAGCGGGCGACGGTGGAGCGCAAGAAGCGAACCCCGGCCGAGGAGCAGCAGATCCTACGCGCGTGGCAGCGAGGGGCGGGAGCGATCTAGTGGCTGGGATCACGCAAAAGGAGGCAAAAGAGATCGGCCGCGATAACGCCATCATGGCCGCAGACCAGCGGGAGGCATACGGGAGTTTGGAAAGGGCGTGGGCGGCCCATCGGGACAACGTGGAGGATACAATCGCGGAGCGCGGGGGCGTCCGGGTCCATTACCTCGCCGGCTATGACGCCTTCGACCGGCGATTCAAAAAACTCACGGGGTGGGACCCCTGGGGAGACTAACGTGCCCATCCCCGTACTCGACCACCTACCCCGCGCGAACCGCATCTGGGGCTCCGTCTATGACGCCGGCCGCGCCGAGGGTTACAGTGAACGGCGCTCCGCGATGATGGCCTGGGGCGCCGTGAAAAAGCGGGGCTACTACAAGGGTGCAGACGGCACCTGGCGCGCTCCCAGGGCCGCGCCCCGCAAGAAGGCCAAGAAGCGCACCAACAAGAAAACCCCCAAGAAGAAACGAACCCCCGCCGAAGAACGTGCGGCGCTACGGGCCTGGCAGCGTGGAGCCGGCGCCATCTAGGAACACCCTCATGGACACCAAAGCCCTACTCATCATCCTCGCCGCTGCTGGAATCGGCGGAGCCATCTTCCTCGCCGGCAAAGAGGACGGGGACCGCTCCTGGCGGAGCAGCAACATCGGGGGTCTCCAGATCCGCAACGACTGCTCGGAGGCCCGCCTGAACAACGCCTCGGCGTTTGAGGCATGGGTGGGAGCGCACGGGGCGATGCTCCAGGACTGGGATCTCCGGATCGTCCAGGGGGAGAGCGCGGCTGTGATGGGGGATTTTTTGGAGACCCTGGGGTGCCCGGGGGCCCTCGATATAAAACTCCTGCACCCCAACGGTACCAGCATGACGCCGCAGGACTTGATCGATGCCATGGCGGCGGCCGGGGCGGCGCAGGCTTCCCGTCAACCCATCCTCATTACGTTCTTCGGAGTCTGACCCATGGATACCAAAACTCTCCTCATCACCCTCGCCGTTGTGGGCGGCGTGGGACTTCTTGCCTTCGGTGCCGGGGAAGCGGTGACGCTCAAGTGGAAGCGCGAGGGATTCATCGACGGCATCGAAGTCTCCGAGGACTGCCGAGAGATCCGCATCTATGACCTGGATGCTTTCGTGGATTGGGTGGGCCGCAGCCAGGAGACCGTCAACGAATGGCGGGCGATGGCGGCCAACGATCCGGAGATGGCGCTCTCCATGTTCACGGACCAGCTTGGCTGCCCGAAGGATGAGGAGATCATCTATCACCGCCGAGACGGGTTCACCCACACCGGCAACGAATACATCACCCAGGCCACGCAGGCCGAGGACTCCTCGGCGTTCCTGGAGATGCTGTTCGCGATCTGAGGAGAAGAACCATGACCGAGCGCAAAAATATGTTCCCCCAGGTGGGGGCCTCTTTGGAAGGAACCCCTATGGAGGATACGTCGCAAGGGGAGCCCGGTGCTACCTCTGCCATCTCCTTCGATGAGTTGGATCCTTTGGACCCCGGAACCGAGGAAGGCGACGACGACGGCGGTGGTGGTGCCGGCGCGATTGTGGCGGTGGTGGCTGTAGCCGCCGTGGCCTACTTCCTCTACAAGTAAAAGAGAGAAACCCATGCCCCTGGACTTGGAAGATTACAAACACGCGAAATACTCCTCGGGCCTCCCGGACGACGCCCAGTTGATCGCGATGCAACATCAGAACCCGGACAAGATCGCCGCGAGATTGTTGGAGAGCACGTTCACGGGTGCGGAGATCGGGACGGGCAAGGCTTGGCTTGGCCACATGCAACGTCTCGGGGTGGCGGCCGTAGGGGCGCCGGAGTTTGGGGCGTTTGAGAACTTCTCAAACGCACTGTCCAACACGCCGGTCGGGTCTTTCAACTCACTGGCCGGCGGCGCCATGGACTGCGTGTCCAGCAACGGCAGCGATTGCGGGGGGTTTATCATTGACGAGGTGCTCTCCCAGGTGAGCGGCTATTTTACGCAGGCCATGACTTCCATCCCCATCATCGGGTGGATCATAGAGTGGGCGGCCACGCTGGTGCAGGTCGGCTACACGGTTTGGTTGGAGGCACAGGGCGACCCCCCCACGGAACTGCCACCTCTCCAGGTGAGCGCGAAAGCGGACCAGGATGAAGGTAACGAACTTGTGGACCTCATGGGCACGGACGACTGGACCGACATGTGGATGCCGGAGCACAACGCGAGCGCCGGAGGGTGGTTGCAGTCGCCGGAGGTGGGCTACCCGTTGTCCCCAGATGGAACGGAAGTCCACTATGGGTGGCGCCTGTGGATGGGGGAGTCACCTTTTCCGGCGGGCAGTGCCGGAGTCAAATCAAACTGGACCGGGGGTTTTGGGTTCAAGCCCGGGACTTCTGGGATGGCGCGGCAGTGGCAGATCCGGGGCACGCAAGCCAGCACCGGGAACAGCCGGCTCGACAACATTCTCCGGCGCCTGAATCTCCCCATCTCTCACGGGACCGGGGACGCCAGCGAGGTTGGCAAGTTCACGAACTACGGGATGGAATACTACCTCCCCAGCGTGGGAAACCTGGCCATGACGGCGTGGGCACAGGTGAACAAGGTGAGCGGCGCCATGTATAAGGTGGACACCCACCGGCTGGCCACCGCCTGGTACCAATACTGGGACCTGTGGCGCACGGCTCTCCGCTACTACACGGAGCGGGGAGAGGACACGCCGGCCCGGATCCTCCTCGGCATTTTGGGTGGGAACACGTTTGGAGACGTTTTTCCCGACTGGCCCATGGCGATGAGTCAGGGGCAGATGGTGGAGGTGATCCCGGAGAAGTACCGCGTGCTTATCCGTGGGACCGTCCAGGAGTACGGCAAAGAGATCTCGGGGTACCTGCCTCACGACCCGCCGGATTGCCTGAACCCAGGGCCCAACAATCCAAACTGTGGCGGCGGCCCGTTCACCTACCGAAAAAAGAAGTTCGTGATCGGGGACGGCTTCACGCAGGGGGTAGACCAGTGGGGCATCACCCTGCGCTACCTGGACAACCTGTACGACCGCCAAGCCTACGGTGTTCGCACTCTCCAGTGCGCCTACCTCACGGGGAACGAACCGGGACTCCAGGGCCAGGGCTCCAACCTGTTCCAACTGTGGAAGAACATGAGGAACCTTCTCCTGGAGCACTCCTCGCTGGGCTCCGTCGATTTTGCCCGGGTTCCGAAAGAGGACTACACGGGGACGGGGGAATGGCGGGCCGAGGCCCTCCAGCGGAAACTCTCCGGGACTTTCAGCATCGCGCCGAATGTCCAGGAGACGACCGAAGCGGAGCCCATCCTCAAAGACTTGAAGCAAACACCAGTGCTGGCCCCCGCCGCTGGCCCCTGGGGCTCGGGTGGGTTCCTCAACCGTATGTCCACCGCCCCGCAAGAAGCGAGACCCGCCTACGTGAACCTGGGAGGGCAGGCGGTCACGTCGAAGGGCCTCACCGCCGTCCAGGCGCAGGCGCAGGAGGAGGAGGGGATGGGGATCGCTCCGGTGCTTATCGGCGGTGCCGCTGCCGCTGCTCTGTACGCGATGCTTCGGAAGTAGCCCGTGGCCGACGTAGAGGAAGTGGGCAAGACGCAGGGCATCCGCCTGCTCGATGTGTTCGCCATCGGGCCCGTGATGATCTTCGCCGCCTACAAGGGCACCACGCTCCCGACGTGGGCCCGGGTGTTCCTCGGGCTCACCGGGGGCGCCACGATCCTCTACAACGGCCTGAACTATGTGGAGCAGGAGAAGCGCCTGGAGGAGCAGGCCGACGACGCCCCCAAGGCGCTGGAGGAGTGAGGAGAGGGGGACCCCCGGCCAACTGGGGGCACCCTCCCTCGCGAGCGTTGCAACACCCGCACGGCGGAATCCTGAGATCTCGTGGTGGCGTACCACCCGGGGGAGGATCGCTGGCCCCTTGAAGGGCTGCCGCCCGGGGAGGTTACCACCGAATCCAGACCTGGACGGCGAGCCCCACCAGGGCGAGGAGCAGCCCCCAGGGGAGCATCCGGCGTAGCACCTGCCACTCCGTGGGGCCCCGTGGATCGGACCACAGGCAGTCCAGGTTGGCGCACGCCTGCCGGTTGCTCGGGGTCACGATGAGGCGGGGCTCTCCGCACCTGGGGCACTTCGGCATCTCAGTTCCACCGGGATTTTTGGTGTAGCTGGAAACCGTGGGAGCGCACCGCGAACCCCAGCGGGGTGTAGCTGAGAGTGCCCTCGGCTTTTTGCACGGCCAGGCCGAGAGCCACGAGATCCAGGGTCTCGCTATCTGTGGGACCTCGGAACAAGCACACCACCCGGCGTAGGTTCCGGGGGAGTTTCGCCCACAGGGTGGGGGCTCGGGCTTCGGCGTTCACTCCTGCACCCACCCGTTCCACACCAGGAAATCGTCTGCGGATAGGTCGCGGAACGCGGTGCAAACGGGCTGGGTATGGATCACGACGGGAACGCGGTCCTTCTCCGAGAACCCCAGATCGACCTTTTGGCCACACCTGCAAACCCGGGTGCGCTGGATCTCCAGGGGGACACCGGCCCAGTCTATCGTGCGAGGGGCGTTCACGAGCCCGGCCACCAATCTGCCGGGATCTCATACTCCGGGCCTGCCTTGGCTCGGTTCCTCGCCCATTTCAGGAACAGCCGGCGGATCGCCTGCGGCCCGGCGAGCCCCTCACGAAACCAGTCGCGCATAGGCCCTGGCCCAGCCTGCAAAACGCCGTCGAGATTCCCTGGAGGGGCGGTCACGGGAGGTATTGATCCTTCTCCGGATCGTGCGGGCGCAGAAACTCGCGCCAGTCCGGCCGGAATCCATCCATCTCGGAGGGATGGAATCCCCCCCGCTGCGCCAGGCGCTCCGCCGTCTGCCCGGACTTCCATTCCAGATCGTAGGCTTGCCAGGCTTCGTAGTAGATCGCCCACGGAACGAAGCCACAGCCCACCACCGGGGCCCACTCACGGGGCGCGGTCATACTCCCACCTGGAACATGACCACTGCGCCTACCAGGACGCCCGCGAGGAAAGCAAAGAAGCACGACGCTACGGCCACCTGGCGCACCCATTGGAGGTGTGCGGTGCGGTCGGCTAGCCGTCGTTGCAGTCTGTTCTCCAAGTCGGACATGGGAGTGTTCACGCGTCGTGCTCCTGCGTCCGCGCCCGGTCGCGCAGTTGTTCCCCAGCGACGATCCACTTCTCGCCGTAGTGCTCCACAGCACACTGGCGGCACCGGAACGTGTGCCCCTTCTCCTCAACCAGCGCCACGTAGGCCGGGCGCGTACAGCCAAAGGCCCAGCACTGGTCCGCCAAGAAGATGAGATGCGAGGTTTGGGTCATTGCTTGCCCTGGAGACGGATCACGAACGCCACCTGATTCTCGGTGGGGCTCACGCCCAGCTTCTCGCCCACCTCGGTGACACGATCCGCACACTTGATACCGCGGCCCTCCAGGCGGGAGCACCACGCCATGTCCTTGCTGTAGTCCTGGTACTTGGGCCACACGCGGCCTCCGAATACCTGGGCGAACCGCAGCCAGGTGCGTGCGTCCGCGGTGCGGCTCGGCTTGTAGTGCATGGAGCGGCGCAGGATGCGAGCGATCACCACGGCCGACACCTCGGGGATCTGCAACACCCACGGCGGCGCGTCCGGGTTCCACTTGCGCAGTTGGAACTTCACAAACAACCCGGCGGGACCGAGCCCGTACTCATTGCGGCCCAGGACGTGGACGGAGCAGCGGTCGCCGCAGAAACTCTCCCGGCAGACGATCTCATCCAGGACCGTGCGCGCCGTCTCATCCAGCCCCATGGCCTGCCAGGTGCGATTCATGCGGGCGCGGGTGTCCCTCTTTTCCTTCCTGGTGGCCCACCCCCGTTCCTCATAGGTGAGGGTCTTGTCCAGCCACACCTCGGGCTCGGGACACCCTGGGTGGGCGAGAGCGGTGGCGGCAAATGCGAGTGCGAGCATGGTCAAAGTTTACCGTTTTCTTCGGGGGTTGCCATCTCGCACACCGCGGTCGTGGCGGCGAACGCGAGCAACACCAGGATGCCCGTGAGGATGAAAGCGTCTCGGAACTTACGGAGCATCGCGCTCCTCCATGTAGAGGTGCTCCAGTTTAGGATGCTTCTCCACCATCTTTTTCCAGATGCGATCTGCCATCTCCTGATCTCTCGCCTCATCTGCGACGGTGAGCACCATCACGGTGAGCACGGCCACCGCGAACCACAGGAGCAGGAGCAGGGCGACGTTCACGGTGCGTATCCCTTGTGCCCAGCGGTGGGCTCCCCCGCGTAGATCGATGTCTCATCGTCCGGGGTGCCCGTCATGTCCGTGGGCGTGTTCACGAACGCACGCAACCCCGCCACGATCCGGAACTGTTCCTGGAGCGGCAGCTTGGCCACGGCCTGCGTGCAGACTTTGAGAACATCCTCCACGCGCGGGGAGTTGGCTTTCCAGTTCCGTGATCGTTTACCCATCGGTCACCCCGTGAAGTTCAGAGACGGCTTTTCGGTTCTCTCGGATCTCACGCTGGTGAGTGTCCATCTCGCGCGCCAGTGCATCGAACTTCCCATCGATCTCGCGCCCCAGTGTATCGAACCGCTCGTGCCACGAGTTGTGGTCACGCTCCTCCCGGCGGTTGCGGAGCCAAGCCTCGGCCCACGTTGCGGACACTCCCACGAGCACGGCAACGGCAGGCCAGTCGATCCAGTCCAGCGCAAGAAGAATCATCGAGCCTCCATACAGGTGTCGTGGACGGGCGCCGTGCGGTTGCCCGGGATGCCCACCTCAAAATAGAACTGGCCTTTCACGATGGGCCTCCCGCAGTTCGCACACAGTTTGCCGGTGAGCGTCCGGAGGGTGTCCGGGACGCATTGGTGATCCCCGCACGGGTTGTGGAAGCCCTCGGGCTTCGGGTAGGGCTCCCACGTCGGGCCCTCGGCAATGTCGGCGGTGTACGCTGGTCTCCAGGACAGCGGGAACCTCTCCGTCGTCCACCATTTCCAGTTGACTTGCATCTCATCCGCCGCGCGGGAGTGCCGGGGTCGGTAGGCCCAGGGGTTCACGACTTCTCCAGGTCCGCGAGCATGTTCCGGATGGGGGTTGCGGGGCAGTGGTACGACGATGGGCCGTTGAACGAGTCCGTATAGGCGTGGCGGCCCTCGTCGGTAACAGGGGTGCGGGTTAGGCAGTCCGGACACGTCGCATCCCTCGCCCGCTCCAGCGTTGCTCGGGTGATGCGGTCGTGGTGGGCCCATGCGGCAGCGAGCGGCACAGACCTGTCAGGGTTGTCTCCCCATTCCAGAGGTTCACCAGTGTCGTCAATGGCGCGCGCGCGGTAGACGATGGTCTCTCCGTTCTGCAAGACCTCGATGATGATCCACCCCTCCGGTGGCTTGCTTCGGTCACTCATCGGTTTCCCCCCGCTCCGTCACTATGGCCGTCAACTCGCGGTCGCTCTCGCCCAGGTTGTCAATGTAGCCGCGCGTGGTGTCGGTCTTGGAGTGGCGCGACCATGAGGACAGGTCCCACACGCCCACGCCCGCCTTGGCCAGCTTGGTGATCGCTGCGTGTCGCAGCCCGTGGGGTCGCGTCTCCACGTCCACGGCTTTCGCCCGGGAGGTGACCACGTAGTACACGCCGTCGCCGTCCATGGTGCGCCGGGGCGCCAGCTTGCCGCCGCTCTTGAACCGCAGGAACAGCGGGCCGTCCTCCAGGCCGCGCACCTCCAGCCAGTCAGTGAGCGCATCTGCGATGGGAGCGGAGATCTCCAGCCATTCCTTTTGGCCGCGCCCTTTCCCCAGCACGTACAACTGGGGCTCCGCGCCCAGGCGCACGTCCCCGGGGTAGGCCAGGCTGCACACCTCCGCCCGGCGCAAGCCCCGGCCAAACAGACATAGAAGGATGGCCAGGTCCCGGACCCCCTGGGGCCGGGTGTCGGCGGCGCACGCATCCAGGATCGCGTGTATCTCCTCGGGGGCGGGCCCCCTGGTGTCGCGGTAGGGCAGGACACGCGGCACTTTCATGGAGAGCGTCCAGGCGCACTGACCTGCCCACGCCAGGCGGGCCGTCACGCTGTTCAGGGCTCCGAGCGCACGGGCCACGGTGGCCGTCTGGAGCCCCTGGTCCTCCATCCACTTGCGATAGCCCACGGCGACGACTCGGGCGGCGCTCACGTCCAGGCTGGTGAGGGCCCGGACGGCGGCCTCGGCCTCCGTGAGCCGCTCCTATGCGGTGACCAAGGGCGCCCACAGGGAGGCATGGGCGGACTCCCACCACCACCGGGCGAAGCGAGCCCACTCCCCCAGGTACGCGGTGCGGGTGGTCTCGGCCATGCCGGAGAACGCCACGTCCAGGAGCGCGGCGGCTCCCAGGGCCTCGATTTCAACCGGCGCCGTGTCGGCGGGTCGGCGTTGAATGGGCACGGCAGGAGGCTACCAGAGGAGTCCTGACAATGGCGCTTTACGGGAAAAAGGCTGTGATCACGGTAGGATACGCGCCAACGGCGCACCTCCTGGTAGCTCGGGCTGGACTTTCGACGCGCCTGGTAGTGTGGGGACGTGGCGGAAGTCGAAGCGATGCGCCAGGCGGGACCTGGAGAGATCAACGGCGATTTCGTGGACCGCTTCACGGTGACCCACTTTGTAGCTGGGATGGCCCTGGGAGGGATGGGAGCGACGGCGGTGCAGGCTCTCATCTCCACGATCTTGTGGGAGGCAGTGGAGCCGGGGCTCAAGCGAGCATTCCCGGCGGTGTTCCCCAACGCCACCATTGACACGATGGAGAACAAGGTGGGCGACTCGGTGTTTTGGATGCTGGGGTGGCTTGCCGGGTCTGCCATCATTCGGCACCGCATGGAGTCCACACGATGAATCTCACAAAGATCCTCCCGTTCCTCGGCATCGTTGGTGTCGGCCTATTGGTGCTCTCTCGCGGAGAGGAGAGCGCCGACAACGGAGGCGGCGGAGGTGGAGGTACTGG